>OGZV01002379.1_pt1 | contig 14935 bp, 12 predicted proteins | sample 1576861 | NCBI WGS metagenome assembly OGZV01 (sample SAMEA3541501, study PRJEB24748) | human gut metagenome | biome: human gut; feature: human-associated habitat; material: faeces | place: China | collected 2012
AGATCCTGGACAGCCTGTACGGATTTCTGTGTAAATTTACTGATATTCATAGGCTAACCCTCCTCTTATATGAGAAATATCTCTCCCGAGGGAGAAATATGTTGTTTTCTTTGTTCTGCATGTAATATAACACATGTTGTTAGCACTGTCAAGAGTTGAGTGCTAATTATTTTGTGAAGAATTTGTTAACCTAAAATGAAAAACTAACTTCCACCCTTAGCCTATATTGTTCTACACTGTGAAATAGGGGTGGAAGTTAGTCTTGCAATCGTTTATCCTATAAGAAATACCAGGGTTCCCCCTGGTCATATCCTCCAACTACCGGAAATGGAATATTTTTATTACATAGGAGGATTCATTTATGTCTACGAAAGCTACTGGAAACAAAAAACACCTTACCCTCGCTGATCGTGCTGCCATTGAACATGGAATCAGCTGTGGGGAAAATTTTACTCAGATTGCCCACAGGATCAACAAGGATTCTTCCACCATATCCAAGGAGATCCGACGGCATCTTTTCCGGGTTCCTCATTTTCAAAATGAAACCCAGCGGAAACGCTCGGAATGTGAGCATTATCAGAACTGTGAAAAACAGCATATCTGTGGGAATCAGACTTGTAATTCCTTATGCTGGAAATGCCGCCCCAAGCGCTGCTCCATGTATTGTCCGGACTTTACTCCCAGGCTCTGCGACAGGTTAAAAAAGCCCCCATATGTGTGTAATGACTGCCCTCAGATACGCAGCTGTTCTCATGATTTCTATTTTTACAGGGCCAATTATGCCAATGATATTTATAGTGAAACAAAATCCTCCTCACGGTCTGGGATTAACCAAACTCCTGAGTCCCTGGAACAGCTTGACCGCCTGGTATCTCCTCTTCTCCTGCAGGGACAGCCTTTGTCCCATATCTTTGCTTCTAACCAGGATTCTGTCTCATGTTCTATAAGGACCCTCTACAACTATATAGACCAGGGATATTTCACTGCAATCAACCTCGATCTTCCCCGTAAAGTCCGCTACAAAAAGCGCCGGAAGGCCCGCAGGGAGCCCGACAACACTGGGTATAGAAAAGGCCGGTCCTATCAGGATTTTGAGCGGTATCTGGAAAAGTTTCCAGATACAAATGTAGTGGAGTTAGATGTGGTGGAAGGTGCCGGGGGAAAATCAGAAAAAGTACTCTTGACCATGCTTTTCCGTAATTGCAGCCTTATGCTTATTTTTCTGATGGATGCCGACAGACAGGACAACGTGGAAGATGTGTTTCAGCGGATATACATCCATCTGGGGGCCGATCTGTATAGAAAACTTTTTCCTGTCATTCTTACAGACAATGGAGCTTCATTCAAAAAACCAGACATTTTTGAACGGCCTGAAGGTGAACTTCTGTCCCATGTCTTTTACTGCGACCCAATGGCTTCCTGGCAGAAGGGACGCCTGGAAAAGAATCACGAATTCATCCGTTATATCATCCCAAAAGGTATGACGTTCGCAGGTTTGAACCAGGAGCAGGTAACTCTCATCACCAATCATATCAATAGCGTAGCAAGAGCCAGTTTAAACGGCTGCACCCCGTTTGAACTGGCTCAGTTGCTGATAGACCGAAAACTGCTGGATCTCTGCCAACTGGAAAGGATTCCCGCCAACCAGGTAATCCTTAAGCCATCACTCTTGAAAAAGTAACTGCAGGATCCTTTTCCGGTATTGGTTTCATTCTCAGACCGGTGGAAGTTACTTTTGCAAAAGAACTTCCAGTGGTCCCAAAATCATGCCCGTTCTCCAGAAAAAAGCGCTGTTTTCTGCCTTTATTATATGTCAGGTTTTACGAATAATCCAGAACTATATGGAAGTTAGTCCTGCAAAAAGCCTTATTCTATCTGCAACAATACACGGTGGAAGTTACTTTTTCATTCAACCAAGAATTTGTTAACCTTGTGCACCCTTTTTTTCTGCCAGCTTGTGTTATAATATGGACAAATAGTTATTTATTTCTTGATTTTACTATCTTCAATGGATATTTATCAGGACTAATGCAGAGGTGACTTTATGAATTTTAATCTGAAACTAAAAAAAATCCGGACATTCCGGAAAATGACACAAAAAGAACTGTCAGAGAAAATCGGACTGACCGATCAGCATAGAATTGTACAATATGAAAAAGGCGTTCGTGTTCCCAAAAAAGATCTGGTCGATAAAATGGCTACGGCTCTTGATGTTAATCCTTATACCCTCTATGATACCGCTGGACGTGACGCTTCCGAAATGATGGAACTGCTTTTCTGGCTGGATGAATTTAACCCATCTTCCCTGCATCTGTTTCTCCCTCGGAGATTTCCCGGTGAAAAATGCAATGAAGTAGCCGACACTTCCGTTTACTTCCATGACAATGATAGCTGGCCTGCCCATGCTCCTGTCTGTATGTGGTTTGACTATGGAGTTCTGAATGATTTTTGAAAGAATGGGTGGTTCGGATGGATGAACTGAAATCCGGTGAGATTACCAGAGATGAATATTTTGAATGGAAAATCAACTGGCCACAGACTTGCGATGGTTGTGGAAAATATGAACCTAAGAAACAATGGCGTTTGTCTTTTTTTTAACACGACCAGGCTCATAATTTTTATTTTTTATACAGACTATGAGCCTTTATTTTATACATATTTTCTTGTTGTTCTTTGATATTTCTTCTTACTCGATATTCTTTTTAATATACTGACTATAAGTATAATAATTTTCTTCTCCAACGAGTTCCATCAGAAATTCTTTGAAAGTTCGATCTATAGGAACTGTTACAAAAAAGAACAACCGTTTTCTTGGTCTTGAACAACAAACATAAAATAAATTACGATTTCGTTCAAAAGAAATCTGCTTTCCACTCGGAATAGAAGCCTTTCCAGTTATCATAGGTGCATATGTTTCAAACTGGTACATATTCCAGCCCTTGCTAATGACAAAAATAACATTGTCATATTCTTCTCCTTTGACTCCATGTTCTGTGGAAAATAACGCTTCAGGATATAAAAATTCTATTGCCGAAATGAATTGCGTATAATCCAACTCCAAAAATGCTTGAATTGACGCATTCGATGAATATATTGTTCCCGATGCATTATGATACAAATGATACCATCCATCCAACTTAGGTGGAAAAGGAATTAATTTTGTTTCATTTATAACCTCAATAACATCAATTGCTCTTTTCTCTCTCGCTTCTCGTAATTTCTCTTGAAATATTTTCCACTTCTCTTTCTCCGATTTCTTAGTAATCGGATATCTCTTAATTCCTAAAGTATCAAAAAGCAACTGCATATTTAACGTTTCTAATGCATGGTAGATTGGTTCAACGGTATCCATAAAAAACAAAAGAAAAGGATCTTCCTTGTCACGTAAACCATCGTTAATGATATTTAAAAGTCGTTCATATCCCTGTTGTGCAGCCAATACTTTATGTGTAATCATTAAAATTTTTAATGTATCAGAATCCGCTGTATTTTGTTTTATTTCTTCGGAGATTTTATTTAAACGTATTTTTATCTCTTCTGGAGGCAATTCACCTTGAAAATTACGATCAGTACGACGTTCTCCGTCATAATCCTCACATGTGATTACAACTACTTCCCCCTGAAAGTTATCTATCGCAGATGTTTGTGGCAAATCTGGTCGTATATCATTCAAAAGTTGAACAATTCTTGGAGAAGATCTAAAATTTGCACCTTTTTTTATCACTTCTAAATTTTTATGTTCTATAATCCCACAAGCTTTATTTGACTGATAAATAGTTTGCCACGCATCTCCGAAAAAAGCGAATTGTGGCGATTTCTTTTCTGCAATAAAATATTTAACAAAGCGTTCGATAATTGGTTTATAGGAGTCTTGATATTCATCAATCAAAATCAAAGGATATTTATCAGAAAATACACGTCGAAATTTTGCATTATCCAAGAGTTTACAAAACAGCTTAAGAACATCATCATGATAAAGGTACTGAACTCCATTTTCCTTATATCGATGTCCTAAAGTATATGTAACTTCATTAACCTTAAAAAAGTCACCTTCATCTGGTAAAAAATCAGGGTCTGTTGTTACAACATGCACAAGATAGCTTTGATATTGTTTGATTGCATTCCAAGCAAACGAATGAATTGTAGCAGGAATAATAAATGAATCTTTTGATAATCTTTCTGTAATTACCTCTACAGCAGCGTTCGTATATGTAATACAAGCTACATTTTGCTTTTTTCGACTATATTTAGACCACATATTTTTTTGTATCCATTCAATGACTCTATTAAGCGAATAAGTCTTTCCCGAACCCGCACCTGCTTCAACGCGAAAACTATGCCCCTCCCGTAATGCTTCGATAATTTGCTTATCTACTTTATCAGCTTCAGCTTTTGCTAATTCATAATTTGCACCATGATAATTTTCATCCATAATCCATCATCCCTTTTATTCAAGTACCTTTTGGTCATTAAGCCATATTAATCCAGATTTAATGTATGCCGGAATGTTATAATCAGTACACTCATAAATAAGTTTAAGTGCAAAATCTGTTTTACATTTTCCAGAAAACTCCAGATCATCTTCAGTCGGGCTATCACTTAATCCATAATGTGAGCGATTGACATTCCGAATAACTTCTTCTAAAGAATGTCCACATAATTCATTCTCTTTTGTTTGGAATTCAATATGACATTTTCCTCTGGTTTTATCACCTGAAGACATTGATATTATATCTGCCAAATTAATTTGGGCTTTATCATTATACGATAATCCTTTATTTTTTCTAACCCACCATTTTAAAGTTTCATTGGATGTTGTTTCACCACATGAAACTGGAACAGATTTATAATATACTTGTCCATTTTTACCTTTTTGCCCCGATACAGAATCTATATCCGTAAGTATAAGACATGGAATACCTAAAAACTCAATAAATGGAATAAACTTATAAGCATACGCACCACCGATTTCAATTAAAGTATAATATTGAGCTGGTAATTTATATTTCTGTGAACTAAAATCTCCTGACTTATCGCACTTATCTATCATATCAGGTATTAATAACCGTTCTGATGCTCCTTCAACCAAAATTGCTTTATCCGCAAAGAACAAATCACATTTGGTTAATGTAAGATATTTTCTAATAAAATCACTATTATCTGGATTCTCCTGTTCAAACGAATTTAAATTTCTATAAATAACTCCTTCTTTTGTTTTTTGTGCATATCGAATTTTTGAGAAAGCCATAGTATTAGCAACATGAGCAGAATGTGAAGTTAAAAGAGTCTGAATTCCTACAGAAGTAATTTTTCCAAGGAACGCTTCTAAATATTCCGCAAAAGCATGTTGCATCTGTGGATGCATATGAGATTCCGGTTCCTCAATAAAAAGTAATGGTATACAAGCATTTCCGCACTTTTCTATCTTCTTCGCAAATGCTGCAAGAAGAAACTCCATTTTAATTAGATTTTTATATCCCAATCCATTATATGTACTAGGAAGACATTCATTACTTGTACCTGCTGTGTATGAAAGCTGGGTTTGATTTTTTATCTGATCATCAATACTTAATTGAGTAGTAACTCCTAGTTGAAGTTCTTCTCCATTTGGATACCCAAACCCAACCGAATCATTTACAAGTGAACTTAAAATGCTATCACTTTGTTTCTGAACATTTTTATTTGCTTTCTCAACAATAGCACGCAACTCCTTGACTTTTTCTGCAACATTTGGATCCAGTTCTTCTTCATTCATATCGAAAAATTCTGAAATAAGCGAAGAAAGGGAACTATTCTGTGTTCCGTCCTCTCCAAGGAGACGTTCTGCCGGAATAATATGAACTGGGAAAAGTTCTTCCAATTCTTTATGTTTCTTTATCTGTGTTTCCTTTGGATTTTTAGGATTCACTGCATAAATTACTAATTCAAAAAGTTTTGAAAAATTAGCACTGATAACATCCCGAGCCTCATCTGATGGTACAAAAACACCATTTTGGTAATAGCTTTCTTCCAAAGTTTTCCATAACGCTTTTTCATCTGGCTTTAAGCGAAATTCTACACAAATTAATGCAGTGGTAGTATTTACATCCACATCTATAATAAAAGGCGACAGTGCCCCTAAATTATCCTCTGAATCTTCTAAAGAATAATCTACAAGGAACTCTATAGATATTAATTCTAATTGCTCGCATAACGATTCAAAAGAAATTTCTTTCGACATAAATGAAGCTATTATTTCATACAATGCCTTTCTTTTAACTAACGGATAGTCATCAAAGGAAAACGGACGTCCATTCAATACATTTTCTATACATGCCAAACATGATGTTTTAGCTGTATTATTTCGACCAACAATTAACGTAGTCTTAGCATCAACTTCTAATTCAGCATCTATAAGCAATCTGTAGTTTTTAATTTTTATTTTCGATATATACATATTTACATCCTTTCCACTGATACACGCCGAAGTAATCTGTGCACTATCTTTATCTCAAAATACTTTTTTAATCAGAACTATCTGCCTTGTATTTTTTTAATAACTCCCCTCATAATATGTGGAAAATCACAACAGAACGTATTTCCATTGTGACTTTCCAATATTACAGATCAATTTTGATATTCAATCAACTTCACTTCTCCAGCTAGAACCGGAGCAATCTCCTCATCCAATTTTTTTACCATTTTCTCATGAGTTGCAATTGTATTAAGGAAATTTAAAAGTTTCTTCATATCATCCCGATTAAACTCACAATGAGTAAAATCATAAGAATTAAATTTTAACCATACTGACTTTATAACATCATATCCTGATATATTTAACCTCTGCAATGATAAAGGACATTTAATTCTTATTGTTTCGTTCCCATCCGTGAGCAATAATTGTTCATTTTCGGCATCAAATGGATGTGCAACATTCTTTAATTCAAATCCCACTGGCACTTCTGCCATAATTTTGGCATAATCATAGTTCAAAATATTCTCCGGAACATAGTTTACTTTTTCTAGTTCAGCAATTTTTTCTCCAATTCGAGCAATTTTAAGAAAAATATCCTTATCAGCTACAACAGGGACTCTTGCTCGCTTATCTGACTGATTTACAGTGAAAAGTGCCCCTTCAAATTCATCGAGATAAACTTGCGAACATAATACTGCGTAGATATAAAACACCAGATCTCTGGCACTTTCATGCTCATTCTTTCCAAGCATCATCATAATCCTCTGAAGAATATCAACAGATATATTGGATAACATTTTTCCACTTCTTTTATCTGGATATTGATTCACATAAATATGAGAGTTGCCACGCGTACACATATCATTATCTGGATGATACCAACAAAATGAAACAAACTGTGACAATGCAGGATTCAAATCTTTTGGAGCATGTGCCATAGCAAATCCAATTGTATCTTTATGACTATATGCACTTATTATTTCCGGTCTAAGACGTGTTCCTCCACCTCCGATATGGCTATATTTAACCAATAATTCTTTCCATAACAACACATTAGATGTAAAAAATGGCCGGAATGAATATGGCTTTATATTATCAGCAAGAGTCTGGTCCATCACGCTTCTGTTCTCGCACTCATTCAATGCATTTTCAAATGCTATTATTTTTTCAATTTTAGGTGGTTTATCCTGCTTTGCAAACCATACACTTGCCTCTGTTGCTCCATTTATAGCTATATCACGACTCCGTCTTTTTAGCATAGGAGCCTTAACATGCGTAAACATTGCGGTTGGTGCAAGCTTTATTCCAGAACAGTGATTAATAAAAATTGCTGCTTGCTTTTTTTCTCCACTAACAGGCCAAAATTTTTTATACATTTCCGTATTAAATGGCTTTGTTGGAGAAAATGCGAATGTATCATTAGCAATATCGTATGTGTCAAATCTCGATACAATTTTCTCAATACTCTCATTTAATAATTGTTCTTTATTTATTCGCATACAATGCGAATAATCACAATAATGAAGCTTTGTTATTGATGTATCATCTCCATATTTTCTCGTCAAAATAATAACTGCACGCCCTTGAAGTGTGTGAAATAAACTATCACTTCTAGCTCCTGTTCTTGCGTCTGCGTCTACAGATACAATCCATGCATCAGAAAAATTTTCACATAAATATTTTCTAGCATATTTATATGATTCTGCTTCCAAAAAAGACAATGGCACAACTAATGAAAGTACCGAATGATTCGGTGAATCCAACAGTTTTTTACAACTCCATCTTAAAAATTGCATAAATGGATTATTAATCTGTTTCTGAATATTTTGTCTACCTCTTCTCAATTCTTTTGGTGGTCTAAAGTCCTCCATAAGATGATTTATAATAGAAAAGTCTTTATCTGTATTATCTCTTATCGTATCCGAACATGGTGGATTTCCTATAACTAATTTCAATGGCATATTAGAGATACGACTTGCTTCCAATAATTCTCTACCTTCAATAGAATCTTTATTTGCGTCTCCGTTAAATACACTATTACTCAATGTATTTGCCAGTAAAATATGCACGCTGTTTCTTTTCGTTCCATCTTGCTTTTTCAAAACAGCCATTCTATAATTCGCCAACATATATGGTGCTGGAAGAATTTCTATTCCGCAAAGCGTATACGCACCATTTCCTGGATCATGGTTAATCACTTCTTCCATAAATGATCCTGTTCCACAACAAGGATCTATAATGGTATTTCCATCATCATAAATACTTTTTCCCGGAAAATTCTTTGATACAACATAATTTGTCAATTTAACCACAAAATCTGCAAGTGCTTTAGGTGTATAATAAGCCCCAAAATCGAATCTTGATTTTGCATCGTATTTTGACAAGAACAGCTCAAACAATTGATGATAGTCTGGATTAACTAATTGCTGATCTGTCATTTTTATAAAAGACAAAAACTTAATACATTCATCTATCCGTTGATTAATAAAAAAATTTTTATCTGAATGATCTCTCAAATAAAGCATAAGATTTCTAAATGGTGTTAATGCTTCACCCTCTGATAAATCTTCTTTAATATAGGCTATAATTTTCCTTTCTTTTTCAGCTGGAGTATCTTCTGGTAAACACAAAACTCTATGAGCATATAAAAGACAGAACATAATAACTTGTGCTGTAAAATCAGCAAATACGTCCGCTGTTCTTAACTTCAAGTCATTATGGTTATAAACCAATTTTCGCATTTGTTGAAGTAAGATAATAACTTCCCTTTCATTATCGTTCATTGCTTCCTCAACTGGAATATTCGCCAATTCTAAAATATCATCTGCCAACATTCTTGTTCTTACAGCAACTAGTTCTACCAATTTTGCTTCGTTCATCTGCTGTGCTGACGGATTTTTGAAGAATTCTCTCATATAAACTTCAAAACGTGGATTAAGCGTTTGCGCTGACCAATCTTTCGTATGCATTTTTTCTTTTTCTATAATAGATATAACAGTTGGTTCACTGTTCTTACTCATACAAAATACAAATTCCAACCCATCAGTAATAATAAGCTTATGCCCCAGTGTAAGATATTTTTCTATTTGTGCAGTATAAGGTTTTGTATCAAATTCTTCCTCTGAAAGTCCTTTTCCCTCAATGTATCCATATATTCCCATAGTCTGTTTATTATGGATTCGCCAATCAGGACGGCCAACTCTTCCCTGTGTTGTAGGCTCAAGAATAACATCTATCTCCTCATTTGGATTGAATTCTTTAGCTAGTGCTTTTTCCATTGCATCCAGTGGCATTCTATAAGATAACTCTGCAGTGTACTGGCCACTATTTATAGCATTTTTATATTGATTCTGAAGTGCTTTCAAATACGCCTTCATAATAGCATTGTATGACATCAGCTTTTACCACTCCTTTTATAACAATCAATAATACTAGTTCCAATCTGTTTAGCAAGCAATGGCGGTACTGCATTACCTATTTGTCTTGCCATATCAACTTTACTTCCAGTAAAAAGAAAGTCTTTAGGAAAGGTTTGTAGCATTGCACCTTCTCTAAGAGAAATACTTCTGTCCTGTTCTGGATGGCCAAACTTTCCTCTTGTAAAGCTATCAAATCTTGCTGTAATGGTTGGCGAAACCTCATCCCACGCCATCCTTCCATAAACATTTCTATATCCAATCACAGAACTATCTATTTTATGGCAATCAGCTAAAAGCTCTTTAGGAAGATACTCTCGTCCTTGTCCCGGTTTTAGAGCTCTAATTCTTTTAAGGTTAATTTCAGACAACCTATCACGCCTGTGCAGCGAAATACCCGGATAATCACTTCCATCTTCAGGCGGCTCTGGCAAACTTCCTATAACATCTCTAACAGTGTAATGTTTTTCCATTTCTTTCGGATATTCGTAATTTACTCCCATATCACTTCGTTCACCAATAATAATATATCTTTTTCTTCTTTGTGCAACTCCATAATTCTGGGCATCCAAAAGCTTAATATGAACTGTATATCCAATGTTTTTTAGTTTGTCAAGAAGTTCCTCCAGAATTGTTTTCCCTCTTTTTCCCGCAATTCCTGAAACATTTTCCATAACAAAATATCGAGGATATAATTCATCTACCAGTTGTGCATACTTAAAAACAAGCTGATTTCTCGGATCCTCATCTGCACCTCGTCTCTGCACCGAAAATCCCTGGCAAGGTGGCCCTCCTGCAAGAAGAAATAATTCTCCTCGTTGCATTTTGCAAATATTCAAAGCTCTTCCATCCAACATATCATTTATATCTGCTGTAAACGCTGGATGGCTAAAATATTTTTTATTTGCTTCTATTGTTTTAATGCACCGATTGTCAATATCAAAGCTCAAACGAATATCAAATCCCGCTTGCTGTAAACCAAGCCCCAAACCACCAGCTCCGCAAAAGCTATCTATACATGTATATTTAACCATATAGTTCCTCTTTTCGTTTTGTTTTTATTCCTGCAATAACACTTGAGTAAGAACTACTGACAGGTTTCTCTATTGATTGCGGACCTTCTTTCAATTGTTGCTTTGTTGGCTCTACTGACAATATTTCTATTAACATGTCTATCGCTATCCCGGCTGAAAAAAGAGGTGGAACGGCTTCTCCTATCTGGCGATACACATCATCCGATTTCCCTAAAAATTCAAATCCAATCGGAAAACTCTGAAGCAATGCCGCTTCCCTGGCAGTAAGTCCTCTATCCTGTTCTGGATGTGTATATCTTCCACTTGCAGGATTACGAGCATAATGTGTTATAGTAATTGATGGTCGATCCCAATACAATCTCCCATAAGTATCTGAAAATCCCTTTGTGCGATCAAGGCATGCTGGACCAACACCTGCTGGTCTGTTTCCTCCATCATGAGGTACCTGTTTTAAAACAGCAATGGTACTTTTTTTATGTGCTGCACTTTTATGCATAGGATCCGATGGATCTGCAACTCCCGCAGCAACAGGTTTTAATGCTCCTATCGCCTCTCTAACAGTTTTATAATTTTTAGGTTCCAAATATCCTTCTGGTAATATAAATTCTTTTTTCATTCCTATTACAACAGAGCGGAATCTTTCTTGTGGAACCCCAAAAGATGCAGCATTGTATATATTTTCTTTAACAATGTATCCTTCCTGTTCATATCTATTTTTTGCTGCATAAAAATATTTCCAATATCTATTTGATAAGAACTCTGGTACATTTTCCATTACAAAAGCTATGGGCTGAATATAACTCACAATATCAGCAAACACATTCACAAGATTGTTTCTATGATCATCTTCTTCATTCCAATGCTTTTTTCTATGAGACGTAAACCCTTGACATGGTGCACAACCAATTAAAATTGTTGGTTTCATTTTATCATATCCTATGTTATCAAGTACTTTGATTAATTCTTCCTTATCTTCTGCCAATTCAATAATATCTCTATTTATAACAGGTGTATCAAAATTATGTGCATAACTTTCTGCCGAAAACTTATTTATATCACAGCCCCCCAAAAAATCAAATATGGGGATAATGTTATTAACCGTAGCAAATCCAAGTGAAGTTCCTCCTGCCCCACTAAAAAAATCTATAATCTGTATCTTGTTACCCGAATACATTTCTTTTGCTAACGGTTTAAATTTCTTTTGTTCTTGCTGTGCCATAAGTAAAAGATCTGTCTTATATGATCTAAGATCTTCCGTTTCCCATATTCCAGTCATCGCATACTTTTGGAGAAACTCAATGTTCATCATGATGTCCTCCATTCGTATTTTCTTCACCTTCAACGATCTCCATCACATCTCCAACATCACAATTAAGTGCACAGCATATTTTATCAATTACATCTGTTGTCACTCTTTCATTTTTTCCTAATTTAGCTAATGCATTTGTACTAATTCCAGAAGATAAACGAAGATCTTTTTTTTTCATATCTTTATCTATAAGAAGTTTCCAAAGTTTTCTATAGCTAACAGCCATCGATTAATCCTCCATTTCAAAAGGCGAAAATTGCCTAAGTATAACTTACAAAAGTATATCTCAATTTTATTGTTTCGTCAATTTTAAATTGTAATCTGCAATTTTTTTGTCTATTTTTCAATTCCAACAGATATTTGTGAACTTCCGGTAAATTTACAACTAAAATCGATTTACCCGCATAAATACTGGATTTTCTATGGAAATATAGGTGAACCAGTAGTCGTAAATACGCATTAATAAAATTACACTATATTCCCCCAAAAGCTTGAAATTCTGGGATATTTATACATTTAGTTGTACAAATCAGTGGAAGTTAACAATATTAGTCACTTAATTTTTTCATCTCAATTTTATTTTTATAGCAATATATATTAACTGATGATATAAAAGACAGGAAATATAAACACGTCATATCCCCTATCTATATCTACAATTTTTCTAGGAATACTTACTTTCTAAATACTTCCTAATCCAAACAATCCCAATATTAATAAAGCAAACCATAACCAATAAATTAATGGGAATAATTTCACGAATCATATTTCCCAAAACTGCAATAAAAGAAACACTCAAAATAAGAACTGTTTTATACACACTATCCCATATTTTTTTGTACCGTTCCATTCCTACCCATACAATCAAAATGCTTCCAGCAACTCCTAGCATAATCAGCATCATTGTTAAAATACGTTCAAAACATACTTCTCCTGCTGAATATCCAAGATACTCCAAGTTTTCAAACCACTCTACATATTCCAGCCACCATTCCATAGGTTTTTTCACAAATTGAAAAATATCTCCTTGAAACGCTCCATTTTGAATAATTGAAAATAGAATGACTGTAATATATCCCCCAGTCCAGAAATACTGATTTTCTTTCATATTATCAATTTCTCTTTTTGCTTTTTTTCTAGCTTTTTGAATTTCCAGTGCTGCCCTTTTCTTTTCATTGCGTGCTTTGGCTTCTGCATGTTCCACCTTTTTCTCTGCTTCTTTCTGTTTCTTCTGTGCTTCATCTACTGCCTCAACAGATGATTTATTCACCTGTATCTGCAATTTAGAGTTCTGGTCCCGAACGTCTTTTATTTCTTCTTCGAGCAGCTCTTGCTCGCCTCTGCTCTTCAAACCGTTTCTGTTCCTCAAATCGTCGTTGTTCTTCTGAAGTGATTGATTCAGCTTCTGCGTTTCGGACAGTTCGGTTGTCAAATGATGAATTTCGTCGTTTAACTTCCGAATTTCGTCTTGCATTTCGTGATTCTCGAAGAATAGATTCTGTTTTTCCATTTTCAGCTTGTGTGTCCTTTCCTGAAATTCCAGGATAAACTCGTTCATCTTCTGATTTTTTACCTGTAACTTGTCCCTCTCTTCCGTCACTAGCTCCAGTGACGCCGCCTGCTCCTTCGCAAGCTGCTTCCACTTGTCGGTAATATCCGGCAAGCTCTTCATCTGCTCCGTTTGTTCGTTCTGCTTCGGCTCGTACCCTTTCGTAATTTCTATTAAATTCATTCTCCAAACCCTCCTTGCTGATATCAAGATGGAATGTTTTAGACAGATTACTGTCTCGCACTTTCTTCCCATCCTGATTCTGAAAAGTGATGTGCTTTCGTTTCTCTGTCCAGTTCACATTCCATCCAAACTGTTTCATTTTTTCTATAAACTTTTCTTTGCTGATACAATTTTCCAGTGCCTTTAATACCGCCATTGCACAATCCGCTACAAAACTGTCCTTTACCTGTTGACGGAACAGGTTATATTTATCTTTGCTCCATGCAATGACTTCCCCTTTTTCAATCTGACTTCTCTTTCAAGCATATCCAGACTTGCTTTCATAACTGTAACCGGTGTTTTCAGTTCATGTCCTGCAAACAGTACAAACTCTTTCTGCAAACGGTTGGCTTCCTCTAAGGGTGCAATTATTTTTCCTGTAATTTTCCATGCCGGATAAATCCATAATATTCCTAAAACAAAAGCTGCCAGCAATGAAAAAATGAAATATTTCTGCTCTTCCATCTTTAGAGATGTGATATCCGCAAAGGCAATAAGCAGTTCCCCTTCATGAACAGAAATTTCAAACTGATAATTTTCATAACTTCCAGATGTTTTTTTGTTTCCAGAAATTTTTCTGCTGTTTCTATGATCTCCTGTTCTGAAAATCCGGTATCCGGCAGCATATTTTTAACATATAATGTCCCATTCTCTGCTTTGGCTACAAGATAGCTCTTTTTGACATAGCTGTCTTCTTTTTGCTCCGTTACTGTTGCATTTTCACTTCTGGCACCACTAATTCTTTCCTGTTCTTTTGGAACTTCCTCTTGTTTATTTCCGTTCTGATTAGATATGATCTGAAATTTCATGTTCAAAATCCTGGAAATACTATTCTTATTATTCTGCACATAAGAAAATTTCAGGAGTGCCAGAATGAATATTGCCGCAATCATTTCAAGTCGAGCAGCCGCGAGACTTGGCGCGTGATTCTGGTCAGCGAAGCTGACATAT
>OGZV01002383.1_pt1 | contig 14914 bp, 11 predicted proteins | sample 1576861 | NCBI WGS metagenome assembly OGZV01 (sample SAMEA3541501, study PRJEB24748) | human gut metagenome | biome: human gut; feature: human-associated habitat; material: faeces | place: China | collected 2012
TCATCGGGCATTATCTGAACATAAAACACTATCAATAAGTTGGAGTCATTACCTGCAGCGTAGGCGTAAAAACGAGCAGCGCCGAGAGGCGCTGCAACAATTTACGCGGATGCCCGAACCGCAGGGCGCAGCCTGCTCAGGCTAAATACCACCGAACCCGTCGAGGCGATGACGGCTAACCACAGTGCAACCTGGATAGCATGTTGATGGCCCCATCCTGACGCCGCTCCCAGCAGAACGCCCACCACGGCGGCGCCGAGACACTGGCCGAATGTTCTGACGATCGACAACACGCCGGAGGCATAGCTGGCATGTTCCCGCGCCACGTTAGCGAGCATTTCCCGGTTATTGGGACTCTGGAAGCAGCCAAATCCAATACCGCATACCAGACTGCGCAGACAGATATTCCACACGGAAGGATTCTCCGGCAACGTGGCCAGCAGGACCAACCCTCCGACAAAGACCATCAGCCCGAGGGTCGAGATGAGCGGCGCGGAGATCGTATCCGCCCAGCGACCCGCGTGCGGCGCGATCAGCACGATGCCAATCGGCCATGGGGTAAACAGCAGCGCCGACACCACCGGGCTGTAGCCATACACGCTCTGAAACAGGAACGGCAGCGCGACAAACGTGATCCCCTGGCTCACAAACGAGGCCAACGAGGTCAGCGCGGCGAGGGTGAAGCGCCCGTTTCTGAACATCACCGGCGGCAGTAAAGGATATTGCGCGCGCCAAATCCGCCAGGTAAAGGCGAGGGCACTGACCAGCGCGAGAACGCTCCAGCAGACGGCCTGCAGACTAATGTGTTGCGTCACGTGCTGAAGGCTGTCGGCCAGCATGATCGCGGAACCTAACAGGACGGCGGAGAGCACGGCGCCCGGTGCATCAAAGGGCGGTCTGTCAGCAACCGATTCCCGCGGCAAGGCCCGCCACGCCAGCAGCAGGGCGATGCTGCCCGGAATAAGGTTAATGGCGAACAGCCATTGCCAGCTCAGGGCGTCCAGTATTGTTCCACCGAGTACCGGGGCAATCGCCGTGCTGGAGGCGATAAGCAGGGCGTGCAGCCCCAGAATACGGCCCAGCAGTCGGCCCGGAAAAACGGACCGCAGGATCGCCGGAGCAATACTCAGGGTCGCCGCCCCGCCGATGCCCTGCAGAATTCGCATCCCGGTTAACATTTCCGGCGTTGTTGCAAGCGCGCAGCCGAGCGAGGTGAGCGTAAAGGTGGCAAGCCCGCTCAGAAAGACCGGGCGATAGCCCACGCGTGCCGCCAGCGCGGCGAAAATAGCCAGCGTCATCGCCGCTGACAGCAGATAACCGTTAGCGAACCAGACCGCAATGTTCGCGGGGACCTGCATCGCTCTAGCCATGGAGGGGAGCGCGATGTTGATCATGGTGCCGTCAAAGACGCCCATCAGCGTGGTGGTCATGACGGCGGCCAGGACCCGGGCGCGTTCATGCCCGGGTAAACCTTCATCGCCGGGCTGGTTGGTAAATAGCATCATCGTCGTTACTCCGGATAAGAATAGTGATGACGAAACTATAATCATGCGCTATACAGGGCGGAAGACGCAGCATTTGCACTTAATCGTTGCATATAACGCCTTATCTGAGGAGCCATCGTGTCCGATCCTGACTTTAACCTTCTGGTTGCGCTCGACGTTTTGCTGGCCGAAGCCAGCGTGGCGGGCGCGGCGCGACGTTTAAACCTGAGCCCCTCCGCCATGAGCCGTACCCTGAGCCGGCTGCGGGAGGTAACCGGCGATCCTATTCTGGTGCGGGCCGGACGTCATATGGTGCTGACGCCCTGGGCCGAAGCCACCCGGGATCGCGCCAGAAGCGCCGTGCATGAGGCGAGGGCGGTGCTGCAGCCCTCCACCGACACGCTGAAGGTGGAAAGCCTTGAGCGGCTGTTCACTATTCGGGCCAACGACGGTTTTGTGGTGGCGTTTGGACCTATGCTCATAGCCGCGGTGGCGAGCGTTGCGCCCGGGGTCTGCATCCGCTTCGCTCCCAAACCTGAAAAAACGTCGCGCTATTTACGGGAGGGGCTTGTCGACCTGGAGATCGGCGTGCAGTGCAACATGGGGCCTGAAATACGGCTGCAAAGGCTCTTTCAGGATCGGTTTGTTGGCACGGTGCGCAAGGGACATCCGCTGTCTTCACAGCCTGAGGTCAGCCTTGACGATTATGTTGGCTGGGGCCATGTGGTGGCGTCGCCTGATGGGGCGTTACACGGGTCTGTGGACGACGCGCTGGCGGAGCGGGGGATGAAACGAAAGATCGCCAGCGTGGTGCCTGGATTCCCGACGGCGTTATCCGTAGCGCTGGCCTCCGACCTGATTGCTATGGTACCGGCGTTGTACCTGCTCAATCAGGCGATGACCGAGCGCGTGCACGTCTTTGAACTGCCCTTTAAGACCCGCACTATTACGGTATCCCAGATGTGGCATCCGCGCATGGAGCGGGATCCGGCGCATCGCTGGCTCAGGGAAAAGGTCCTTGAAGTGTGCCGCGCGGTTTGCTGACGCTCAGAGCACTTTCCCCTGCACCGTGAGGATGAAGCGCGTCGACACCGCATCCGATTCCACGCGGACTTTTCCGTGGTGCGCGGTGACGATGGACTTCACGATGGCAAGCCCAATCCCGCTGCCTTCGCCCTTACGCTGCCTGGACGGATCGACGCGATAAAAACGGTCAAATAGCTTTGGCAGATGCGCCTGTGGGATCGGCGTGCCGGGGTTTTCTGTTACCAGCTCAACGTCGTTATCCCGTTTTCTGATGGAGACCGTTACCGTTTTCCCTTCCGGCGTATAGCGCAGGGCGTTGGAGAGCAGATTATTGATTGCTCTTCTGAACATCTGCGGATCGCCTTCTATCAGGCAGGGCATCCCGTTAAATTTCAGCGAGACGTGGCGTTCTTCCGCCCAGGCTTCGAAGAAATCGAAGACTTTCATCACCTCGGCGCGTAAATCAAACATCACCCGATCCGGGATGAGCTGATTATTATCCGCCTGCGCCAGGAACAGCATGTCGCTGACCATGCGGGTCATCCGGTTGTACTCTTCCAGGCTGGAGTAGAGGACATCTTCCAGCTCTTTCTGGGAGCGGTTCTGACTTAACGCGATTTCCGTTTGCGTCACCAGGTTGGTGATGGGCGTCCTGATTTCGTGGGCGATGTCGGCGGAAAAATTCGCCTGTCGGGTAAAGACATCTTCAATTTTCCCAATCATATGGTTGAAGGAGATCACCAGCTGTTCCAGCTCAACGGGCACGCGGGACGGCTCCAGTCGCGCATCCAGATTTTCGGAGGTGATATTTTTAATGGCGGTGCTGACGTTACGCAGGGGCAAGTGTCCCTGACGCACCGCGATACGAATCACCAACACAATCAGCAGGCTGATTGCCGCGGCAATGGCAAAAAGATTCTTCTTCAGCGCCTCAAGGTAGTGGAGATGAAAATTAATTGAGAGCCCGATCAGCATGACGTAGTCCTGGGTTTTGCCCTGCAGCGTTGTCCTGCCTGAAGAGGCGATAATCCGGTACGTTTCCATTTTCATGTCGGACCCGGCATGCATAGGGTTGACCGGGTCTTCTACCGTCCAGAGAAACACATCCTGTGCCTGACGGTGTTTGCTAAAGTTCGCTGTGTTCATCGCCGGGCGCAATGCCGTGCCTTGCGCCGAGCTGAACAGGGTATTGCCCTGCGGATCCAGAAGCAGGACGGCCACGTTGCGGTAGCTGGCGACCGACTCTTTGAGCTTGCTGATTTTCTTTTGGTCGGGATCGGCCGGAGACTGGAGGATGCGATGCATTGCGCTGCTAATCTGCTGTAAGTCGCTGATATCCTGCTCGGCAAAGTGCTTCTCAACGGAGTGCAGCATAAACCAGGTAAAGGCGAAGAAGGCCAGTATGGTGGAGAGGCTGATAAAAAAGGTCAGCCGCAGCGCAAGCGAGAACGGGCGTCGGAGGGGCCTAACGGGCATCCGGCACCTCCAGCATATAGCCTACGCCGCGTACCGTCTGGATCAGCTTGGGTTCAAAATCGTTATCGATCTTTGCGCGCAGGCGCTTTACCGCCACATCTATTGCGTTCGTGTCGCTGTCAAAGTTCATATCCCACACCTGGGAAGCAATCAGGGAGCGGGGCAGCACCTCGCCCTGATGACGCATGAAAAACTCCAGCAGGCTGAACTCCTTGCTGGTTAACAGGATGCGATTGCCCGCCCGGCTGACCTTCCTCGACACAAGGTCAACCGTCAGGTCAGCCGCCTGAAGCTGGCTTTCCGCGATCACCGTATTTCCGCGTCTTAGCAGCGTCCTGACCCGGGCGAGCAGTTCCGCAAAGGCGAAAGGCTTAATCAGATAATCATCCGCGCCCAGCTCAAGCCCTTTAACCCGGTGCTCTATCGTACCGAGAGCCGTCAGAAGCAGTATGGGCATCCCTTTACCGGCAGAGCGAAGCATGCGGACAATATCCCAGCCGTTCACGTCGGGCAGCATGATATCCAGAATCAGCAGGTCATATTCCGCGGTCATGGCGAGGTGGTACCCGGTGAGGCCATTATCCGCATGGTCCACGACAAACCCCGCTTCCGTCAGCCCTTTGCTGAGGTATTCCCCGGTTTTCATTTCGTCTTCAACGATCAGTATTTTCATCTTGCTCCCCAGATTGGCTGCTGATGACATTGTAGTGAGCCCGCGATCGTTAACAATGACTTACGCCATAAATGACAACATTGTCATTATCCTGTCACCGGTCAAACAGGATGCGTTCAGTAGAGTAGCCCTAAAAATCCTCTGGACTTGATTTGAACCGCTATGTTCCTGTTAAAACGACTCAGCATCACTACGGTATTTATCCTGGCAGGCTGCGTCTCGCTGGCGCCTGACTACCCGCGCCCGGCATCACCGGTACCCCGGCAGTTTTCGCTCTCGCGCAACGGCCTTACGCCCGCAGCGGCCGGGTATCAGGACACCGGCTGGCGCAACTTCTTCGTCGACCCTCAGGTAGCTGGATTGATTACAGAAGCCCTGAAAAACAACCGCGATATCAAAATGGCCGCCCTGAAGATTGAAGAGGCCCGGGCGCAGTTCAACGTGACGGAGGCGGATCGTTATCCGCAGTTGAATGGATCCGCGGGTATCACGTACAGCGGTGGGCTAAAAAGTGACAACCCGACCTCACGGCAGTACGACGCCGGTCTTGCGCTTAGCTACGAACTCGACTTTTTCGGCAAGCTGAAGAACCTGAGCGAGGCCGACCGTCAAAACTATTTCGCCAGCGAAGAGGCCCGTCGCGCAGTGCATATTCTGCTTGTCTCTAACGTGTCGCAGAGCTATTTCAACCAGCAGCTGGCGTATAAACAGCTGCGCATCGCGCGGGAAACGCTGAAAAATTACCGGCAGTCTTATGCGTTCGTTGAGCAACAGCTGGCGACGGGGAGCACCAACGTGCTGGCGCTGGAACAGGCCCGGGGACAGATCGAAAGCACGCAGGCAGAGATTGCCAAACGAGAGGGGGAGCTGGCGCAGGCCAACAATGCTCTGCAGTTGCTCCTCGGCACCTATCGCGGATTGCCGGGCGACAGCGGAATGAACGCCCGCGATGTTGCGCCGGTAAAACTCCCGCCCCATCTTTCTTCAGCGATACTGCTGCAGCGCCCGGATATTATGGAGGCGGAGTATCAGCTTAACGCGGCCGATGCGAATATCGGCGCCGCACGTGCCGCTTTTTTCCCGTCTATTTCCCTGACCAGCGGGCTTTCAACAGGCAGTACGGAATTATCCAGCCTGTTTACCGCGGGCAGTGGGATGTGGAATTTCATCCCCAAAATTGAGCTTCCGATTTTTAATGCGGGCAGGAATAAGGCCAACCTGAAGCTGGCTGAAATTCGTCAGCAGCAGTCGGTTGTGAATTACGAACAAAAAATACAGGCTGCCTTCAGGCAGGTTGCCGACGCGCTCGCGCTGCGGGACAGCCTCAACCAGCAGCTTGCTGCGCAAGAACGGTATCTTGATTCGCTAAACATTACCCTGCAGCGGGCCAGAGGATTATATACCAGCGGCGCGGTGAGCTATATCGAAGTATTAGACGCGGAACGGTCGCTGTTTTCCACGCAGCAAAATATTCTCGACCTTATTTATGCCCGGCAGGTTAATGAAATTAACCTCTTCACCGCGCTGGGCGGCGGTTGGGCCGAATAACCTCACTTAATTAAAAAGGATATTAAACATGCGCAATTCACTTAACGCCGTCGTATTTGGTGCAATCATTATGTTTTCTGCCGGTCTTCAGGCTGAGGTTCATCAGCACGCGGAGATGAGCGCCGCCAGCGAAGGTGCCTCAGAGCAGGTTATCACCGGGACCGGCATTGTGAAGGATATTGATCTTACGAATAAAAAAGTGACGATTTCTCACGAAGCCATCCCGGAAATTGGCTGGCCCGCGATGACCATGCGTTTTACTTTTATGCAGGCCGACGCGAGTATTACTGCCTTAAAAGTCGGCAGCCACGTGAATTTCTCGTTTGTTCAGCAGGGCAATCTCTCTTTACTCAAGAGCATTAAATAGCGAGAAACGGCATGGCCTCATTAAAAATAAAATATGCTGCTGTGATAGTCGGCAGCCTTATTGCGGGAGGGCTGATATCGGTGACGGCCTGGCAGGCTCTTCATTCATCTGATAAAACAGAAAATAGCGTTTCTGAAAGAACGGTGCTTTTCTGGTATGACCCGATGAAACCCGACATTAAATTCGATAAGCCCGGTAAATCACCGTTTATGGATATGGATCTGGTGCCGAAATTTGCCGATGAGGATGGTAAAAGCAGTGACGGTATCCGTATCGATCCGACCCAGGTTCAGAACCTGGGATTAAAAACGCAAAAAGTGACGCGCGGAAAGCTGAATTATGCCCAGACGATCCCGGCCAACGTCAGCTATAACGACTATCAGTTTGTCATTGTGCAGGCGCGTGCGGAAGGGTTCGTTGAGAAAGTGTACCCGCTGACGATTGGCGATAAGGTGAAAAAAGGCACGCCGCTGGTTGATATCACCATTCCGGACTGGGTCGAAGCGCAGAGCGAGTTCCTCCTGCTTTCCGGCACCGGCGGAACGCCCACGCAGATAAAAGGCGTTCTGGAGCGTCTGCGCCTGGCGGGTATGCCGGATGACGATATTCAGCGGCTGCGTGCGACCCGCACTATCCAGACCCGGTTTACCATCAAGGCGCCCATTGACGGGGTGATCACGGCCTTTGACCTGCGCACCGGGATGAATATTTCCAAAGAGAAGGTGGTGGCGCAGATTCAGGGGATGGATCCGGTCTGGATCGGCGCGGCGGTCCCTGAATCCATTGCTTATCTGCTGAAAGATACCTCGCAGTTTACTGTTTCGGTACCGGCTTATCCGGATAAATTCTTCCCGGTTGAAAAATGGCGTCTTCTGCCGAGCGTGGATCAAACCACCCGTACGCTGCAGGTGCGCCTGCAGGTCTCCAACAAGGATGAACTGCTGAAACCGGGCATGAATGCCTACCTGAAGCTGAATACCCAAAGTCAGGAAATGTTGCTCATTCCGTCTCAGGCCGTTATCGATACCGGGAAAGAACAGCGCGTTATTACCGTTGATGCGAACGGGAAGTTTGTACCGAAAAGGATCCACGTTCTGCATGAATCTCAGCAGCAGTCCGGCATTGGTACCGGACTGGAAGAGGGGGAGTCGGTGGTGGTCAGCGGTCTGTTTCTGATTGACTCGGAGGCCAATATTACCGGCGCGCTGGAGCGCATGCGCCACGCTGAAGCCGCTGACGACGCGCATTCAGGCCATTAAGGAGACGATGATGATTGAATGGATTATCCGGCGTTCGGTTGCCAACCGTTTCCTGGTGATGATGGGTGCGCTGTTTCTCAGCGTCTGGGGGACATGGACCATCATCCACACCCCGGTCGATGCCTTGCCCGATCTGTCTGACGTTCAGGTGATTATCAAAACAAGCTATCCCGGACAGGCCCCGCAGATTGTTGAAAACCAGGTGACCTATCCACTCACCACCACCATGCTGTCGGTTCCTGGCGCGAAGACCGTGCGCGGTTTTTCACAGTTTGGTGATTCGTATGTGTACGTTATTTTTGAAGACGGGACCGATCTGTACTGGGCCCGCTCGCGCGTGCTGGAGTACTTGAATCAGGTTCAGGGCAAACTCCCCGCCGGGGTGAGTTCCGAAATCGGCCCAGACGCCACGGGCGTAGGCTGGATATTTGAATATGCGCTGGTGGACCGTAGCGGAAAACACGATCTCGCCGAGCTGCGATCATTGCAGGACTGGTTCCTTAAATTTGAGCTAAAAACAATCCCGAACGTGGCCGAGGTGGCCTCCGTTGGCGGCGTGGTGAAGCAGTATCAGATTCAGGTTGACCCGTTAAAGCTGGCGCAGTTCGGCGTCAGCCTGCCGGAAGTTAAGCAGGCCCTTGAATCGTCTAATCAGGAAGCAGGGGGATCGTCCGTAGAAATCGCGGAGGCGGAATATATGGTGCGGGCCAGCGGCTATCTGCAGACCATCGATGATTTCAATCACATCGTCCTGAAAACCGGTGAGAACGGTGTGCCGATTTACCTGCGTGATGTTGCCCGCGTACAAACGGGGCCGGAAATGCGCCGTGGTATTGCCGAACTGAACGGGCAGGGTGAAGTGGCGGGCGGCGTGGTGATCCTGCGTTCGGGTAAAAACGCGCGCGAGGTCATTACGGCGGTAAAAGACAAGCTGGAGACGCTGAAGGCCAGCCTGCCGGAAGGCGTTGAGATTGTGACCACCTACGATCGCAGCCAGCTCATCGACCGGGCCATTGATAACCTGAGCAGCAAACTTCTCGAAGAGTTTATCGTGGTGGCCATCGTCTGCGCGCTATTCCTCTGGCACATTCGCTCGGCGCTGGTGGCGATTATCTCTCTGCCGCTTGGCCTGTGTATTGCCTTTATCGTCATGCATTTCCAGGGGCTGAACGCCAATATTATGTCGCTGGGAGGCATTGCCATCGCCGTCGGCGCGATGGTGGATGCCGCCATCGTGATGATTGAGAACGCGCATAAGCGGCTGGAAGAGTGGGATCACCAGCACCCGGGAGAGCAGATTGATAACGCCACCCGCTGGAAGGTGATTACCAACGCCTCTGTAGAGGTTGGACCGGCGCTGTTTATCAGCTTGCTGATCATCACTTTATCCTTCATTCCCATCTTTACCCTTGAGGGGCAGGAAGGGCGGCTGTTTGGTCCGCTGGCCTTCACCAAAACGTACGCCATGGCAGGAGCGGCCGCGCTGGCCATCATCGTGATCCCCATTCTGATGGGATTCTGGATCCGGGGTAAAATCCCCGCCGAGAGCCGTAACCCGCTGAACAGGCTGCTGATTAACGCCTATCATCCGCTGCTGATTCGGGTGCTCAACTGGCCCAAAACAACCCTGCTGGTTGCGGCCTTATCCATCTTCACGGTGATCTGGCCCCTGAGCCAGGTAGGCGGCGAGTTCCTGCCGAAGATTAATGAGGGTGATCTGCTGTATATGCCGTCAACGTTGCCCGGCGTCTCTCCGGCAGAAGCGGCGGCATTGTTACAGACCACGGACAAGTTAATAAAAACCGTCCCTGAAGTGGCCTCTGTCTTCGGCAAGACCGGCAAAGCCGAAACGGCAACGGATTCCGCGCCGCTCGAAATGGTGGAAACCACCATTCAGCTTAAGCCTGAGGATCGGTGGCGTCCCGGGATGACGATTGACAAGATCGTTGAGGAGCTTGATAAGACCGTTCGTTTGCCCGGTCTGGCGAATCTCTGGGTTCCGCCCATTCGCAACCGCATTGATATGCTGTCGACCGGGATTAAAAGCCCGATTGGCATCAAGGTGTCTGGTACCGTTCTGGCTGATATCGACGCCACGGCGCAAAGCATTGAAGCAGTAGCCAAAACGGTGCCGGGCGTGGTGTCTGCCCTGGCAGAACGTCTGGAAGGCGGGCGCTACATTGATGTCGATATCAACCGGGAGAAAGCCTCCCGCTATGGAATGACGGTGGGCGACGTGCAGCTGTTCGTCTCCTCGGCCATCGGCGGTGCGACGGTGGGTGAAACGGTGGAAGGCGTGGCCCGCTATCCGATTAATATTCGTTACCCTCAGGACTACCGGAATAGCCCGAGCGCGTTGAAGCAGATGCCGATCCTGACGCCTATGAAACAGCAGATTACGCTGGGTGATGTGGCAGATATCAACGTTGTTTCAGGCCCCACGATGCTGAAAACGGAGAATGCCCGGCCTGCGAGCTGGATTTATATCGATGCCCGCGGCAGGGATATGGTGTCGGTGGTGAACGACATTAAGACGGCCATCAGCCAGAACGTGAAGCTCAGGCCGGGTACCAGCGTGTCATTCTCCGGGCAGTTTGAACTGCTTGAGCACGCCAACAAGAAACTGAAGCTGATGGTGCCGATGACGCTGATGATCATTTTCATTCTGCTCTATCTGGCGTTCCGTCGCGTGGATGAGGCCCTGTTGATCCTGATGAGCCTGCCGTTTGCGCTGGTCGGCGGGATATGGTTCCTGTACTGGCAGGGCTTCCATATGTCCGTGGCAACCGGCACCGGGTTTATCGCGCTGGCTGGGGTGGCAGCAGAGTTTGGAGTGGTCATGCTGATGTATTTGCGTCATGCCGTTGAAGCACATCCGGCGCTGTCCCAGCGCGAAACGTTCACAGAACAGGGGCTTGATGACGCCCTTTATCAGGGCGCCGTGCTGCGCGTGCGGCCAAAGGCGATGACCGTCGCGGTGATTATTGCCGGTCTGCTGCCCATTCTCTGGGGGACCGGGGCAGGCTCAGAAGTCATGAGCCGGATAGCGGCGCCCATGATCGGCGGGATGATTACGGCACCGCTGCTGTCACTGTTTATTATTCCTGCGGCGTATAAGTTAATTTGGTTGCGCAGGCATAAACCAGAGACAGCCGTTGGTGAAGATGACAGGGGAGTCAATACCTGATAAATTAGCTATTCAATAACCTATTCACAAAGCTATTCAAAACCATGATTAATCGATCCGAAACACTACGACAATTGCTGAGAAAAGGCCCGGTATCGGTAAGGCAACTGACTGATATTATGGGCATTAGTCAGCCTACCGTTTCACGATCGATTAAAGCGCTTGGCGATGAGGTTGTTCGCATTGGCTCCGGTCCATCTATTCACTATGTGCTGCGGGATACACATCGAGGATTCAGCTCGGCTCCTGTCTACCGCATCACGGAAGAGGGTCAGGTTAAATCGCTGGGTAAACTCATTCCGGTTTATCCAGACGGTTTTGTAATGGCGCAAACGGACAATGTGTGCCTCCATAGTGATGGGTTGCCGTGGTGGTTGTTTGACATGCGGCCTCAGGGATACCTTGGCCGCGCGTACGCCTCGCGATTTTCATCCGAGCTGGGCCTGCCGCCGAATCCAGAGAACTGGAGTGATACTGACGTTATCAGGGCTTTGCTCGCTCATGGACACGATGCGGTGGGGAACCTGTTAATCGGAGAACAGGCGAGGAATCATTTTGTAGAGATGCCGTCACCTGTTGCGGTGGACCGCGCAACCGCATACCCGTCGCTGGCGCAGGCCGTGAGCGCGGGCGAAATACCGGGCTCCTCTGCTGGGGGTGAACAGCCGAAGTTCTGTACTTATACAGAACGTGGCCACGTCATTGTGAAATTCACGGCACCGGACGATAACCCTGTAAGCGAACGCTGGCGAGACCTTTTGTTGGCAGAACATCTTGCGTTAAGCGTGCTTGGCGTCGAAACCGAGGTGTTTGATTTTGGCGGACAGCGCTTCCTTGAGATCCCGCGGTTCGACCGTACGGGACCCCTTGGTCGTAAGGGACTCTTTTCTTTACGTGCGCTCGAGGCGGAGTTTGTCGGCAGGGCAAGAGAATCCTGGCCTGTACTGGTGAATGAGCTGGCAAAGCAGGGCTGTGTTCACCAGGATGCGGTCGCCAGCACGTCAAGGCTTTGGGCGTTTGGTATGCTGATCGGTAATACCGACATGCACCACGGTAATCTGTCGTTTATCAGTTCCCATGGACGGCCTTACGATCTTGCTCCTGCCTATGACATGCTGCCCATGGGATTTGCCCCGAAATCAGGAGGCGCACTGGTGAATACGCTGCGTCCGGCTACGCTTATTGACGCGATCGCGGGAGAAACCTGGCATGAAGCACTGGCACTGGCCGAGCGCTTTTATACGCTGGCCAGTAGTTGCGGCCGCTTTTCTGCCAATTTTGCACCATGTCTTGCCGCATTGCGCAACCATCTGGACGAGGCGAGGTCAAGGATATCGCGTCTGGGATAATGGGGCGGGATGTTTACGAGGGGCAGGCTGCGTGGCATATGTGCATCGCGAGCCTGTCTGATCAGCTTGCGCCAGGCGCGATTATGCAGAGTAAATAGCAGCATCTTATAAAAGGCTGTGGAGAGTATCCGTACGGCGCGCATGCTGCCTTTGCCAATCATGAACATCGTCACGCCGTTGATGCCAGCGAAAAGCAGGGCGACCAGCACAACCCACACGAATACGCGTTCAGTTGGCTGGCTGAGTGCGGCGAGTACGCCATAGCCCAACCACAGCTGCGGAATGGCGAAACTGACAATCACCCCGAGCGTACTGATCGCTGCAGGAATACCCATGGTATGTAGTCCCACAGGCTTACCCATCTGTTCGGACAATTGCGTCTTAAACTGCTGCAGCTGTGTCGGGGAGGCATTGCACATGCTGTTGGCCAGCGCGTTACAGTGTTTCAGGCGAAGGGATAAAATTTTAATCATTTGATTATACGGCTTTTAAAAGAGTGAAGGCCCTGATTGATTTTATGATATCCGCTACGGGGCGATAAAGACGACATTGCATCGTCCCGCATGGAAGCGCTATTTCACAAACCCAGCGGCCTGGCCTCCTGTATGAAATCAATCAGAAGGCGAAGCCCGGTCGGCAGTTGCCGGCGGCTTGAATAATAGATATAAAAACCTTCCTCCAGCGGGGACCATTCCGTAAGCACCAGGCGGAGCCGTCCATCCTTCACATAGGGTGCAACAAGAGGCTTCGGAAAATACATCAGACCAGCTCCGCCTAAGACGGCCACAAGGCCCGTTTCAGCCTGATTGACCGTCACAGAGCCTGGCACAGTGATTTTGTACGTTTCGCCGTCTCGCTCAAGTTCCCAGCGATAAATCCGATCGTCGCCGAGACGATTGCTTATACAGCGATGGTGTAATAAATCATCAGGATGTTCAGGCGTTCCGTAACGTTCAAGGTAGTCGGGGGATGCTGCGATAACCCAGCGAATATCGGCAGATAAACGCCGGGCAACCATGTCTTCCGGGACGGTGCCACCATAGCGGATACCGGCATCGAAGCCCGCATCAGTGACGTCAACCATACGGTTGCTGGCCACAATATCGATTTCAATATCGGGATAGCGATCCATAAACGCGGGCATAACCGGCGCAAGCAAAAGATTGGCCGCTTCAACGGCAGCATTGATGCGGATACGTCCGCCAGGGGTATTACGATACTTGTTAAGCGATTCAAGTGCGCCTTCTATCTTGTCGAAAGGCTGAAGGACAGACTGAACCAGTTCTTCACCTGCTGCCGTAGGGGTGACGCTCTTGGTCGTGCGATTAAGCAGGCGAACCCCGAGCCGGGTTTCCAGTCCCTTCAGGGCATGACTAAGCGCTGATGCACTGACACCTAATTCAATGGCAGCACGGCTGAAACTGCGATGACGTGCAATAGCCATGAAATAAATGAGATCGGCGACATCAGCTCTGCTTATTTGCATACAGAATCGTTTTCCTTGTGCGTTAAGGCCCGAATGTATTGATACGGAAATGATATACACCATAGACCGATTAGCGCTAATCCGTTGCTGAATTTATTTCACAAGTCCATCCTCTCATCGCCTCTCACTGAACACGTTGTGCTTCGTTATTCTTGAAAATTATGCGCTCTGGCCGTCGGTCAGGGCGGAACATTCACCTAACGGAGCCGTGTATGAACTATACGCATCTTGGCCGCACCGGCCTGAAAGTCAGCCGCCTTTGTCTCGGAACCATGAATTTTGGTGACGTCACCGACGAGAAAACCAGCGCCCGCATTCTGGATGAAGCGCTTGAGGCGGGTATAAATTTCATTGATACAGCAGACGTGTATGGCACTGAGCAATCACCCGATATCCAGCAAGGTTCGGGGCTGTCCGAGGAAATTATTGGTCGCTGGCTCCAGCAGGGTGGCCGCCGTGACCGTATTGTTTTGGCGACGAAAGTCTATCAGCCTATGGGGCCAGGTCCGAACGATCGCCGTCTTTCTGCTTATCATATTCGTAAGGCCTGCGAGGACAGTTTGCGACGGCTTAAGACGGACCATATTGACGTCTATCTGATGCATCACATCGATCGCTATACGCCATGGGAAGAGGTCTGGCAGGCCATGGAACTCCTTGTTCAGCAGGGAAAAGTGCTTTATATCGGTAGCAGCAATTTCGCGGGCTGGGACATTGCGACTGCGCAGTCAGTTGCCACGGCTCGTCATTCTCTGGGCCTGGTTGCTGAGCAAAGTCTCTACAATCTGACTGCCCGGACTGTTGAGCTGGAGGTCATTCCCGCATGCCGTCATTTTGGCCTGGGACTGATTCCCTGGAGTCCACTTGCCGGAGGGTTGCTTGGCGGCGTACTGAAAAAGATGGAAAGCGGGCGCCGTGCAAGGCCCGCGTTTTCCCGTCTAATCGAACAGTATCGTCCACAGCTGGAAGCCTACGAAGGATTATGTGAGGACCTCGGCGAAACCCCTTCCGATGTGGCGCTTGCCTGGCTCCTGCAGAATCCTGTCGTTACTGCTCCAC
>OGZV01002387.1_pt1 | contig 14899 bp, 7 predicted proteins | sample 1576861 | NCBI WGS metagenome assembly OGZV01 (sample SAMEA3541501, study PRJEB24748) | human gut metagenome | biome: human gut; feature: human-associated habitat; material: faeces | place: China | collected 2012
CGCGCACAAGGAGCTTACATCCACAACTTGGATGATTTCTGGCCTTACTACTGGAAAAACGGAAAAGAAGACAAACTGGGATGGCGCTTGCGTTACAACAAGGAAAACCGTGGCGACGTATACGCTACTCACGGCCTTGGCCCTGTAGCTCAGGCATTGAATATTCACCGTGGTGACCGTATGGCTACCCTGGTAGCAATGGATACAAAATCGGTACACGGAAAAACATTGGTAGAAAAAGCAACCGGCGAACCTTGCGATGAATTCCGTAACGGTGACCACACTACTACACTTATCCGTACAGAAAACGGTAAAGTAATCAAAATCCAGCACAACGTAATGAATCCTCAGCCTTACAACCGTCTGTATCAGCTGACAGGAACAAAAGGATTCGCTAATAAATATCCGGTAGAAGGCTATGCCGTAGACGCTGCTCAGATGAAAGCTTCTGGCGTACAGCCGAAAGTAGACAACCTGAGTTCTCACTCATTCCTTCCGGAAAAAGAAATGGAAGCACTGGTCAACAAATACCAGCATCCTATCTTGAAGAAATACGGTGAAATGGCAAAAGAAGTAGGTGGACACGGTGGTATGGACTTCATCATGGACAGCCGTCTGGTATATTGCCTGCAAAACGGACTGCCTTTGGACATGGATGTATATGACCTGGCCGAATGGTGCTGTTTGGCCGAACTGGGAGCTATCTCTATGGACAACGGATGTGCAGCTGTAGCCTTCCCCGACTTTACTCGCGGACACTGGAACGACGTGAAAGGCTTCCACCATGCATTTGCTACTCCGGAAGATGAAGCCGCTGCCGAACTGGCTGCTGAAACTGCTACCCTTTCACTCAAAGCACAGGGTATGAAAGAATGGTTGGCAAAATCAAAGAAAGCTGAAGTATCAAAAGAAGAAGCTGAAGCACGCGTAAAACAACTTTCTGATCAGCTGGAAAAGACTCAGAAGAAAGCTAACGGTGCAGAAAGCAAGGAACTGAAAGATGCAGTAAAACAAGCAGAAAAGATGCTGAAACAAGCTCAGAAAATGCTGAAATAATCATATTTTACCAAAGGTATTAGTTCCTATATACCTAAAACTAAAAGGCCGGTCCCAATTTTGAGAATCCGGCCTTTTTCTTTATCTGACACCAGGCATTTTCGGACTGCTCCATCCTGTTTAAATTCGAATATATAGATAAACCCTAGAGTTCCCACAATATTTCTCCATAGAAATGCATCTGTCATTTTGTTCATTTTTCTTCTCCAGGAAAGAAAATTCAACCCTCAGGGTTTATCCTTGTATGTACCTGCGAAGGAGAATGAGTTTAGAAAAATCAAGAAGAAATAGGATGTTATGCAAGAAAAGACAGGAGAAACCAACAAAGATATTTTATCCGCAAAAAGGGAATAAATAATTAAAACAAACGTCATTTAGTCACTTTAAAAATTTTTCTATTCCCGCTTGAAATAGAAAATAAAGTCTTCAAAAGTCTTCATTTTAAGGTCTGCGAAAAAGACATAAGTGCGTTTGTTCCAAAACTCCTAAGAGTTTTCAGAAAAACGCAAGGACGTTTTAGGCAAAACTCCTTTGCGTTTGACTCCGAACGCCAAAGCGATTTTTCCGGATTTTCATTTTTCATTCTCCCGTAACGACCGTTCCATTCCTCTTCTACCCCTCTACAGACAGCTGTAGCACAGGTAAGATTTTCAATTCCCAAAAGGCAGATGCACGGATAGAACATTTTGTCTAAAACTACGGTTAGCAGATTTTTCGAATTCAATACTTTTTGTCAGCAATTACCCACAAAGAACAAGCATTTTAACAAAAAAAAAGAAATGTCATTCCCAAAGCAAGAAAGACTCCTGAAAGCCTTTGCGGGAATGACATTCCTTATTTCAATCTATCTTTGGCGGCGCACTCACACGCCCGGCATCTTAAATACCCAAAGATTTCTTCACTGCATCTACTTTTTCTTTTGCATCAGCTACGGCACCTGCATAGCACTTCGGACAGTGCATTTCGCCCTTGATTTCCATGTAGAACTTAATCTTAGGTTCTGTTCCTGAAGGACGAACAATAACTGTCTCGTTATTTTCCAATTTGTAAATAAGAACATTCGCAGCCGGAAGTCCTGTCTCTTCTGGTTTCTTGTAGTCTGTAACATTCACAACCTTATATCCTGCAATCTCCTCAAGCGGTTTCTCTCTTAAGCCTTGCATGATTCCAGCCATCTGATCCATACCACTAAGTCCCGGGAACTCAAAACTATCAATCTGGTTCAGGTAACGGCCATATTCAGAATAAATTTCTTCCATTCTCTGTTTCAGAGAACTTCCAATACTTCTGTAATATGCTGCCATCTCACAAATCAGCATAGATCCGATGATTGCATCCTTATCACGAACATATGGACCAGCCAGATATCCATAACTCTCCTCAAATCCGAAGATAAAGCGTTCAACTTCTCCTGCTGCTTCAAGTCCTGCAATCTGATCTCCAATCCACTTAAATCCTGTCAAAACACTTCTAAGCTCAACACCATAATGCTCTGCAACAGCATCAGCAAGAGGTGTAGATACGATAGATTTTACCGCTACCGGATTCTTAGGCATTGTACCTTTTTCAATACGGCCTGCACAAATATAATCAAGAAGAAGAACTCCAACTTCATTACCAGTAACCAATTCATACGAACCATCCGGACACTTCATAGCAATACCGACACGGTCTGCATCCGGATCAGTTGCAAGCATCAAATCTGCACCTGTCTCTTTCGCAAGACTCAGCCCCTTCTCAAGAGCTTCGAAAATCTCTGGGTTCGGATAACTACATGTTGTAAAATATCCATTTGGATATTCCTGCTCAGGAACGATTGTAACATCTGTAATTCCGATATCTTTTAAAATCTGTGTAACCGGAACTAATCCAGAACCATTAAGTGGACTATATACAAGCTTCAGTCCTGCTGTCTTGCAAAGCCCCGGACGAACCTGTCTCTCTTCGATTGCATCATACAGTGCTCTCTTGCAATCATCACCAACAAAACGAATCAGACCTTCTTCAACACCCTGTGCAAATGGCATATACTTCGCACCTGTTAATACATCTGTCTTCTGAATCTCATCGTATACGATAGCTGCAGCATCATCTGTCATCTGGCAGCCATCCGGACCATACGCTTTATATCCGTTATATTTTGCCGGGTTATGAGAAGCTGTCACCATGACACCTGCATTACAGTTATAATAACGAGTTGCAAAAGAAAGTGCCGGAACAGGCATTAACGCATCATAAATGCGAACCTTGATTCCGTTTGCCGCCAATACACTTGCTGCATTCTTCGCAAACACATCACTTTTGATACGGCTGTCATAACTAATTGCAACAGTCTGAGTTCCACCCTGAGTTTTTACCCAATTAGCAAGTCCCTGTGTTGCCTGACGTACAACATAAATATTCATTCTGTTTGTACCTGCTCCAAGAACCCCGCGAAGTCCTGCAGTTCCAAACTTAAGAGCAACTGCAAAACGCTCCTTAATCTCGTCATCATTTCCTTCAATTTTTGTCAGCTCAGGCTTCAGATCTGCGTCCTCCAGATCAGCCTCCATCCAACGTTTGTATTCATCCTGATACATTTTCTATCACTCCTGACTCTTCTTCATTTTTTATTTTTCCCTTATGTAAAAAACTAATTTAAATATACCATATCTGAGGTAATACAGCAATTGCGAAAGGAAAGTTTTTCAAAGAATATACAATATTATTACAATTTTCAAACTATATTATATTTTTTTGAAAATTTTGATTCTTATGGTTTCTATCGTTACTTTAAACACAAAAAGACATAGTCAGCTAATTTTTACTAACTATGTCTTTTTCATGCTCCTCTAATTATAATAATACGAATTCATGCTACCCTAATTATAATAATATGAACTCGGCAGATCATCTGTACGGAACACCACACCATCTTTATAATATTTTCTCTGCGCCCATGCTGAATGTCCTGATGCCCATGATACTGGTTCAATAAAATCAAACCATCCTGGATCCTGACCATAAAATTCTACATACAATGTATTTCCTACTGTATATGTCTTAATTGTTACCGTAACTCCCAAGTCATTGCGGAATTTCAAATCTGAATCTCCATATGAAACCATTGCATCCAATCCTCTTGGAACATATGTCGACGCAATCGTATGATTATTTCGTTCAATTATTGTCATTCCTGCCCGGATTGCACCTCCATACAATGTTGTAGATGCCTGGCAGATACCTCCGCCATATCCAACTCCTCCAACAACACCGGCTGGACGATAACCTTGTGCTTGTCCACAAGGTCCTGCAACTTCAAAAAATGATACTGTCTGTCCTGGATAAACTACCAAACCATTAAACGAGCCCAATGCTCTTGACATATTATAAAATCCATTTGCATCGTTTGTACTTACAGTTGAAAATCTGGCCAGCATTTTTCTATATTTAGTCTCTTTATAATAATTCGAATTAATTCCTGGTGCCGCAACCCCTTTTGGAACAATTTTTATCTGGATTGCCTGCAATTTATAATTACACTTTGTTGTTCCTGCTGCCTGACCATTTTTGGCCCAACCCAGCCAGCCATAATCAGAAACATGTGCACTATAATAAATATCTGCATATTTTTCCAGTTCCCCTGTTAAACGTATCTGAACCGCTTCTGCTTGATTGACTCCATCTCCCGCAATTTTTCCGTTTAATTTCCAATCTTGCCATCCTGCATTACTTAAATGCAACCGATATTCAATATCCCCTGTGTAACCTGTTAATTCATTTTCTATATAAATCTGTTGAATCGCTTTGTTTTCTCCAATTGTTCCTGTTACCATTCCATTTGTCTTCCAATCCTGCCAACCAGAATTTTCCACATTTGATCTAAATGACAATTTTCCGATTTGGTCTGCGGATAAATAACTTCTTTCACTACATGCTGGAAGATTCATGTCCCCTTTTTCATACAACTTTATCTCAATTGCTTCAACTCCTGCATTATATCCAACTGTTCCTGCAATTTCTCCATTTTTAGTCCAATCCAACCAGCCAAATCTCGCACTGTGAACTCTATAGCACACATCATATCGTTCTGCCATTTGTTCTGTTAAATGAATTTTTAGTGCTTCAATTTTTTTATTACGCCCTGTCGTTCCGGCTATTTCTCCGTCAGCAACTTCCCCTTGCCAGCCAATATCCTGCACATGGGCCTCATAAATTATAGAACCGGTTAAATCGTTTTGTTTTCCCAACTCTGTAACATTTATTTTTATTGCTTCAATACTAAGAGCTCTTCCTGTTGTTCCGGCCAGCTGTCCGTCATAAAAATCACTATTTTGCCATCCTATATTTTGTACATGAGTTTTATAACGAATTGCTCCTAAACTATCTCTTGACACATAACTTCGTTCTGTTTGACTTGGTGCTTCCAATGAATCTTTTTCACATAATTTAACTTCTATTGCCTGAGCACCTAAATTAAATCCTGCTGTTCCGGCCTTTTCTCCATTTTTTGCCCAGCCAAGCCAGCCGTAATTAGCTGAATGTACTCGATAATAAACATCATATCGTTCCGCTAACTGTTCTGTTAAGTTAATTTTAATCGCTTCAATTTTTTTATTGCGTCCTGTTGTTCCCGCTTCTTGCCAATCTGAAACTGCAGACTGCCATCCTATATCTTGCACGTGTGCTTCATATACGATGGAACCTGATAATCCTTCACGTCCGGCTTCCGTAATTTTTAATTTTAATGCTTCCAGATTCAAGTTTCTTCCTGTTGTTCCGGCCTCTGTTCCATCATAAACTCTATTTTGCCATCCTATATTCTGCACATGGCTTTGATACATTATTCTGCCAAGGGTTTCTTCCGATATAAACCCATTACCTTCTAAAGCAGGCGCATCTATACTATCCTTTTCACATATTTTGATTTCTATCGCCTGAACAGAATATGCATAGCCTGTTGTTCCGGCTTTTTCATCGTTTTTCACCCAGCCGAGCCAGCCTACATTAGTTGAATGCACCCTATAATAAATATCATATTTTTCTGCTAATGTTCCTGTAAGCTTCATCTGAATTGCTTCTATTTGCAGCCCACTTTCTGTCGTTCCGGCCAGACCGCCTTCTTCTACGTATTCTTGCCAACCAATATTTGATACATGTGCACGATATTGAATTGTCCCCGAAATTCCTGTATTATTTTCTAATCGAATCTCATATGCTTCCACAGCTCGATTCTGCCCAACAGTTCCAGCCATTTCTCCATTACTTTTTTCTTCTTGCCAGTCCATTCCATGAAGATATGCACTATACTTAACATTTAATATATCTTCTTTCTCATCAGCCAACATTATAGAATCTTCACTGTTTTCTCTGTTATCCGAATCAGATTCATCCAATTCTTGCCCATTCTCCCTTATTTCATTCTGTTCCCCCTCTTCTTGTGTTGCTTCTTGTACTTGTCCTGCATTGTCATCCTGCACAGTATCTTCTGCAAGCACGGATATCGGCATAATGGTTACTATAGCTACACACAAAGCCATCACACCCAATAGCTTCTTAACTTTTTCCCCTTTCATATATGCTCCTTTCGTTAATTCATATATATTTCTTTTATTCTATTTGATTTAAGTTTAAAACACAAGTTTTTCCTTTATTTTTCAAAAAAAGGAAGACATCCCCACATTCCTGGTTATGTCTTCCTTTTTCTAGTTTTTCTTTACAAATGCTCTTTCTGTGTTTCCTGGAGCTGTACCTTCTTTTTCAATCAGACAGATTTCAATTGCCTCTGCTTTCTTTGCATATCCCTGTGTTCCGGCATCTTCTCCGTTTTTAGCCCAATCCAGCCAACCAAAATCACTGGAATGTACTCTATAATAGATATCGTATTTTTCAGCGATTTCACCTGTGAGTTGGATACTTACTGCTTCTATCGGTTTTGCTAATCCTGTTGTTCCAGCCAGATTTCCGTTTTCTACATAATCCTGCCATCCTATATCTGATACATGAGCTCTATACTCTATACCACTATTTCCAGCATTATATAATTGCAATCTCAGAGCTTCTATCCCTTTATTTCTTCCTGTTGTTCCGGCCATTGCCCCATTCGCCACTATATTCTGCCATCCTATATCTGATACATGAGCCTGATATTGAATTTCTGTACCTCTTACTTTAAAGGCATTTGACATATCTCCCGGAGCTTCGCCACCTTTTTCTACTAATTGAATTTGAATTGCTTCTACTTTCTTTGCATACCCCTGTGAACCAGCATCCTCTCCATTTTTAGCCCAGCCCAGCCAACCAAAGTCACTGGATTGTACCCTATAATAAACATCATAAGCTTCCATCATGTCGCCTGTAAGACGGATTGACACTGCCTCTATAGGCTTTGCCTGACCGGTTGTTCCTGCTTCTTCTCCGCTTGATACATAGTCTTGCCACCCTATATCTCGTACATGGGCTCTATACTCTATACCACCTTCTACATCATTTAATTGTATTTTAAGTGCTTCTATTCCTTTATTCAGCCCAGTTGTCCCTGCTACTTCTCCGTTCTGAAAAATATCTTGCCAGCCAATATCTGAAACATGGGCTCTATATGAAATCCCACTTTGCAGTATTTTATCCCCATGATCTGCCGGTTTTCCGATAAGATAATTCATATCCACCGGTCCTGTGATTCCCTCGACATATTCTTTTGACGAATACTGCCATATTGCATATGTACCTGTATAATCACATTGTATATTATACTGTGCAACCCACCGATGCCATTGGTTGAAATTTGCATCTGTCAAATAATTACTCCACCAGTTCAAATTTGCATATACACCTACTGCGTATCCTGCATTTTGAACCGTACTACAAAATGTTTGAGCAATTGCAGTGAAATCACTTCCTAATGTACTATTATCCTCCATATCAAAATATACCGGATAACTCAACTTGTGCCCACTTATTAATCTTAATACATGCTGTGCTTCACTTGCAGCCATCTCTGTATTCTTTGCATATGAATAAATATAAACACCATACGGAATCCCTAAACGTTCACATTCACTCACATTCCGCTTCCACTGTTTATCATCTTGATTTTGAATATCACTTCCATATCCGCATCGAATAATGGCATAATCTATTCCTGCTGCTTTCACTTTCTCCCAGTCAATATTCTTATTGTGCTCACTTACATCAATTCCTTTTCTGGTTGCATTCGGTGCATATACTTCGCTAAATAAAGAAATTTCATCCTCTTCACTTCTGATTAATTCTCCATCTTGATAACGCCAGCTGTTTTCTTTCAAATTTTCCTGTTGCAGTTCTGACTCCACACAACTATCTTGGTTCTGTGATATATCTTGATTTTCTTCCTGTGCAAATACTCTATATGTTGGATAATTTATGCCTGTAATCATAATTGATAAACCAACAATAAAACCTATTTTTCTCTTCATTCATTTCCCTTTCTTTCATGTTTTCACAACCAATTAACTTTCCTTATTTCTCGACCTTTATCAGTATACTTCGCCTTTTTTTTCGTGTCAAATCTTTCTTTTGTTTGTTCGTTTCATCTAACTTTGCTTTTTTCTATCATATATGTTAAACTGTAGAAATATAAATAGTAGATATTTAACTATATACATATGACAACATGAATATTTTAAATTTTTCAGAAAAGAGGATTGTAAAATGGAAAGAAATGACCCTTGCTGGTGTGGAAGTGGAAAAAAATATAAAAAATGTCACATGCCAATCGAAGAAAAGATGCAGCTTCATGCTGATCGCGGAGAGATTGTCCCAAGCCGCAAATTACTAAAAACCCCATTTCAAATTGAAAAAATCAAAGCAAGTGCTGAACTCAATACAAAAGTTCTTGATGCTGTTGCTGAACAGATTCATGCCGGAATGAGTACAGAAGATATTGACAAAATCGTATATGATGTAACAACAAAAAATGGTGGGATTCCAGCCCCATTAAATTATGAAGGATTCCCCAAAAGTGTATGTACTTCTATTAACAACGAAATTTGTCATGGTATTCCTGATAAAAATATCATTTTGCAGGAAGGTGACATCATCAATGTTGATGTATCCACAATTCTTAATGGATATTTTTCTGATGCGTCTCGAATGTTCAAAATCGGACAGGTATCTGAACGTGCCGAACGTCTCGTAAAAGTCACAGAAGAATGCCTTGAACTTGGTCTTGCTGCTGCAAAACCATGGGGACATCTTGGTGATATTGCTGACGCAATCAATACACATGCTCAGGCAAATGGATATTCTGTTGTAGAAGAAATTGGTGGACATGGAATCGGACTTGAATTTCATGAAGATCCATTTGTCAGCTTTGTTACTCCAAAAGGATCTGAGATGCTATTGGTTCCGGGTATGATGTTCACGATTGAACCTATGATTAATGAAGGTAGCCCTGACTTCTTCGTTGATGAAGATAACGGCTGGACTGTTTATACCATTGATGACGGACTTTCTGCCCAGATTGAATATATGGTACTTGTAACTGAAGATGGAGTTGAGGTGTTAACAAAATAGTCGGCAATATGCCGACTATTTTGTTTTTAGAATAATTCTTCCTACTTTTCTAAATGGCCGAGTTATTTTCCATGATGTAGATTCTCTCATATTATGAATTTCATCTCTCATTCTGTTCAACTCTGCATCCAACTGAGTTATTCTATCTTTATTCTCTTTATCTTTATTACTTAATTCAAGGATTCTTCTATCTTTTTTTGAAATTTCTTCTGATATTCCAAAATTTCTCACTCGATATTCTTTATAATATTCTCTCAAGGAAAAACCTTTTTTTTCCATGTACATCAGCATTTCAGAATCATTTAATATTTCTTCAAATTTATCTAATCCTAGGAAGTTAACCTCATTGTCTACATTCCGTAACAATAACAATGCTTTTTCATACTGTACTTGCAATGTAGCCTTCTCTAAATCTTTTTCATCATTATCTCCTAAAAATAAGTTCCACTCTTCTTCCGTCATTCGTTCTATCAGTTTTTTTCTAACCAACATATGTACATTCCGGAATGCATACTCTTTTCCTTTTTGATTACCACTAATTTTATTCTCTAATTCTGTCCATCTATATTTGACTAATCGTTCATCCATTATATAAATAGGATATTTTAATACCATTCTTGTCCATAATTCAAAATCTTGAGCCGGCACATAAGCAATATTATATTTCCTTCCTATTTTATCCATTGCTTCTCGCCTCATTACGACGGACGGATTACATAAACAATTTCCTGTAAAGATAAAATACTTTAACCATTCTCTTTGTGATTGATTTTTGGCATTATTAAATAATTTTTCGATTTCTTGATACTTATCATTTGCAATACATGAATCGTCATCTATAATATTTACTTTTGTAAAGCATGCACCATATTTTGTATTTTCATCTAAAAACTTAACCTGCTTTTCAAGTTTTTCTGATTCCCATTGATCATCACTATCAATTCTAGCAATGTACTCTCCCCTGGCCGCAGCAAATCCTATATTAGTCGTATACGCAACATGTCGATTCACTTCTGAATAATATCTAATAATACGCTTATCCTCGAATTGCTCAATTATTTGACGTGAATTATCTGTAGATGCATCATCGACTATAATAAATTCATAATCTGTAAATGTCTGATTCAGTACACTTTGAATAGTTTTTTTTAGGTACTTTTCTCCATTATAATTTGGCAGTATAATACTTACTTTTGGTGTCATCTCCCATTCCCTCTCTTTTTATTAACCCAATTACTGTTACATATAATACATATCCTCAGTAATAGCAGACTATAATATATAATATTGCCATTTTAAATGTTCTTCTTCGTAAACGATAAACCATTTACAATAGAAAGATAAATTAGCCCAATTTGATATTAAATCAGCTAGTAGTATCTGCTAAATTATTATACTCTTACTGCCTTCTAATTACAACTTCACATTACTTATCCTAATGTAAACGGAGCTCTATTAATTGGGAAATTCGGATTGTAAAACGGATCTCCTTTTTCTAAAATTTCCGGCCATTTCTTTTGGAATTTTTCTACTTCTCTTTCAAATCGTTTTAATTTTTCCGGAGTATCTTCATACCCTCTTGATTTTGATTCGTAATGATACCATTCAGAAAATGCGTTATATACAACCCATTTATTAATACTTCTTATTTTCAAACAATAATCTACATCATTACAAGCAACAACAAACTGTTCATCAAATCCGCCCACTTGGTCAAATAATGCTCTCTTTGTCATCATGCACGCCGCTGTTACTGCACTATAGTTGCAATTAATTCTCGCACGTACCATATAACCATAGTCGTCTCTTCCTATTCCCATATTCACATGTCCTGCATATCCTCCAAATCCAATAACAACACCCGCATGTTGAACTGTATCATCTGGATATAATAACTTAGCTCCTACCGCTCCTACGTCTTCTCGCATACAACATCCAAGTAATTCATTAATAGCTGTTGGATTAATCATTTCAGTATCATTATTTAGAAATAATAAGTACTCACCTTTTGCAAATGTTACACCATAATTATTAATCGCCGAATAATTAAATTTTCCATTCCATTTTACAACTTGAATATTCTCATGTTCTTGTTGCAATTTTTCATAATACTTAAATGTCTGTTCTTCCTGACTATTATTTTCTACTATCACAAATTCCAGATTTTGATAATTACTTTTCTCCAAAACAGACTTAATACATTTATCTAAATCTTCTATATGATCTTTATTCGGAATAATAATAGAAACTAACGGATTTCCTGGTGTACTATATATTACATGATACATTCCCCATAATCCTGTATGCTCCACTTTTGCCAAAACTCCAGTTCGTTTAAAATGATCTTCAATTGCTCTTTTTCCTGCATCATAAGCATACATTTTACTTGCCGGATCACCTGCAACAGAATTCATATGTATACGCCAATGGTATAATATCATCGGAATATGTTTAATGCTCTCTACTCTTTCTATACAACGAAACATAAGATCATAGTCCTGCGACCCATCATATTCCGATCTAAACCCACCTATTTCTTTGACAATTGCTGTCTTAACAACAAAAAAATGCGTAATATAATTATGCGAACAGAATAAATCCATACTAAAATCCGGCTTAAAGTTAGGATCATTATGTTCTTTTCCGTCTCCTGTTATTTTGTCTTCATCTGTATATAAGATATCGTATTCCTGTTCCTGTAATGCCTTCACAACCTCATACAATGCGTTTGGTGCAAGCAAATCATCATGATCAAAAAGTCCGACATACTCTCCCGTAGCAAGTTTCAATGCCGCATTTGTATTTCCTGAAATTCCCTCGTTTTTTTCTAACAAAGTATACTTTATTCTTTTATCTTTATCTGCATATTCTTTTAAAACAGATTCTACTGCCGCATCTCCTTCACTTCCGTCTGCAATACATAATTCCCAATTTACATATGACTGATTTATAACAGAATCTATCATTTCATGCAAAAAATTAATTGGTGTTTTATATGTTGGCACAATAACACTAATTTTCGGAGCAAATGAAAATATTTCTTTTCGCTGTTCTTCCAGTTGTGCATCCGTTACTTTATGTATATCAAACCATTCTCCATACGACATTCCAACTGAATTCACTCGATTCACAATATATTTTGTTAATCCTATAACACCATTTTCTTTTATATGTTTAATTCCTTTTTTTATATTTTTTGCATTTAAACATTTTATAAATTGTTTTGCAAATCCTCTTCTTGCTTCTTTTTTACTATTTTGACGGATTTTTTCTGGCACAAGTTTTATACTTTTCCGTTTTTTTGAATCCGTTATTAAAAACAAATATTCTTCCTTTTCATCATAAGGAAATTCAATATTAAATCCACAACCGATGTATTCCTCACTTATCAGTCCTCTTTGAACAACATCAGGCCGGCTATTTCTTGATAATTTAATATCTTTTATATGTTCCCCATTATTCTTTTGAATACCATAGTTAATCATCTCTGCACCTAATACCGACACAGCCCATCCTGAAAGTACTATTCTGCTCCCTTCAATACTTACGCGATCAATGTTATATGATATAGAATTATCATTTTTTATTGCAATAATCTGTTTTTCATTCAATGTTAATATCTTTTTTTCATACTTGTCGGATTTTACATATATCTCAACTTTCTTAGGTACTTCTTTATTATTTTCTAGTTTGATCTTAAGCATAAAACCACTGTTCTCTGAAACATTATATCTGTCTTTGTATTTTAATTTGACATCCTTTCTTAAAATCACATGTTTTTCAGGAATAACCTTTTTATTATTCACATTTGCATAAAAATCAATTTTCTTTTCATTACAATCAAAACACCAGCCTTCTACCCTGATATAACTTTCTGAGGGTTTTACCCGATATACCTTACTGTCAATATGATACTTACATTCCATTGTTCTAATCCTTTCTTTTATACCTTATCCTTATGAATCACTTTTCCAGATAATATCCTCGTCTTTACCAGTTTTTCTTAGTAATACCGAACCGTTGTCGCTATGAGCATCATGCTGGCCATACTTGATATCACAGTTACATCAACTAAATGATTCTTCTCACTCTTATCTGTCCCGAATAATAACGAGGTTAATGCAATCATAGGAATAAGGTATCTGCCTTGCATTCCCAGTATTCCTTTTGTGCCGACTGTTGTCCAGCTAATATAAAGTGCCAAACATGAAAATGTATATATTCCTATACTCATAAGAATAATTAAAACTTTATCTATATTTGCCAATCCTAATTCTTCCTCTTGAAAACATATTTTAGAAAACATAAATATAGTTAATAAATTTAACATTGAATAACCATACTCCAAATAACCAAAACTATTCAAACTGCCTATAATATCATTAAATTGATTACTAAGACTTGAAACAAACTCTCTTAACCACTTACTTGTATCTGTTAAAATATAATTTATTTGCTTTCCTGCATCAACATGCATTGTTTGCAAATACTCAAGATGTTCAATGTTAACCCCAAATTTAGCCGTATACAAATAATAAATGCCCCCTATTATACACACAATACAGATAATACTTCCCTTTATCACCATACGTTTTTTCTTATCAATATTTTTCATAGGAATCAATAATATCAATCCCACAATAAATATATTAGTTATCTTTGCCAATGAAACCAGTATACTAATAACCCCAAAATACAATAATTCCTTTTTTGTAATAGATTTATCTTCTTTACAATACAAATGTATAAAATACGCTATAAGCAAAATACTCAGCGCATTTATTAATGCATCCGGACTAAATGATGCAGCCTGTTGAATTGATATCGGAAGACTGGCTATATAAAATAGTACAAACTTCCACTTATCAGCCAACTTAATTGCTAATGATATCAATACACTATAAACAAATAAATTTAAAAAACGCCCTAACCATAACATCCAAATTACATTTAGATGCAATATCTTAGCAAACAATATTCCTATTGCCTGTGGAAAATACAAAAATGATAAATTAGAACCGGCAACATGTACTATCGTTGTTTTATCATAATTAATTGCTTTTCCTTTCAAATCACTTTTTATATAAGAGGTTTTTTCAAAACTGGATAAATCCTGCACCGCCTGAATCGATGGAAATTCTGTTTCCTCTGGGTCTACAAACAAATTTCCTTCTGATATCAGTTCTGCCCTTCCCAAATGTGCTCTCTCATCCGGAATATTTAAAATGGGCTGTATTAATAAAGATAATCCTCCGACTATTAAAATAAAAATAAATGCCCATTGGTGAAATTTCATCTCAATAAAACAATA
>OGZV01002397.1_pt1 | contig 14826 bp, 18 predicted proteins | sample 1576861 | NCBI WGS metagenome assembly OGZV01 (sample SAMEA3541501, study PRJEB24748) | human gut metagenome | biome: human gut; feature: human-associated habitat; material: faeces | place: China | collected 2012
ACTCGCATCATATCGAGCAATTACATGCAGATATTTTTATACCGCCTCCAGCAGCCAGCCCGTCAGGTTTTCAACCTTGATGCCGTTGTAATTCCCGAGCGTGAGCCGGCCGTTGGTCAGCACGATCTTTTCGCAGTTGTCCTGAATCCCGATCAACAGCCGCAGTTCGCGTTCGAACCACTATATGTATTGTGTATTATTTCTACACAAATTTTATATTGATGCTATATTCTAATTTGTCTATGCGCTTTGCTTGACGATGATACATTACTTTGTTAGAAAGTAATGTGTGAATGTCAATCAACTGTTGACTGATACACATTATTTATATATAATATAATGTGTGAATGTTGAGCGAGGTGATAGCATGAACAACATAGATAGAGTAGAGAAACTGGTTCGATCTTCTCCTAACGGTATCATCACAACTGCACAGCTGACGAACGCCGGTCTGCATCGAGGCTATCTGCATGATTTCGTCGAACGCGGAGAACTATACCGTTTTGGGCGAGGCCTGTATGTGCAGAGTAACGCATGGGAAGATGATTTTTACCTTTTGCAGCAAAAGTACGGCCGCGGTATCTATTCGCATGATACTGCTCTTTATCTGCTGGGTTATTCCGACCGCACCCCGGCTCGGTATACGATGACCTTTCCAAAGGGCTACAACGCACCGTCCCTGAAACAAGAAGATTTGATCGTTAAGCGTGTTATTCCAGAAAATTATAACTTCGGCATTATCAAAATCCAATCCCCCTCCGGCAATCCGATTTGTGTTTATGATCTGGAACGGACGCTGTGCGACATCCTGCGCGGCAGCGGAAGCGATATTCAGATCGTAGGAGCTGCTATGAAACGTTATGCCGCATCCAAAGACAAGGATATTCACAAACTGATGCAGTACGCAGAACAGCTTCGCGTAAGGCCCAAAGTTCTGCGCTACATGGAGATTTTACTATGATTACAAAAATCCAATGCAGTTAAAAGCCTATATTAAAAGGAAAGCCGCCGAGAAACACATTTCCGCGCAGCTTGTAATGCAGAATTATATGCTGGAAAGACTGCTGGAACGTATTTCCTTTTCACCGTATAAGCATAACTTCATCATTAAAGGCGGCTTTCTCGTGTCGGCCATCGTTGGTCTGGATACGCGCGCTACTATGGATTTGGACACGACCATCAAAGGCTTTACGCTGACCCATGAGGCGATTCTGTCCATTTTCAAAGACGTGTGCGCAGTGCAGATTGACGATAATGCACAGTTTGAAATTGTGGGGGTTGCGGACATCCGTGAAACGGACGATTACCCCGGTATTCGAGTATCCCTGAAAGCTAACTACCCACCAATCAGTGTCCCTCTGACAGTAGATGTCACCACGGGCGATAAAATAACGCCTCGCGAGATCGAGTATACCTTTTCAACGCTGTTCGATGACCGCACATTCAGCGTTTTAGCCTATAATCTTGAAACTGTGCTGGCTGAAAAACTGGAGACTGTGCTGTCTCGCAATATTGCAAACACTCGCCCGAGAGATTATTATGACATCTATATTTTGTCCACACTGCGCGGAGACGAGTGCGACAAGGCTCTGCTGCGGCAGGCGATGGAACGGACAGCAGAAAAGCGCGGCAGCAGCAAGATCTTAACACAGTACCCGGAAATCATGCAGGAAATCCGGGAAAGTGATACACTGCGCAGGCAATGGAACAAGTATAGCCGCGAATATGACTATGCAAAGGAAATTTCGTTTGACGATACCTGTGATGCGATCCAGAAAATCATGGACTAAATCATCAAATGAGGTCGATTATGATGTGTAAGCGTGGAGATATTTATTTCGTGGATTGCGGTCAGAACATAGACACCTGTAAGCAGAGCGGTATCCGTCCGGCGGTCATCACGGTCGTTCCCTTGGCTTCCAAGATTTATAAGAAAAGGATGCTCCCCACCCATGTCTACATCCCGCGAGGGTGTGGAACGGGTCTGCCGCAGAACAGTCTGGCTTTGGCCGAACCGGTGGAAACCATCGACAAAAAGTATTTGCTGGAACGGCGTGGTGCCGTAAGCGATGATGTTGTTATGACCAAGCTGACAAAAGCCCTGCAAATCCAGATCGGTGCCGTGGAGCGATATAATTGAGAAAGAGCAGACACGGCGGCCGCTCTCCCCTTCTGCGGTTATACGCCATATGTTATGGATAACCGCAGTTGACACGCCCTGTTTTCTATGCTCTAATAGGAGCATCAAAGAACGAATACCGGCTGCAAAAGAGAACCGAAGGCCGTCCTGTGCAGGCGCAGCTGCGTAAAGCCGATAAGGAGAACGCCAAGCTCTCCGCGATGATCGAACAACTGAAAAAATAAAACCAGAAAGGGTGCGTCGATATGATCCAGCGCGCAGTCTGTCTTTGTGACGGAAAGTACATCGGTATCGAAAGCATTTACACGGTAATCAACGGAAAGCAGATCAATATCCCTGAAAAACTAGAGGCGCTTCGGGCGAAAAGCAGAAACGGCGAGTTGTTCTGCCCATGCGGCTGCGGTGCGAACCTCATTCTCATCGCCGGTGACAGAAACCTGCGTGCGCAGCATTTCCGTCTGAAAACCGGCAGCGGCAGGTATGAATGTACCGCCGAAACAGAAGGCATCATCTCGATCTATTCCAGAATCGTGCTGAAATGCTGGCTCGATGAAAAGCTCGCCTCCGGTGATGTGGAAACGCGCGTACCGATTTGTCAGCTCGGCGACAGCAAACGCAGATACGAGTTCTCTTTTCTGTCGCGCACACGCAAGATTGCTGTCAGCTATACCGCAAATCGCGCAAACCTTTCTGACGAAAAATTCGATATTCTTCGTACAAACAGCAGCGGCATTCAGCTTCTTTACTTCACAGATGCCGCGAATACAGGTACTCACGGCCAGTATCCCGAGTATCTCCAGAAAATCCAGAAACGCAAGGGCTATTGTCTGCTGCTCGATGTGAACAGTCCGTCTTATGAACAGGCCAGGCTGTATGCGGTTTTTTACGCTCAGGACTGTGATGGTCTGTGGCAGGAAGTCCGTTTTGCCGCCGGTCTGCTTGCTGATTTCGGAATTACCGAAGGCGGACAGCTCCTCTATAAGAATGTCCCCCTTCCCGTTTTGCTCTCCGAAAAGAAAGACGCTTTCAGCGAACAGCTAAAGCGCGAACAGGCGCGGCGTGAAGCTGCGCGCAGGCAGTATGAGGAGCAGCTGAAGCAGCTCGAACACGAGCGCCGCACAAGGCAGGCATTGCAGAAAAAGCTGGCAATGGAAAAGCTGGTGCGCGAGAAGGAAGCTGCTGCCCTCCGCGCCCGTCAAAAGCGTCAGGACGAGCTGTCAGCAAAAGACCTCTCTGCCCTGCTCGATCGGTCCCAGACAGAAGTCATCGACTCGAACGGCGTTCAATGGCTGAAATGTCATTACTGCGAGGCTGTCGGAAACGTTAATACCTTTTTCTCACGCGGTCATGGCGCGTTCATCAACCACGGCATCTGCCGGGACTGCTGGGGACGTGGACATAAATATATTCGCTGAAACTACAGCTCTCTGAATTACACATAAACATTGTGTATACGCGATGCTATTACATAATATTTATGTGTAATTTTATTATATCTATATATAGTGTAATGTTTCTACACATATAATTACATCAACATGAACTGTAAGCTTTCACATTTCGCACATAGATCGAAAATATCCCATTCACACGCTAAATATCAAAGTTTTATTATGAATATAGGTAAATTTCTTGACTTCGATATAGGAACGTGGTACAGTATAAAATATACAGCAGAATATTACACATACTTATAAAAATTACATAATTATATTGTGTAATTGAATTGCATCATTTGGGAGGAAAATCCGGTATGACAATACTTGCAATCGCCAACCAGAAAGGCGGCGTCGGCAAAACCACGACGGCCTGCACCCTGGCATATATGGCTGCACATGACGGGAAACGTGTTCTGTTGATCGATGCCGATGCGCAGTGCAACAGCACGGATACGAGCCGCGCACAGAGCGATGGCGTCAGCACGCTGTATGATCTCATTATCAATAAGGACAGCGATGATTGCGTACAGCATACTCCCTACGGTTATGACATTATCGCCGGTGATCCCCTTCTGCGGGATGCCGATAAAATGCTCAGTGGTTTTGCTGATGTGTTTGTTCTGAAAGAGCAGATGGAGGCCGCAAAGCTCGATTACGATCTAATCATCATCGACACACCGCCGGCACTCGGCACTCTGCTGATGGCTTCTCTTACCGCAGCTACAACCGTCCTCGTCCCTATGACTGCCGACCGCTATGCTGCTCAGGGCATCAGCCGTCTGGCACGAAGCATCGCTGACACGCAGAAGTATACCAATCAAGGCCTGTCGTGCTGCGGTGTACTGCTGACACGCAAGGGCCGTCCGACTACGCTTTCCCGAGAGATCGAAGCAGGTCTTCCCGAGCTTGCAGAGCAGCTTGGTACGACTGTACTCGAAACAGCAATCCGCGAAACCGTGCGTGTACGCGAAGCACAGGCGGCACGTCAGCCGCTTATGGAATGGAATGATACTTGTACTGCGGCACAGGATTATCGTGCGCTGTACGATGAACTGAAACGAAAGGGTGTATTGTAATGGCGAAGAATATCGCAAGCGAAAATATTTTTGACGGACTGAAGGGCGGCCCGGCAGCAGCCCAGAAAACCGTTCCGGTACAGGAAGCCACACTAGCCACATCTGCTCCGGTCAAGCCGGAAAACGAAATCAAGGTAACACCGCGCAGCGATAAAAACCGTACCGCACGTGCTCAGATCGTTCTTACCCCAGAACTGAAGCAGCGTGCTGTAAAGGTCGCGCAGCATACCGGAGTCAGCTTTAATGAACTGGTTAATCAGCTGCTTGAACAGTATTGCGCAGTAGTAGAAAACAACCAGGACTAAAACATAATTCTGAGAAAAAAGCCGAGATACGCTATTGAAAAGCGTATCTCGGCTTTTATGTTATAAAATAATATGTATGAATATTGCATATTGAAATTGCATGATAATGATATGTAGAAATATTATATTATAAAAATGATAGTATGAGGTATGCTGTAATGGAATTTGATTAAGGGGATATAACCGAAAAAGCATAAAATGTAAGAACGAAGCCCTAGTGACGCAGCACCGGGGCTTTTCTGCATTTGGAAAATTATAATGTTTTAACTTTATAACCTTTAATTAAATATACTTTTCAGATTATATTTCTGTTGAAATACCTAAAAAAATTGGATATAATATATCTAATAAAAGATATTCTTGAGGTGTTCTATGAGTGATTTCCAAAAATATTTAGATGAAGCATTCTCTAAAATAAATACTTCTGATTTTTCTGATTCTGAAGAAGATCTTCCGCGCGATGATATTTATAAAGAAATTCAGCAGCTGATTGTCAGCGAAAGAAAAAAACAAAAGGTAACACAGAAAGAACTGGCGCACAGAACTGGTTTGTCACAGGCTAATATCAGCAATATAGAAAATGGTGTAACGCGCCCAACGATTGATTCATTACAGAAGATTGCAGAAGCACTGGGTAAGCGTCTTCTGGTTTGCTTTGAAGAAAGCGAGGATATTTGACTATGAAAACATTAACTCAGCTTCGGATTGACCATTTTCGTGGAATACGGGATTTGAATATAGAGCATTTGACTTCAATCAATGTAATTGTGGGTGACAATAACTGCGGCAAGACCAGCGTAATGGAAGCTATTCAGTTTCTACGCTCGGGAAGTCCTGCAAATATTTACAACATTGCCAGACTGCGTGATCGCACGTTGACCTTTTTTTCTAATTCGCTGTATGACAGCTTTATTTGTATGTTTCCCAAAGACGATGATAAATTGCAAATCAAACTTTCGGGAGAGTATGACAGTCAGCCTGTTTCCTATGTGCTTTTGGGAACCGAGTCAAAAGAGCTGATAGACCTAAATGAGCTGGATCGTATAGCACGCAGAGAATTTGCAGAAGCAAATGGAGAAACGGAAACCGATGTTTTTGATGGCCGCTCGGTTTATATGATCGGTGAACAGACATTAACGGAAAGCATTCGCTTGAACCGATTGGCTCGCGTGACCGGTACATTAATTCGGCTGAAACCGCAGATCAAGATCAGTTATGTATCGCCATTTGAGCATATTAACGGGAATATTGTAAACAGAATTATAAAAAATGATGCTTATAAGTTAATCTGTCTGAATGCGCTGCAATTGTTTGATCCGGAAATAGAAGATATAATGATTTTCAGAAGTGATGTCAGCAATCGACCGGTAGAGTATCTGAAGCATAAACGGCTTGGCAATATGCCGCTGTCTACGTATGGCGATGGCATAAAAAAAGTTCTTGTATTGGCGAATGCGATCATTGGAGCGACTGACGGAATTTTACTGATTGATGAGATTGAAACCGCAATCCACAAAAAATATTATAATGATATTTTTCGTTTTATTGTCAAGGCTTGCCACACATTTAATGTGCAGGTCTTTATTACAACCCACAGCATCGAAGCAATTGACGGTTTACTTGCTACGCAGGATTATGATATCCAGTCAAAAGAAGATGCTATTACCGTTGTCACATTAAGAAGAGAAAACCATAAGACATATTCTCGCGTCCTTCAGGGGCGAGAGGTCTTGAAAAACAGGGAAGCGTTCGGCTTCGAGGTGCGTCTATGAATAAACTGATTCTTTGTGAAGGCGCAACCGATGCAATCTTGCTCAGCTACTATCTGGAACGAACAGCAGGATGGAAGTTTGTTCGTCAACCGCCGCAGGGCGTATCCATTCGAGCAACAGAACAAAATGAAGAAGTCACATGGTATAAAAAGAACAACGACTATCTGTTGATCTGTGCAGTAGGCGGAAAAGATAATTTCGGGAAATTCTTTGACGATAAAATTTAAAAACCGCTCGTTATGTCAGATGCCTTTGAGAAGATCGCCATTGTAGCCGATCGAGATAACAGAGAGGTCAGTGAAATCGAAACAGAAGCATCCGCTTTTCTGAAAGTACCGTGTGGCACCATTAAAAACAATCAGTGGAACGATTGCAGTTATACGAACGAGTTTAGAATGGAAAAAACTTTTTCGGCGTTGCTGGTCGTCATTCCACAGGAGCAGCAGGGCGCATTGGAAACCGCAATGCTTGCAGCCATTGCTGAAGATCCATATGATAAGAGCATTGTCGAGAAAACAGGAGCGTTCGCTTCTCAAATGCGTGAAGAAGCATTACGATATATTTCAACGGATCGTTTGAAATTGAAAGCGCACCTGGGATCGACATGGGCTGTACAGTATCCGGAAAAAGTCTTTTCCCGAATTGACGAGCAGATCAGAAATGTGGAGTGGGAAGAGTCGGAAACGCTGCGGTTGTGCTTTGCGTCTCTGGTGGAAATTTAAGGCGGAATATTTCTTTTAAGGGCAGTAGTATCACGCTGGGAAGATAAAGTATCAGTTTACCCGTTTTGTATGAACGGGTAAACTGATAACCTATGAAAATAGCAGGTTATCTTTGTGGGAAATGCTTGCCTTTCAAGCGGAAATATCGTATAATATATATGTAAAGTCTGTCTTAGCTCACTTGGTGAGTATTGTCTCTTTTCGCTCCCTTGTAGGAGTACTGTATCTAAATTTAAAAGTTCAAGACTCTTATCAGATGTATTCTGATAAGAGTCTTTTTATATATAGATTTGCCCATATGAACGTTTCTCCATCCCTAAAAAGAAAGGAAGTATCCGAGCTGAATTAGTGAAAACATTTGTTGCGAAAGCGTAGAAAAATACAGGCTATCACCGAAAATGCAGGAGAGAAAACCAACGTAAAAACGTGCCCGGTACGCCGTAAAAGTACCGGTGAGATAGAGTCCCGACTCTACCTCGGCTGCTAAAAGAACAGCCAAAATCTAATAAAACGGGCCGGTCAGGATAAACCGGAAAAAAGAATTATCCCGTCGTGCATAAGACGTAAAAGAGTGCATGCCTGATGATTTTTTTCAGAGGGCGACTTATGTTTTAACATCAAAAGTGAGATACAGTTGAGATACAGTAAGGGAAATTTTTATATGGGACACAAGAAAAAAGACGGAAGGAATAGCCGCACACTGCATCAGCAGGCGTATGACAGACTGCAAAAAATGCAAGCATTTGGCGACAGCAAACGCCTCGATAAGCTCGAAAATCCAGAGGATTTTGCAAGAAAAATTTACAGCTTTTCGACCTACCAGACATACTTTAAGCATATAAAATATTTTATCAAATGGATTCAGAAAGAACATCCCGAAGTAAAAACGCTGAAAAAAGCCGAAAAATTTGTGCCGGAATGGCTGCAAACCCGCGTGGATAAAGGCCTTTCTGCATGGACGGTTCAAACCGAAGAGGCTGCTTTGAATAAGCTGTACCAGATAAAATTGGACGATGAAAATCGCTTTCAGCCGCCCAAAAGATTAAAGGTTTTGAGACAGACTCGCATCATATCGAGCAATTACATGCAGATATTTTTATACCGCCTCCAGCAGCGCAGCTTGTAATGCAGAATTATATGCTGGAACGGCGTGGTGCCGCGGAGCGATATCATTGAGAAAGAGCAGTCACTGTAGTGGTGGCTGCTTTTGCTGTATTGAAGACTGCATGAAAATATGCTATGATAAAATTGGTAGAATGGGATTTAGAGGATGTGAATGAGCAGCATGAAGCAAACAAAAGAAGGAGTTAATTTGAAAAAACTCCTTAGTCTGAAGAATACAGGCAGTATCTTTGTGATTGCGGGGCTTTTGATGATTTTTGTAATAGCGTTGTACACATTTATTCTGCAAAGTTCTTACACTAAGACCGCCCTTGAAACAGAAATCACACGTGACACAGCGAGTGCAGATGCAGTACACAAACTTGTGAATGGAAGAATCGGCAAAGAAGATTTTGATCAAATCAAAGATCAATCTGATGAAAAGAAGCAATTATATAAGGATATTTCTTCATATTTCAATGAAATCAGAACACTGAATTCTACTCGATATATTTACACCGCTAAAAAAAATGAAGAAGGAAAACTCGTTTATGTGGTAGACGGTTTGGATCCGGATGCGGATGATGTAAGACACCCTGGAGATTATATTGAGGAAGAAATGGTTCCGTATATTGATAGGGCTATTTCTGGGGAGAATGTGTACTCTCAGGATATCATTGATACAACATGGGGTCCGATTTTTACGGCTTGCTATCCTGTAAGCGCAAATCATGATGGGACAGGAGAAATCATTGGCGCATTTTGCATTGAAATGGATATGCAATCAGCTTATGGAATGGTTGAAGAGACGAATCATATTTCCATCATCTGCGGTTTAGTCGCAGGAGCTGTATTGCTTTTAATTTGTCTATATACCTATTATGTTTACCAGAAAAGCAAGGCAGAAGAGCAAAAACAAAAACAATTATTAATGAACGCCGCTGAGGAAGCAGATGCTGCCAACAAAGCAAAATCTGCGTTTTTGCTTAGTATGAGCCATGACATCAGAACGCCGATGAATGCCATTATTGGATTTACAAACATTGCGCTTCACCAGAACACGGTTTCAGATATTCATGATAGCTTGGAGAAAGTTCAAAAAAGTTCGAATCATCTTCTCTCTTTGTTGAATGACGTTCTGGATTTTAGTCGCATTGAAAGCGGAAAAGTTACGATTTCGCCCGAGCCAGTGGATATTACTCAATTGACAGATAACGTCCAGGCGATTATGAATGGACTTCTTTATAATCGAGATCTTAAGTTTGAAGTACATCGAGAAGGTCTAAAGAACCCATATGTCCTTGCGGATGTTTTGCGTATCCGAGAAGTTTTGGTGAATCTTCTTGGCAATGCTGTGAAATTCACAAAGGACGGCGGAAAGATTACTTTGGATATCAGCAGTTACCCAGGAGCGGATGAGAAACATATCATAACTCGTTATGTTGTTCGAGATAACGGTATTGGCATGAGCGAAGAGTTCCAGAAAAAATTATTCGATCCGTTTTCACAAGAAGATGATGCTAATGCCAGAACTCAATATAAGGGAACCGGTCTTGGTATGGCCATCACAAAAAAATATGTGGATATGATGGGCGGTTCGATTGCTGTTGAGAGCAAAAAAGGTGTAGGTTCTACATTCACAGTGGAGATCCCACTGGAGTTGCCAGAACAGGTTATTCAATCAGAACAAAAACAACATCTACATAGAGATTTGACGGGTATTCATGTTCTTATGGCTGAGGATAATGATCTAAATGCTGAACTTGCTACGATAATACTGGAAGATGCTGGTATGACCGTAACACGCGCATCAGACGGAAAAGAAGTTGTGGATTTGTTTAAAAATCATCCACGAGGCACATACGATCTTATTTTGATGGATATTATGATGCCAAACATGGATGGACACCAAGCAGCAAAAGCCATTCGAGCCTTGGGTATAGAGCGGTCCGATGCAGTTACGATTCCAATTATAGCTTTGTCTGCAAATGCTTTTATAGATGATATTCAGGAATCCCTGGATTCAGGCATGAATGACCATATTTCCAAGCCGATTAACATGGAGGAATTAATCGATACTATCACTAAATACATTAAACACGATTAGGAAAACAAAGAAGTTAATTCTGATGAAAAGTTTGCACTGGTCTTGTCGGATGCGAAAGCGCAAGTTTCCTAAAATTCTCTACATGGCAGGAATCTGGCAGCCAACTGCGAAAGATAATCAGTTCACCATCCTGACAACCTCTCCGAATGCTTCTGTATTACCCGTTCATGATCGGATGCCATTGGTGCTTATACCAGAAGAAGTTATGCCTTGGATTCAGGATTTTGGTGCTGCAGAAAAGCTTCTCACCAAAATTCCTCCGCTTTTGGAACATAAGCAGGAGTACGAGCAATTGTCACTTTTTACTAATTCAGCAGGAGTATCTGGTGGATGTGATTATGATGTGGATTCCGAAAGAAATGGATGAGCAGTGAGAAAAATTGTGCCTAAGACTGGCTGCTTTTCCAGTGTTTTGATATAATCAAAAAAAGATCACCATAAGGGAGGCGTGCTATTTATGAGATTACTGATCAAACAGCGTGTTTTTTCCTGGACAGATACCTACGATGTATATGATGAATATGAGCATCCGAAATATTTTGTAAAGGCAGAATTTTTGACTTTAGGCCATCAGATTCATGTATACGATCAGTCAGGAAACGAGATCGGCATGGTAAAACAGCGGTTCCCAACCTTGCTGCCGGCTTTCGATATTGAAGTGAATGGGCAGGAATGCGGCAGCATTCAGAGAATGTTTTCTTTTTTAAAGCCGAGATATGAAATTGATTATAATGGCTGGCGGTGTGAGGGAGATTTTCTGAACTGGGATTACGATGTGTATGAAGCCTGCAGCGTGGCAGCACATATTTCCAAAATCCCTTTTCATTGGGGAGATACTTACGAACTGAATGTTATGGATCCAAAAGATGAAATCATGGCCCTGATGCTTGTGATCGCTATTGATGCGGCTAATTGCTCGAAGTAATACACAGGACAGAATTCTTCTGGGCAGAAATCTCATTGCAATTCTCATATACCTGTCATGCAAAATATGTATGTGCCTTTTCTAACAAAACCATGTAGAATAGAATAATCAGAACACAATTCTGCCATTGCGGCATGATGAAAAGGAGAGGGACTATGTTTTTAGGAGATGGAAATGTAAAATTTGAATTTGCGCATGTTGGAATTAACGCGCAGACACCGGAAGAGGGTGTTCGCATGAAAAATTTCTTTACCGAGATCATGGGATATCATGATTATCGAGAAATCCCGGCTGGTTTTTTTACTGTGGACAACAAGATGGAGCTTTTAAAGATAATGGGCAAGGGCACCATGGGCCATCTCGGATTCTTTGTAAATGACATGCCGGCGGCCATCGAATATCTGGAGGAGAAGGGCTACCCGGTGGATTATGATACCGCACGTTATGATGAGGATGGAAAAACCATCCGTCTGATCTTCTTAAAAGAAGAAATCAATGGCTTTCGCATTCATATCACGGTGAAGAAAGCACCATTTTATGTGGAAGCAGAATAACCGCTGCAAAATAAGGAAAACCTGCATAAAAAGAGAACGCGCCGCATGATGGCGCGTTCTCTTTTTATGTAAGTGCCTAATCCCAGTTTTCTTTTAAGAATTCTACGATATCCGCAGCTTTTGGCGGACATCCGGCAAGACTCTTATTGCAGCACTTTGTGCAGCGGCCAACGCCGATCTTGGCGCATCCATCCGGCTGATTCTGATAACCCTGTCCGATGGCAACGGACGGAAGACCACGGCGCAGATAACCGGCATCGTTTAAGCGATCCAGTGCGTAGATCAGGGAACCGTAGCAGGCACTGCAGGCATCCTTCGGCTCAGTGTAAGCAGCCAGCTTCTGAACGCGGTGGGTCATGCGGAATTTCACACCTGCCTGATCCGGCTGATTTAAATAGATCATGTTGGCGTGTGCGGTATCGGTGCTTCCAACTCCCAGCTTTTCCGCTAACGGAATATACGGAACATCCTGGATGGAATAGCCCATACTGTCGCAGACAAAAGCATCGCAGAGTACCGGATCCTTGAAACCGAGAACACGATTCATGACAACCGGGTTGCCGCCTTCTTCAAAATCCAGATCGCCGCAGATGTTATCTACCAAAATAAAATCATTGCGGGCAATGGTATTTAAGTGGGCAATCGGCTTGTGCAGTCCCATGGTATGGAAGTGGCGTTTTTCCTGGTTTGGGATAACGCCCTTATTGTTCTTTAAGGCACAGGTGACGGTGGTCTGGCAGTGTCCCTTTAAAACCGGCATGTTGATCATGTAATCAACAGAAGCGGCCTGGTCGCAGAGCTTGATCTTCATGCCTGCGGCATCGTATTCCTTCCAGGTGTCACGCTGCAGATCCACAAACGGAACGTGATAGCGTGCGCAGACCATGTCGTAACCGGCTGCGCGGAATGCTTCACCGGTGCGGTCACCGACCCAGGATCCCTCCATGATTGTAATATTTTCAAAACCGTGTTCCTGCAGGTATTCAATGACACCCGCCAACAGCTCGCTGTGGGTGGTAGCGCCGCTGGAAGGGGCCTTGGCGGTGACCAGATTCGGCTTTAACGCGATTTTCTTTTTTTTGTCTCCAATATCCTCGGCTACGTTTGCAGCTTCCATGACCTTTTTTGCCATGACTTTATAGTTGGTGCCGTGGATCAGGATAATATCATTCTTTTCCATAGGATTTCCTCGCTTTTAGTGAATTTCTTTTTCATTTCATCGTGCATATTATAGCGCGTTTCTTCCGGTTTGAAAAGGAAAAAGAATGCATGAAAGAAAATCCGGACAGTTTTTGTCACTTGACAAAATGGTATATACTGGCGTATATTGAATACTGCAAAGAGAATAAACGTTAGTACCGGGGAGCCTGTGGAAACGGGCTGAGAGCTGGCTGGAACCCGCCGGGACCCGTATACCTGATTTGGATCATGCCAACGTAGGAAGTGCTGTGACTGGATAGAAACAGAAAGTGGAATTGCGCACCTGCGTGGTTCTGCTTTTTTTGTTCTTTCTCTTTGCGGCGGTGCATTGGGGGCACCACCTTGAGCCGCCTAAAAATATAGATGCATGAGAGGAGTTTCATTATGAAGATGAAAACAGCATTAACGATCGCTGGAAGTGATTCCAGCGGAGGCGCCGGAATCCAGGCTGATTTAAAAACCATGACCGCCAATGGCGTATATGCCATGAGTGCGATCACTGCGCTGACAGCCCAGAATACGACCGGACTCCAGGGAATTTTTGAGGTATCACCGGAGTTTTTAAAGCTGCAGATTGACAGCGTCTTCACCGATATCCGTCCGGATGCGGTCAAGATCGGCATGGTTTCCTCCGCGGGCCTGATTCAGGCGATCGCGGAAAAACTGAATGAATACAAAGCAGAGAACATTGTAGTAGATCCGGTGATGGTGGCAACCAGCGGAGCAAAGCTCATCAGCGACGATGCCATCGGAACCTTAAAGGAATTCCTGTTCCCGTTAGCCACCGTTCTGACTCCGAATATCCCGGAGGCAGTGGTTCTTTCCGGTATGGAGATTACCACCGCAGAGGAAATGGTGGAGGCAGCGAAAAAGATCAGCGAGACCTATCACTGCGCGGTCCTGTTAAAGGGAGGACATCAGTTAAATGACGCCAACGACCTGTTATACCGTGACGGCGGATACCGCTGGTTCAACGGACGCCGCATTGACAATCCGAACACCCACGGAACCGGCTGTACCTTATCCAGCGCAATTGCTTCCAATCTGGCCAAGGGTTATGATCTGGATATTGCAGTAGAGCAGGCAAAAGCATATATTTCCGGCGCGCTGGCAGCTATGCTGGACCTGGGCGCCGGTTCCGGCCCGATGAACCATGCCTTTGAATTCTGCGGCAAAGGGTTCGCGAAGGAGGAAGTATGACCATTACAGAAAAACTGTTAGACTCTGTAAAAGAAATCTGGGCAGGGTATCATACCCATCCGTTTGTAAAAGGGATTGGAGATGGCAGCCTGGACCAGAAGAAATTCCGTCATTATATGATACAGGATTACCTATATCTGATTGATTATACAAAAGTGTTTGCTGTCGGCGTGGCGAAGGCGAAGGACCTTTCCGTGATGAAGCTGTTCGCGGCTTCCACCCATAACATTCTGGATGGGGAGATGGACATTCACCGCACCTACATGGAACGGCTTTGCATCAGCC
>OGZV01002401.1_pt1 | contig 14808 bp, 17 predicted proteins | sample 1576861 | NCBI WGS metagenome assembly OGZV01 (sample SAMEA3541501, study PRJEB24748) | human gut metagenome | biome: human gut; feature: human-associated habitat; material: faeces | place: China | collected 2012
TGTCCCTCCTTTCGGTAATTGGTGGATGGGGTGGCGTTTTACCACCTCATTTTGGGCAGAAAAAAAGCAGGAGACCTTTTTCAGATTTCCTGCTTGGTGTGCCGCTGTATGGGCGGCGGGTATTTAGTTGTAAAAGTTCGGGACAAGTTGACCCGATGTGTAGGGAATGAAAAACTGGAAATTATTTTTCTTTGCATTTTATACCGTAATTTCCCCTACTACCATTTTCGTAGCCCCGATATATTTCATATCTTTTTCCATTTATCTCCACTTCGTCATCGTTAATAAATGTATAAGACTCGCCATTTTCTTCACAATATTTTGAAATTGCTTCCATAGTTTTTGCAAGAGTTGGGTAATTGGTACTATCCTCATAAGGAACCCAAAAAGCCTTTTTAAACATATAAAATACCTCCTTCTAATTTGCTAAGTAATCCACGAATTTTCAAATTGTTGTAAAATAATAATATCATACAACTTTACAAAAATCCACTTATAACTTCTAATTTGTTTATTTTTTTCATTCTAATACATTTCCTAGTCTTTAGCATTACTTTTCTCAAAAATTTAAGGGCATATTGTACTTACACAATATGCCCTCAATCACTCACAGCGTTCCCTTTCTATTTTAAACAACAAGCAAATTCCTCGTTAAGAGGTTGGGTAAATTTCTTTACCCAATACCCTACCCAATCTGTACCCAAAATAGCACGATATTTTGTGAAATTTTACAGTAGTTTATAACACTTGTCAAAATAGCCAGAAACCGCTTAAATACGCTATTTAATTCGCTTTTTATCAGTCTTGCGATTGATAAATTAGTTTCCCATCTGAGCTGCAACTTCTGCTGCGAAATCTTCCTGTTTCTTCTCAAGACCTTCACCAGTCTCAAAACGAACAAATCTCTTAACTTTTACAGTACATCCAGCTGCTTTAGAAACCTCTTCAAGGTATTTAGCAACGGTCTGTTTTCCATCCTCAGCTTTTACGTATACCTGATCTACTAAGCATACTTCTTTTAACTCTTTGCTGATACGTCCTTCGATCATACCGTTGATAACTTTCTCCGGTTTCTGGGACTCTTTCGGATCGTTCATGATCTGAGCTAAAAGAATCTCTTTCTCATGTGCGATATAATCAGCACTTACTTCGTCTCTGGAAACGTATTTTGGATTTAAAGCTGCGATCTGCATTGCAATGTTAACCATAGCCTCTTTTACAGCATCATTAACAACATCAGTATCAGCGTCTACGATAACACCGATTCTTCCGCCGCCATGTACATAAGAAACTACGCAGCCATGCTCAGCAACAACTTTCTCAAATCTACGGATCTTTAAGTTCTCTCCGATTACAGCTACTTTCTCTACTAATGCATCGTTAACAGTCTTAGAAGCATCCTCGTTCCATGCCTCTGCCATAAATGCATCCATATCTTTTGCATCAGAGTTTACAGCCTGAGTTGCTACTGCTTTTACGAAATTCTGGAATGTCTCATTCTTAGCAACGAAATCAGTCTCAGAGTTAACTTCAACAACTGCTGCTGTTGTATCATCTTTTACAACAACGGTGCAAAGACCCTCTGCTGCGATTCTGCTTGCTTTCTTCTCAGCCTTAGCCTGTCCGTTCTTTCTTAAGAACTCAACAGCCTCGTCCATATTTCCGTTAGTCTCGTTTAATGCTTTTTTACAATCCATCATACCTGCGCCAGTCATCTCACGCAGTTCTTTTACCATAGCTGCTGTAATAGCCATTTTTCAATCCTCCAAAATTAATTTGTTCTTATGCTTCCTCTACTGCTGCAGACTCTGCTTCTTCTGCAGTCATCTCTGCACCCTGATTAGCCTCGATAACAGCATCTGCCATCTTAGATACGATTAATTTAACGGCTCTGATAGCATCATCATTACCCGGAATTACATAATCTAACTCTTCCGGATCACAGTTTGTATCAGCGATACCAATTAATTTGATTCCTAATGTATGAGCTTCCTGGATACAGATTCTTTCTTTCTTAGGATCTACAACGAAGATTGCATCCGGGATCTTTTTCATTTCCTTGATACCACCAAGGTTTTTCTCTAATTTCTCCCACTCTTTTTTCAGTGCGATAACTTCTTTCTTTGGTAATACTTCGAAAGTACCATCTGTTGCCATTGTCTCGATCTCTTTTAATCTTGCAATACGGCTCTGGATAGTTCTGAAGTTGGTCAGCATACCACCTAACCATCTCTCATTTACATAGAACATTCCGCAACGCTCTGCCTCAGTCTTGATTGCATCCTGAGCCTGCTTCTTTGTTCCTACGAAAAGAATTGTGCCACCTGCTGCTGCGATATCAGATACTGCTTTGTAAGCCTCATCTACTTTACCAACGGATTTCTGTAAATCAATGATATAGATTCCGTTTCTCTCTGTGTAGATGTATGGAGCCATTTTAGGGTTCCATCTTCTTGTCTGATGTCCAAAGTGAACACCTGCCTCTAATAACTGTTTCATTGAAATAACGCTCATGTTTCTACCTCCTGGTTTTTGTTGTTATAAAAAGCTGTGCGTCAGGCTTTTTATAAGTTGCTTCCATGTGTTTCATTCTTTCAGACGACCATCTGGCACCAGCCTGTCAGTCCACACATGTGTTTGTTTGGAATATTCTTTTTTATTCCGTCATAACCTTGTAAATTGTAACATACGCCCCAACCAGAATCAAGTACTTTTTTCTGATTGGAGCGTATTTTTTATTTTATTCTATTTTATTGCTGCTGTTCCATCGGTCCGGCTTTTAAAATATTTGTAATTTCTTCATAAGATGCGTGATACGGAATCTGGTAGGTTCCAGCACTGATAAAGGAAGCATAACCAACTTCACTCAAATATTTGCGTAACCCTTCCGAATCATCGATCACACCATTGGCAGCAAGATTCTCACACATTGTTCTGCATACATCTCCACGGTTTACAACAAGCGTAAACGGTTCCTGCTGTGCTGGTTCTTCACTTTCTGCATTCTCTGTATCTTCTGACGGCGCATCCTGCTGTGTTTCTTCTGTTGCCTGCTCTTTTGGCACTTCTGTCTGCTGTTCTGTCTCCTGCTGTGCTTCTTCTGCTGCCACCTGCTGTTCATTTTTCTGCTGTGTTTCTTCCGGTTCTGTGGTTTCTGTCTCTGCAGCGACTACACTGTCCTGTTCCGGCATGATCATACCAAGCTGGGATGCCTTTTCAATGATCTGTGCATCTGTCATTTTAGGTTTCTGCATTGAAAAGCAGCTTACAAGAATAATTGTTGTGACAATGATACCTATACCAAGTCCTCTTAAATAATATTTTAGCTTCACGAATCTGTATCCCCTTTATAAAGTCCAAGTACAAGATTAACCTCTCCGAGTCCTACTCCTAGTGCTTTTGCAATCTCAACACTCTGCATTCCCTTTTTGCGCATTTCAAGAATCTTACCCGTGTGGTTTTCCTCTGTATCAGGATTTTCTTTCTTTTTTACGACTGGGATTTTCTGTTCTTTTATTTCCACTTTTTCTTCTACGGACTCAGGCCTCGCCACAGGAACTGGCTCCGGTGCTTTTTTCTTTGCCAACCCATCCTGTATACTCTTGACATTTGCTGCGATCTTCTGCAGATCAGTAGCAAGACCTGTCAGCTCTGCATGTTTGTCATTCAGCATATTATAAAGAAACATGATCTCATTATGGGTTTTATTCATGTTTTCCATGACTGTATCTGAATATTCACTGATGGCCATGATCTTTTCATTTGTTTCTTTTTCCAGTGCACGCTCCACTTGTTCCGAAGAAGCATCGATCTGTGTCTGAATTGCCTCCTCTACTTTACTGCTGGCACCTGACAGAGCACCGTCAATGATTCTGCCCAATTCGTCCTTACTTAACTCTGCAATCTTATTTAATTCGGATGGAGATAAGCGTTCCGTGATAAAAAAACTTCCAACCATAAAAACAACCCCCGTCAGAAGCAAAAAAAATACTATTCCCGTCATATCAACTATTACGCCTTTCGTTATATTTTGACATCAAAGCTGGTCCTGCGTTCCTTAACATGAACACTTCCTTCATCCTCTTCTGACTGACCATGCTTTTTTTTCTTTTTCCCACTACCGTTATAACTGTTATTTCCTTTTTCCTGGGCATCATATCGAAATTCCTGATTATCCTTCTGTTCCGGGTCCTGTACTTTGTGGGACAAATCAGATTCCTGTTTTTCCTGCCTTACCTCAATGTTATACTGATCTACGATCGGTCTGCTGTCCTCCGCATGCTTAATGTTGCCAATGTCCTGCGTTCGTTGTATCATTCCACTCAAATCAACTGGTCTTATCGACATAACATATCACCTCCGGACTCTTCTGTCAGTCAATCAGTATTCCCATATAGTTTCCCATCTTTTTACGCATTTTTAACAATGCCTTGGTATGAAGCTGCGAAACCCTCGATTCCGAGACTTCAAGGATGCTGCTTATTTCCTTTAACGTCAGATCCTCATAATAATATAATAAAATAACTTTTTTCTCTTTTTCTGTCAAAAGCTCCAGTGACTCCATCAGAACTTTTTTCAGTTCTTCTTCCTGAACAGACTCCTCGGGTTGGATGAAATGTGAATTATTTTTTGCATCCATCACAGGTTCTCCGCCCTGCTCCACAAATTCATTCAGTGAGATAACATTTGTGACATTTAACTGCGTCTGCCAGTCATTTAATTCTTCCTCACCGATTCCTAATTCTTTTGCTATTTCTTCATCCGAAGCATTTTGCCCTGTCTTAGTTTCGATCTGCTTGATCGCTTCCTCGATCTTCTTGCGTTTCTGCCGCACCGTCCGTGGAATCCAATCCATTTTTCTTATCTGATCCAATATGGATCCACGTATTCTTAAACTTGCATACGTCTCGAACTTTACATCTTTTCCACGATCAAATTTATCTATTGCGTCTATCAGTCCAAATATACCATAGCTAACCAGATCTTCATACTCTACGTTATATCCGAGATACATGCTAAGCCGTCCTGCCACAACCCGCACCAGTGGAGCATACTCGATAATAATTTTCTCCCGCAGCTCCGCGGAAGGATTTTTCCGATATTCCTCCCAGAGCTTTTCTTTTTCTACCGTTTTCATATGAAGCCCCCACGTTTCAGTTATTCGTCATCCTGTTCATCGCTTTCCTGCTCCGGTTCTGCCTGATCTTCTGACTCTGCCGGAGTTTCTTCACCATCCGTGGTTTCCTCTTCCATATCCTTAAAATTTTTATCAATCAACAGTTTTACAATCCCGCCAATAATATAAAACACAATTAAGACAACCAGCAGCATTTTTACAAATCTGCCGGCTTCCATATGTCCCGCCATTCCTGCAATGCAGACCACAAGTCCTGCCACAAGCATAACGATAGCTGGTATCGGCTTTGTTTTCATAATGCATCCATGCCTTTCTATCAGATAATCTTTAAAGGTTTGCCTACTGATTTGATATAAAACTCGCCTGTATCACAATGAAGTTCAACAGTACGACCATAATTAAGTCCTGTATCTTCTGCAACAAGCCTGATTCCAAGCTGCTTTAATTTTGCTTTTGCCGCCTCTGCATTTCGCGCACCAATATTACCAACATCTGACAAACCACTCACTTCAAACATTTTTGCACCGCCGGCAATTTTAGCGATCAATCTGCCCTTATTTGCTCCTGCCGCAATTACACGGCGTAATAATTCATCAATCCCTGTATCTGCAAACTTTGCGATATTGCTGTTATTTCTGACTTTTGTACTGTCCGGGAGCATATAATGAACCATTCCCCCAACTTTTGATACCGGATCATAAAATACCAGTCCAATGCACGAGCCCAATCCCAAAGTTGTAATAACATCAGGGGCTTTACATATATTCAAATCTGCCATGCCCACTTTTATTACTTCGCTCATATATCCTTCTCCTTACAGTGAGATTCCAAGTGACGTTAATATCTTTTCATAGGACCCCTGCTCTGGCATCAATATAAAATATCCATTGATTGCCACGTCCGCACAGATCTCAGTCTGAATCAACAGTGCATTATCACCAAACTGTCCAAACTCAATGGCCGGCACACTTAAGATAGAAGCTGCCATATCTACGGCAATATAAGGAACAGACGGAGAAATCACAAGATTCGTCATAGAAGAAAGGGCTGACAGATAAGAACCTGCAATAATATTTCCTATTTCTTTTAACGCAGATAATTCCATTTCATCAAATGGTTTATCTGCCGGCACATCTTCCATCATCAGTTTGTTAACAAGATAACGTGCCGATGGAATATCTACCAGAAACATCATACTACCTTCGATGTCATTCAGCACCTCTAAGAAAATGCCAACAATTGTTTCATCCTCCGCTCCGACAGCCGTTCCTAATTTTGAAACTTCCATCAGTTTTACGTTCGGGACATTCATGTCGATTTTCATGCCAAGCATATTTGCAATTGCGGTAGTTGCATTTCCTGCACCGATATTACCAATCTCTTTTAAGACATCGAGATACATATTATTTACGTCTTCCAACGTTAAATTTCCCATGAATTGCTGATTCTCCTCTCATTTTGCACATCAGATAAAGATCCGGTGGGATTTTATGTTTCATAAAACCCCACCTTTTCATTAATTATTTTCCTCTACAAGTGCATTGATCTCAAGCAGGGAAATCAGCTGATCTCCATGCTTTCCGATTCCATTGATAAATCTTCCTTTGTTAGAAACTTTATCAATTTCATCTTCACTTAAATTTACAACTTCTCTTACTTCATCTACGATGACACCTAAAGAAGCATTTTCCTCTAATTTTAAGATAATGATTCTGCTTGCATTTGTCAGCACATCATCTTCAAGTCCCATTTTTTTGCGTACACTCATAACCGGAACAACCTCACCACGAAGATTGATCACACCTTTAAAATATGTCTGTACTTTCGGAACTCTTGTAATTTTCTGCATGCGGACAATGTTATCAATATAGCTGATATCAATTCCATACTGTTCACTGCCCACCATGACAACGATATATTGTTTGGATTCTTTTTCCGTTGTTTCAAGATTATTATTTGCCATGCTAAGTACCCTCCATTACATTAACGTATTCACATCTAAGATCAATGCAACTTCGCCATCTCCGAGGATGGTTGCACCACTGATCAGCTTGTTATTGTCAATGTACTTTCCAAGTGACTTGATTACGATTTCCTGCTGTCCGATCAGGTTATCAACTACAAGACCCGCCATGCTGTCACCTTTCGTTACAATAACAACGGTCAGGCTTTCCGGTTCTTCCCTTGGCTCAAGATCAAGCACTTTATCGAGCCGTACTAATGGGATAACCTTGCCACGCAGATGAATTACTTCCTGTGCCTCCACATACTTGATATCCTTAACCGGAATATCCTCAATATTGGAGATGGAACCAAGTGCGATCGCATATTTTTCATCTCTTACCTCTACCATCAGAGCCTGGATAATTGCAAGAGTAAGCGGCAGACGTACTGTAAAAGTTGTACCCTCACCCATTGCTGTCTTAACTTCAACATCACCACCTAATGCTTCAATGTTGGATTTTACTACATCAAGTCCAACACCTCGTCCTGAGATATCGGTAATTTTTTTGGACATTGAGAAACTTGGAAGGAACAGGATATTGATAATATCTTTCTGGCTCATGCTCTCAGCCTGTTCTTCTGTAATAATGCCTCTCTCGATTGCTTTATCACGTACTGCAGCCACATCAATACCGGCACCGTCATCTCCGACCTGGATGATGACATTATTGCCTTCCTGGAATGCATTTAAGAAAATGCTTCCCACTTCCGGTTTACCGAGAGCAATACGTGTTTCGTTATCCTCAAGACCATGGTCAGCAGAGTTACGCAGTAAGTGCTGCAGAGGATCACCGATCTGGTCAACAACCGTACGGTCAAGCTCTGTATCCTCACCAGTCATGTAAAGCTCCATCTTTTTGTCCAGCTTTCTTGACAGGTCACGGATCATTCGAGGGAATTTATTTACAACGCTCTCGATTGGAACCATTCGAACTTTCATAACCGACTCATGAAGATTGGTTGTAATACGCTCAAGATATTCAATCTGCTCATGATAAGTCTGATTCTGGAAATCACCGGACTCTGTGGAGCCAATCGCAACAAGACTGTTCTTTGCAATAATAAGCTCTGATACCTGGTTCATTAATGCATCCAGTTTTTCAATATCAACACGTACCGTTCTGTTTGTAACTGGTTTTGCAACAGTCTGTTTTTTATTATTCTGTGCTGCCGGAGCCTTCGCCGGTGCTGCTTTTACTTCCGGAGCCGGTGCTGTCTCTGCCTGAACCGGTGTCTCATTCTTTGCTGCCTCTTCTGCTGCAGCCTTTTCTGCCTGTGCCTGTTTTTCTGCAAGCACGTCACATTTTACCTCTTCGCCGACTACTTTTTCAATTTCAGATACAGACTGTGCTGCCTGTAAAATTTTATCGAATGCTTCCTCGGATGCGATAAAGAAACTGAAATCATTTTCAAAATGCTCGTCCTCAATTTCCTGAGATGTCGGGTTGTATACAAGAATCTGTCCAAACTCTTCTACAGCCTTAAACACCAAAAACGCACGTGCTGCCTTTAAGAGACATTCTTTCTGAATATATACGGTCATTCCATAAATATGTAAACCATTATTCTCAGCCTCTTTTAACTTTGTACGGTCTGTCTCGTTCAGTTCAAATTCAAAATACTTCTTTTCACCATTCTTAGCTGCTTCATCTGTATTTTCTTCTTTTGGTGCCGGAGCAGCTTCTTCTGCTTTTTTCTCAGCATTCTCTTCACCGGCGATAAAATCATTCAATTCTTTGATGATCAGTTCATTATCTTCTGTTCCCTCGTCAGAACTTGCTTTTACATTGTTCAGATAGCTTTCAATGGCATCTAAGCATTTAAAAAGAAGATCGATCATATTACTGTTAACTTTAACTTTATCACTTCTGACTTCCTGAAAAACATTTTCCATATCATGGGTCAGTCGCTGCATGCGCTTAAATCCCATGGTACCTGCCATACCCTTTAAGGAATGGGCTGCACGGAAAATTTCATTTATAGTATCCATATTTTCCGGTTCTTTTTCAAGTTCCATAATGCAGTCACTTAAAGTCTGCAGATGTTCTTCTGTTTCATCAATAAAAATCTCAAGATATTGGCTTACATCCATATTACTGTACCCCCACATTCTTTGTTATTGTTTGAGCAACCTGTGTAAGAGGAACCACTTCATTTACCAGTCCGGTTTCAGCAATCGACTTAGGCATTCCGTATACCACACAAGTCTCGGCATTCTGCGATATCACATATACCGGCTTACTCTTTGCTAAGGATTTTATTCCCTTGGTACCATCTGCTCCCATACCGGTCAGTACAACACACACTATCTGATCATATCCACAGGTTCGCAACGAATCATAAGTAATGTCTGCACACGGTTTTAATCCGCCGATAGGAGGCAATTCATCATTGAGTCTGATTTTATGGCTTCCGTCAGGACTTTTCTTTATTTCCATATGCTTTCCGCCGGGAGCAATATATATCGTTCCCTTTTTGAGCACATCTCCATCTTCCGCCTCTTTGACATGTATGTCACTGACTTCGTTCAGTCTGTCTGCCATGGATTTTGTAAATCCTGCAGGCATATGCTGCACTAAAACCATTGGTGCATCCAGATTTTTAGGAAGATATGGAATCACACTCTGAAGAGCTTTCGGACCTCCCGTCGAACATGCCAATGCAACTAATTTATTTCTGCTTCGAACCGGCTCTGTGTTTCTGCGCAAGACTACTTTTTCCGGTGTTGCAGCCGATTTGCTGCCCAAAGCCATCTTCTGTGTTTTTAAAACTGCATTCAGCACTCCAAGAAGTTTACCCTTAAATGCTTCACCTTTTGCCTCGATCACATTCGTCGGCTTCGGCACAAAATCAACTGCCCCCCGTTCCATGGCAAGCATGGTAACTTCGGCATCCTTTGTAGTCGTAGTACTGACCATGATGACCGTAGCACGGATTTTTTCTTTTTGAAGCTGCTCTAATAAAGCAAGTCCATCCATCCGCGGCATATTAACATCCAATACCACACCGTCATATCTTTTTGCTCTTAATTTTTCAAGTGCATCCAGACCGTCTCTGCAGGTATCGATTGCCTGAAATGTTTCATCCGAATTAATAATATCACAGATCACCCTTCTCATGAGTGCAGAGTCATCAACAACAAGAATATTTTTTTTCATTTTTTTATCCTCTCACTGCCATTTTGCTGACGCATTCTTCTCTCTTCTTCGAAGATGTAACGAATAATTTCTTCCCTTACACGATCATTCTTGATACTGAATTTTGCACGCGACATAAATCCATATTCCGCCGCTGATTCTATTTTACCTGATTCTATCACATTTGCAACAATATAATACTGATTATCCATTGTCTGGCTCTTCAGCCTTAATTCTGCCAATATCCACGTACCAGGTTTCTGCTCCTGTTCTGTTGTAAAACGGATTCCTCCGCCACTTAAATCCATGATTTTTCCTTTTCGTTCTTTCTCATAAAAGTGTTCATCACGGATTTCTGAAAAAATAGCCTCCACACTGTCAAGCATAGCCTGTTCAGCCGTCAGTTCATAATATTTAAAATCGAGCAGACACGGAAATCTGAAGTATTCTCTCCGTTGAAATTTTTCCGGCTGGGATTTCAATTCCATCTCAAGCATATATATATTGTCTTTTTTATATCGTTCTTTTACCTGACCAACGGCTCGATACAGTGACTCGCGTGAGAAAAACACGAGTTCATAGCGGACACCAAGCTGTAATAATACCAGTTTACCCGCCTCCATTGGCATTGCTATCTCCATATTCCCATTTGAACGGAAATCAAGTACTTTACTCTTATATGTTTTAACAGTGACATCCGTTTTTTCTGCCTGTTCAACTTCCTGAAGAACACGGATATCAATCTTATCGCCTATACGTATAATGTCTGAAACCTTCATATCCATTCCTCCTTAGTATTTCTGCCACCAGAAATCTGAAAACATTCTGGCAATTCCCAACCGTTTATCCGGTATTTTCTGTTCCTGTAAAATCAGATTCGCTGCCATAGTTTCAAATGCTCTTGCTGACTTTGCCATCGGTGCATTCAGTGAAACAGGTTTCTGCTGTCTTACCGAACGTTCCAGCATGTGATCCTGAGGAATCATCCCAAGATAATTCACAGAACCATCCAGAAACTGTTCTACTACAGAATTCAATTTTTCATATACCTGCTGTCCCTCTTCATTAGATACCACACGGTTTGATACGATCCGGATATCTGTCTGTTCGCGTGAAAATAAAGGGTTATGATATAATGCTTTAAGCAATGAATAGGAATCGGTCAAAGAACTCGGTTCAGGAGTTGTTACAACAAGAACTTCCGGACTCGCCATGACAAACTCCATAACCTGATTTGATATCCCCGCTCCTGTATCGATCAGGATCACATCTGCATACTGATCTAATTCAGATAAACCACGGATCAGATATCTGATCTGTTCGTCTGCCAGCTGGTTCATACATAAGACCCCTGCTCCACCTGAGATAAATCCAATCCCCATAGGACCTTCTGTTATGATTTCTGTCATACTCTTTCTCTGGAACAGAAAATCTCCCAGATTATAACGGGGAACTGCTCCAAACATAACCTCAACATTGGCAAGTCCAAAATCAGCATCAAAAATCAGTACTTTCTTTCCTAATTTACTAATCTGCACAGCAAGATTCACTGCAACATTCGATTTTCCAACTCCACCTTTTCCACTCGTCACGGTAATCACACGTGCATCCAGTTTCCGGCTCTGATTTTTTACTTTAATTACATTTCTGAGATTTTGAGCCTGATCCATATCATTATCTGCCTCCCAGAAGTTGTTTTACTATTTTTTGTGTATTAAATTCCTCTATATCATCCGGCACATTCTGTCCGTTTGTCATGTAGGAAAGCGGTGCTCCCGAATACATCTTGATGTTGTAAATATTACCATAAGCCTCAGTTTCATCCAATTTGGTAAATATCAGCTTGTAATCGGCAATCTCTTTATAACGGTCAGCAATTTCCAGAAGATCTTTATACTTAGTTGTCGCACTGACTACCAGATATACCTCTCTTTCATATGCTTCATCAAGTCCCGCAAGCATTTTTTTCATATCATTGCACTGCTCATCATTTTTGTGGGAAAAACCTGCCGTATCTACAAAAATAAGATCATACTCACTGACTCTTTCGATTGCAGCATTCATTTCCTCTGCTGAGTATATGATACTCATTGGTGCATCTAAAATATTTGCATACACACGAAGCTGTTCCGTAGCCGCAATACGATAAGTATCCGCCGTCAGGAACGCAATCTTCATTCCCATTTCCAGTTTGTACTTGGATGCAATCTTAGCAATCGTAGTTGTCTTTCCGACGCCCGTCGGGCCCACAAAGAAAATAATTCTTGGTTTTTTCCCGGAAACACAAATTGTATCCGGCTGTCCCAGTTTTAAGATCATTTTCTGATATACATTTGACAATATCGCATCCACACTGCTTCCACTGTGCATGACTTTCTCTGCTTCGTCTAAGATCTGGTTGACATATTTTTCATTCACTTCATTTTCCAGCAGCGTTCTGTAAAGCATCTTGATAAACTGCAGTCCCTCCGGATTTACAACCTGACGTTCTTTCTCTTCTTCCTTTACTTCCTTCTGTCTGCTTTCTTCTACGGACAGTTGTTTTTCCAGAATATTCGAAAGATTTTCCAGTCTTTTCTCTAATCCGTCTTTTGCGTGCAGTTCCGGCACATTCGTAAGATGTCCTGACAGGATGTCGGATGTTCTGTCATTTGAAAATTCTTTTGGACTGATATTTTCATCCGCTGCCAGATTCAATGTTTTTACAGTTTTCGCTGTCAGATCAGCAACCTGTCTCGGATCTACAAAACTCTCTTTTTCTTCTCTTGCAGCTGTAACCTCAAACACAGAACTCTTCCAGGCTTTAAACATACCTGTAGGTTTGATTTCCTTTACATTCATCACAACCGCGCCTTCACCAAGCTCCTGTTTTGCTTTTTCGATTGCCTCTTCTTTTGTTTTTCCCTGATACTTATTTATGGTCATTTTACTTGTCACCGTCCCTGCTGATTATACCTACTGACTGTAATTCTACATTAGACTCAATTTCATTGTAGGAAACTACAATCAGGTCCTTAAAATAATCTTCCGTTAATTTTTTAAAGTACATTCGAACAATTGGAGATGTAATCACAATTGGTGTTTTTCCCATGTTTTCGAGCTTTGTTACTTCATTCTGTACAGAATTCATAATAGCCTTTGTTGTTTCCGGATCAAGTGTAAGATATGCCCCCTGTTCTGTCTGCTTCACAGAAGCCATAATTTCCTGTTCCACCTTCGGATCAAGTGTAATAACACTGGTTGTCTCATTCGCCGGGAAATATTTGCTGGAAATGGCTCTCTTTAAACTCTGGCGCACGTACTCCGTCAGTACATCTGTATCTCTTGTTGTCGCTGCATGATCTGCAAGCGTTTCAAAAATCGTCAGGAGATCACGGATAGAAATCCCCTCATCCAGCAGGTTCTGTAACACCTTCTGAACCTCACCAAGTCCAAGCATCTTGGGAATCAGCTCGTCCACCAGTACCGGATTGCTCTCTTTCAGATTATTGACAAGATTCTGCACATCCTGTCTGGTAAGCAGTTCTGCGATATGTGACCGGATTACCTCTGTCAAATGCGTTGCAATAATTGATGGCGGATCAACAACCGTATATCCAAGGCTCTCCGCACGTTCACGCTGGCTTTCCGTAATCCAGATCGCCGGGAGATGGAATGACGGTTCAAATGTAGGGATACCTGTGATCTCTTCCTCCACATATCCCGGATTCATTGCCATATAGTGATCAAAAAGGATCTCTCCTTCTGTCACCTGCACCCCTTTGATCTTAATGATATACTGATTCGGATTTAACTGAATATTATCCCTCAAACGTATGATAGGTACTATAGTACCAAGTTCAAGAGCAATCTGCCTTCGTATCATAACAACACGATCCAGGAGATCTCCTCCCTGATTTACATCTGCTAACGGAATGATACCATATCCAAATTCAAGTTCTATCGGATCAACCTGAAGCAGCGACACCACATTCTCTGGTTTTCGTACCTCTTCTGCTTCCGTTTCCTCCGCATTGACCTCTTCTTCTATACTCTCAATACCGATATTTTTGTCGACCTGTCGTCCTGCAATAATAAAAGTTGCACCAAACGCAAGAAACAATAAGGTATTTAACGGTGTTGCAATTCCTAAAACCGCCAGCGTAGTACCTACAATATAAAGTACTTTGGGAATACCAAATAACTGACTGACAAGGATATTGGAAAAATCCGCTTCTTTCGACGCTTTTGTAACAAGAATGCCGGTTGCAAGTGAGATCAGAAGGGACGGTATCTGGGAAGAAAGTCCATCACCAATCGTTAGCACACCGTAATGTTCGATTGCCTCCTGAAACGTCATTCCGCCCCGCAGTATACCCATAATGGTTCCACCCGCAAGGTTTACAAACGTGATAATAAGACCAGCTGCTGCATCTCCCTTTACATACTTGGTAGCACCATCCATGGAACCAAAGAACGCAGATTCTTCCTGAATCTTATTTCTCCGCTCCCTTGCCTGTTTTTCCGTGATCGCTCCGGTATATAAATCCG
>OGZV01002404.1_pt1 | contig 14789 bp, 10 predicted proteins | sample 1576861 | NCBI WGS metagenome assembly OGZV01 (sample SAMEA3541501, study PRJEB24748) | human gut metagenome | biome: human gut; feature: human-associated habitat; material: faeces | place: China | collected 2012
CAGGATGCGAGCGGCAGCGAAGCAGACGCTGGGAGCCGCAACCCGGGCAGTGGCACGGCGTCAGCCGTGACGGAGAGGTTGGACTAAGACAGAGCCTTTCCTTTGTAGGAAAGTCCGGCTCGTGACATCGCTCCCTGTATCTTTTTGTTGAAGTTTATGGTATACTTATTTTGCACCCGGTGCCTGCGCATTGACACCTGATCAACAGGACGGTGTGGGGGGAAAAACCTGCTGCTGTTGCAGAAGAACTTGTTTTTTCAAACTCTATGCCGACAAGCTGGAAAAACGGCGCTTTACCCAGAATGTCCAGCCGCAAAAAAATTGCGGACTACTTTGGCATTACCGTTGAAGAGCTTATGGGCACAAAAAAGAGCCCGCCGGGATGGGCGAGCTCGACAAACAGATGCAGGAAATTGTGGAGTTGCTTTTTGTTGTATCTATAATTTTGTGTTACAACAGCTATAAGCTGAAATCCAGAGGAAAGAGGAACATCGAATGAAAATTACAGAAAAATGCAAAGTTATTGTAGCGAGCAGCCTTGTGGCCGCCCTGATGACAGGTACTGCATTGCCCGCGCTGGCCGCCAGCCCCGCCGGGGACGTTCCTTTTGCGGTGCTTGCGCAGCAGAATAGTGCTGTAACGCCGGAGCAGGTAGAAGCGCTGATCAGCCAGATCGGTACTGTCACGCGCAGCAGACGCGCGGCAATCGTGGCCGCTCTGGATGCCTATAACCAGTTGGATGATGCAGGAAAAGCTGCTGTCACCAATTTTGGTGTGCTGGCAGAAGCACAGCAGATTCTTGGTATTCAGGATGCACTTGCAAAGTGCAATGTCAACTACGATGCAGTAGAAGACTGCTGGGCGATTACAACCCCGCATGATGACAGCATCGATAAGCGCAAGACGTGTGGCATTGGCCCCAACCTTTATATCTGGGACAAGGGGAACACGATTGTTTTCTGGGAAGATTTTACTTACATGGGCTCTTCCGAGCTGGATATCGATGACATCATTCTGCGCGGTGGAGATTATAAGTACACTTACATTTGCGATTATGATAACTCCGATTATGGATACGACAAAGAGCTTGGTAACTGGTTTGCATGGGCCACCTTTGAAATGGAAGACAGTGAAGTCGAATGGTTGCGAAACCTTTTGAGTGCCGATACCGTTATCATGCGTTTCGAGGGAACGGATTATAGCAAGTTTGATTACACATGGACGGAGCAGGACCGGCAGGCAATCACCGATATTATTGACCTCTATAATCTTCTGAAAGCAGTTACACCGGAAGTGCGTGAAAAAGCACTGTGTAACTAAAAGGAGCCCGGGTTGCGGCACCCAGCGTCTGCTTCGCTGCCGCTCGCATCCCGCTGGCCGCGGCCCCAACAGCTCCTCTCTGTTTCCGCCACTGGCGGCGGTCGTCGCCGTTGCAAGTGACTTGACCGGTACGACGATGACCGTAAGCCCAACTAAATGAAAAGCCCCCTTGGAGGTAGCGACTCCGAGGGGGTTTTTCCTTTTTGGGGTGACAATTTTGACCTTTGACATTCCTGACTTTAGTATATCCGATTCCCCGCAAAAGTCAAGCGCTGTGCAGAAAGTTTACAAGCGCCTGAGAGGGCTCACCCCCCCGGCACCAGCAGTCTTTGCGCCTCGTCGAGGCGGGCGGTGCCGTCGGGGAGGTCGTTGGCGGCCAGCATCTGGCCGGGCGAGACGTGGTAGCGCCGGGCGATGGCGAACAGCTCCTCCCCCGGCTGGGCGTAGCAGATGCGGAGCGACACCTCCGGGTCGGCGGGGGCCAGGGGGTCGCCCAGCTCCACCGCCCCCACGAGAGAGGCCGTCTGCCGCGCCAGCACCGCGCCCTCGGCCCGGACGGTGAGGGACACATCCAGCGCGCCGCCTGCGCTGGCGCATTGCAGGTCCTGAACGCTCAGCCAGCACTCGGGGTAGGCGTCGGTGTCGGGCGGGAGGTCGGCGGAGAGGGGCAGGGCGTAGTCCAGCGCCTTTTCGTAGCACTCCATCTCCCCGAGGGTGTTTTCCGCAAAGGCCGACACCACGGCCCGGGCCGTCAGGACGGCTCTCCCCTCCTGCCGCGTCAGGCTCACCGGCCCGAAGGACGCGAAGCAGGCTAAAATATGTGCTCCGGCGTCGGGCAGAGGGCCGGAGCCTCGCAGCACCGTTGTCTCGTCCAACGCGCAGAGCAGCGATTCGGTGGCGAGAGTCTGAGGCGTGAGGGTCGTCTCGAAGCGGGTGGAGAAGGCATCGGCCACGCATTGGAGCTGGTAGGGACGCCAGCCGCTCAGACGCAGCATCGCCGTGGCCGTGAGGGTGGTGGAAGCCGCGCCGTCCTCGGTGGTCTCCCCTTCCGCCGCCGCAAAGCCCACCGGCTCCAGCACGCAGAGGCAGCGGCAGTCCTCGCTGAGGCCGTCGGCATCCAATATCTGGTTGAAGGGCAGGTCGGCGGTCTGGCTGCGGAGGGCGGCGTCCCCCTCGGCCCGCCATCCGCAGAGGACGTGCAAGACCCCCTTTGCCACGGCCTTGCCCTGCATCCGTTTCAGCTCCCTCACCTCGGCGGTGCCGGTGATGTCGAGGATGGCGGCGGGGGGCTTCGGGAAGGTCAGCGCCCCCTCGATGGTCACGAGCTTTTCGAGGGTGGCGGCCCGCCGCACCCCTGCCAGCGTGACCGGCTTCTGCTCGATGCCGCCCTCGCTGAGGGCCGTGATGACCTCGGTGGACAGCTGGGCGTGGACGCTCACCACCAGCCCGTAGGCCCCCCGCACCTCGATACGGCGGGGGTTGACGGCCCGGCAGTTGAGGTATTCGGTCTGGCCCTCGACGCAGGCTGTCCACGCCGTGGCCGCGAAGGAGGGCAGCTCGAGGGCCTTGGTGAAGGGCAGCTTCTGCTCGGTCTGGCACAGCCCCGCCCCCTCTTCGCCCTGATAATACACGGTACAGCGCAAATATCCTTCCAGCGTCAGCCGCCCGGGGGCCAGCTGCTTTTGCAGCACCACCGGCTTTGCGAAGCACTTGACGATGCGCTGCACCGGCGGCAGATAGTCCGAGATCAGTAGTTCGGTCTCGAGGGGCAGCTCCGCCTTGGCGGTGCAGTCCGCACCCGCCGCAGGCAGAACGTCCCGGAACACTTTCAGCTCCATGGTGATGCTCCTTTCCTGTCCTTGCTCTGATGAGAGTGTATGCGGAGCAAAGCCGGGCTATGCCCTGCGCCCGCCCACAGGCGCAAAAAGGCCCCCTCGGGGCGGCTGCTCCGAAGGGGCGGAAGGGTTATTTCAAGAAAAGGGTGTGTAAGGCAGGGCTTGCATCAGCTGTGTTACCAAATTATGACCATTGCGGCGTAGGTTTTGCCGTTTTTCTGGAATACACCGGCATATACATTAGACGTGTATGTGCTTTGCATCCAGCTTTTCACCACGCTGTAAGATCTCATGTACGAGGAATGAGTCGGAGCATCTGTCGTTGCTCCGTTCCCCGACCTAGAATACAAATCCTCATAAAGCAGTCTATTCGGAGAAGGATCAAAGTCCGTCTGTCTGGGCTGCACCTCCCATACATCCACATAAGTATACTTAGGCAAGCCATTCGCCGTCAGCTTATCCTTTGCGATTTTGTCAAGCTCGGCTTTGGCGGTATCGTTCAGCTGGCCGTTGTCGTTGTACCAGCTCCCCGGGTCAAAGCGCTTTGCCACTTCCTGAAGCACCGGCTCTGCCTCGTCCTTTTCCCTGGTGGCGTTGTTAAGTCCAAACCACCGGATGATGCTCTCTTCAAGCGTCTCCGACTCCACAAGGCCCGTGCCGTTCCCGCGGGAAGCGCTGCTCGACCCGCCGCCGAAAAGCCAGTCATACAAAAGCTCGGCTGCGTCCAGCGGGGTGCAGGCTGTCAGGGACACCGTCAGCACCGCGCCAGCCAAGGTGAGGGCAAGAAGCTTTTTCAGTTTCATGGTGGTTCCTCCTTTTTCCGGGGTGTTTTTGATACTTCCATTATAACCCGTCTCCCGCCGCAGCTGCAACGGCCATTCGCGCAGGTTTTGGGGCGATTCACGCAGAAAAAAGCCCCCGGGGAGGTCGCAACTCCTTGGGGGCTTGGCATTTTGGGGTGATATTTCTGACGGAAGACAAGCGCGGTGCGGAAGGTTTGCAAGGCTGCTGCCTAGGGCAGGCCCGTCTTCGTACAACCTCTCAGTCTCACTTCGTTCGACAGCTCCCCTAGTAGGGGAGCCTCTGGCGAAGAGGAGAAGTTTTCCGCTATGCCAAAGCCTCCCCTACTAGGGGAGGTGGCATCGCGTCAGCGATGACGGAGAGGTTGTACTAAGACGGAGCCTTTCCTCTGTAGGAAAGTCCGGCTCGCGGCATCGTTTCCTGTATCTTTTTGGCGAAGTTTATGGTATACTTGTTCTGCGGCCTTGCCCGCCCATTTTATGGGAAGGGGGTGAGCACCATGAGTCCATTTTTATCTCTTATCCAGTCCGTCGCAGTAAACATAATCTCACATTGTGTTTGCAAGTGGCTTGACGGATTGTCTACGGGCCGTAAGCACTAAATAAGGAAACCCCCTTTCGGAGCGGCAACTCCGTGAGGGGGTTTTCTTTTGCTTTGGCGAGCACCATGAGTACTCTTATCTCTTATGCTTTTATTATATGCCATTCCCCGCAAAAGTCAAGCGCTGCACAGAAAGTTTACAGAAACCGCCGCGCAGCGGCTTTCCATTTCTTTCAGTCCTGCGTTTCTTTTCGGATGCCGAACAGCCTCCGGAGCAAGCCTCTCAGGCACTTGGGGCTTTTGAGAACGACCACCTGCATAGAGCCGACCACCTTTCGTCGCTTGATACGCCATTATAGGCGGTCTGCGCCCGGAATGTTCCGGTTCAGCTCAGGATCGGCCCGTCCGGCACCGTCTCCACCACCACCAGCGCGCCCTTTTGGGTGGAGATGGTGATGCAGTCGGAGCTCTCGGCATACTCGTTGCTGACGCCGAGGGGGTAGCCTGCGGTGAGGGTGGCGTCGGTCAGCTCGTAGAAGGAGCCCCGCTCCGAGACCCCCTCTGCCCTGCCCTCCATCGGGAAGACCGAGAGGTAGAAATACTCATCCTTCGGGTAGCGGCGGGTCTCGCCGGGCATCACGAAGGTGATGCGGCTGCGCTCGTCCAGAAGCGTGGCCCGGACGCCCCGCTGTTCGAGGCCGAGGCCGGTGCAGAGGTTGGCCAGCGTATGCTCGAGGCGGCTGCCGCCCAGTACACCCAGCAGCAGCGCCTCGTCGAAGCCCTTCTCGGAGGCCAGCTTTGCCGCGTACTCGGTGTCGGTGTCGTCCTTGACGTGGGGCAGGATGATGGTGTCGCCGCCCTCCTGCGCCGGGCAGGGCGCGGTGTCGAAGTCGCCCACGATGATGTCGGGGCGGCAGTGGAGCGGCGCACAGTTGCGGTAGCCCGCGTCGCAGGCAATGATGGTGTCGCCGGGCCGCAGGGCCGACGCCAGCGAGGCGCTGACCGGGCAGGCGGAAATGATAACACAGCGGGACATTACAACCCCCTCCTCTGCCACTCCTTCACATCCTTGACCTCATCGTACATGGCGCAGTAGCTGTCGTAGCGGGTCTGGGAGAGCTTGCCTTCCGCGAGGGCGGCGCGGACGGCGCAGCCCTTCTCGGAGCGGTGGGAGCAGCCGGTGAACTGGCACGCGCCGAGGTAAGGCCCGAACTCCGGGAAGGCGTGTTCCAGATTTTCTTTCGGGATGAAGCCCGCCCGGCTGGCCTCGAGGCTGGCGAAGCCCGGGGTATCGGCGATGCGGCCCCCGAAGGCTTCAAAGATGGTCACCTCGCGGGTGGTGTGACGGCCACGGCCCAGCTTCTGGCTGATGGCGGCGGTCTGACACTCCACGTCGGGCAGGAGGGCGTTCAGCAGGGTGGATTTGCCCACGCCGGAGTTGCCGCAGAAGGCGCAGAGACGGCCATTGATCCAGTGCCTGATGTCGTCCAGACCCTCGCCGGTGGCGTAGTCGATGCGGATGAAGGGCAGGGTCGATTTTTCATAGGCGCTGCGCAGGAACTCCGCCTCGGCGAGGTCGCCTTTGGTGCAGACGATGACGGGCTGGACGCCCTTGTCCACCGCGATGGCCGAGAGCTTATCCAGCACGAGGGTGCTGGGGGTGGGCTGGGTGGTGCTTGCCACGAGGAACAGCACGTCGAGGTTCGCCATGGGCGGGCGGACGAAGATGTTCCGCCGGGACGCGATGTCCGCGATGACCGCCCCGCCGTTCTCGGTCTCCAGCGTCACCACGTCGCCCGCCACGGGGGTGATCTTCTGCTTGCGGAAGATGCCCCGGGGCTTGCACTCCACGATGCCTTCCGACGTCTTGACGTAATAAAATCCGCCGATGCCTTTTGTGATATAACCTGTCATACCTTCTCCTTCAGCCCAGCCAGGACGTCCACCAGTCGCTGAGACCGCCGCCGGTGGAAGAAGACGAGCTGGCGCCGGTGCTCTCGCTGGAAGAGCTGCTGCCCCCGAAGAGGCCGCCCAACCAGCCGCCGGAGCCGTCGCTGCTCCCGGTGCTCTCGCTGGGTGCTTCGGGTTCCGGTGCAGGCTCAGGGCCTGCGCTGACCACGACGCTGACCCGGGTGTTCAGCTTGGCCGATGCGCCCTCGCCGGGGTTCTGGCTGATGATGCTGCCCACGGGCTGGTCGCTGTACTGCTCGGTCTGGCTGCCCAGACCCAGTTTCCGCTGCACCAGCAGGGTGCGGGCGTCGTCCACGTTCATGCCGATGAGGCTGGGGACTTTGGTGGTGGTGGCCACCTGCGGGCGGCTGACGTAGATCACCACCGTGGTGCCTGCGGCCACCTGACTGCCTGCGGCGGGGTCGGTGCGGATGATGGAGCCTGCGGCCACCGACTCATCCACGGCCTGGGTGACCAGCACCGACACGCCCAGGTCCTTCAGCTGCTGTTCGCCGTCGGCCTGCACGTAGTTGGTCAGGTCGGGGACGGTGACGTAGTGGATGCCGAGGCTGACGGTGAGGGTCACGCTCTGGCCCTCGCGGACGGTGCGGCCCGCCACCGGCGACTGCTTGTAGACATGGCCTGCGGCGTAGTCGTTGTTGTACTCCTCTTCCCAGTTGACGACCACCTGACCGGAGGCCACCTGCTCAGAGGCGTTCACCTCGTCCTGGGTCATGCCGCTGAAATCGCCCAGCACGATGTCGTCGCTTTTGGTCATGATGTTGCTGGAATCGTTCAGGATGGTCCAGCACAGGGCCGCACAGGCCAGCGCAAAGGCCGTCGTGATGCCCAGCAGCACCGGCATAAAGCCGCTGCGCTTCTTCTTTTTCGCCCTGGCCTTGGGGCGGGCGGGATCTGCCGCCGGTCTCTCCGGGGGTCTGCGGATGCTGCGTTTCTGCGGCATGGGTTCATTCACCACCTTTTCAGGTTCTTCTTTTACATATTGATACTGGAACGTGACGGAGGGGTCCTGCACGTAGGCGTCCAGCGCTTCCAGCATCTCTGCGGCGCTGGAATACCGGTTCACCGGCAGCTTCGCCATGGCGCGCTCCGTGATCTGGACGAGGCCCAGCGGCACCTCCGGGGCAAGCTCGGCCAGCGGCTTCGGGGTGTCCCGAATCTGCTTGCGGGCCACCTCCACCATGTCGTCGGCGTCGAAGGGCAGCCTGCCCGAGAGCATCTCGTACATCATGACGCCCACGGAGTAGATGTCGCTCTTGGGGTCGGTCTCCTCCCCTTTCGCCTGTTCGGGGCTGATGTAGTGGACGCTGCCCATGGTCTTTTTGCCGTTCTGGATCTGGTTCTCGGCCCGGGAGATGCGGGCGATGCCAAAGTCCATCATCCGCAGCTGGCCGTTGTCCAGCAGCATGATGTTCTGGGGCTTGATGTCCCGGTGGACGACGCCGTTGCGGTGGGCGTGGTCGAGGGCGCGGAGGATCTGGGCGATGAAGTGGACGGTCTCCCGGCTGGTTATTTTACCGCCCCGCTCGTTGAGGTACTCCCGGAGGGTCATCCCCTCCACGCACTCCATCACGATATACTGTAAGTTTTCGCCGACAGAGACGTCGTAGACCTTGACGATGTTGGGGTGGTTGAGCAGGGAGATGGCCTTGGACTCGTTCTTGAAGCGGCGGACGAGGTCGGCGTCATGCATCAGCTCCTGACGCAGCACCTTGACGGCCACCACCGTGCCTTCCGGCACAGGCCCGCCGGGGGCAGAGACCACGGCCTTGTAGACGTTGGCCATGCCGCCTGCGCCGATGAGCTCCTGAATGGTGTAGAGCCCGTCCAGCGTCTTGCCGATGAGATTATCCATGCTTCACCTCCAGCGGCTCCACGCCCAGCAGCAGCGCGGTGATGTTGTCGGGGCCGCCGCCCGCGTTGGCGGCGTCCACCAGCCGGTCGGGGATGTCATAGAACCCGCCCTTGGTGAAAATTTCCTCGATCTTTTCTTTGGGCAGGACGTTGGTGAGGCCGTCGGTGCAGAGCAGGAGCATATCGCCCTTCTGCACCGGCACGCTGGTGAAGTCGGGGTCGAGGCGGTAGTCCACGCCCAGCGCCCGGGTGATGATGTTCTTCTGGGGGTGATGCTCGGCCTCCTCGGCGGTGATGGTGCCGCAGTCCACCAGCTCCTGCACGTAGGAGTGGTCGTGGGTGAGCTGGGTGAGTCTGCCGTCCCGGACGAGGTAGGCCCGGGAGTCGCCTGCGTGGCAGATAAAGGCGTTGCCGCCCCGCACGAGGGCGCAGACCGCCGTGGTGCCCATGCCCGCCAGCTCCTCCTCCCGGGAGGCTTTCTGGAAGACGAAGCGGTTGGCGTTGATGAGCGCCCGCTTCAAAAACTTTTCCTCGTCGCCGGGCAGGCACTGGGCGTACTGCTCGTGGAAGCTGTGCTCGATGACGTCGCAGGCGCTCACGGAAGCCTCACGGCCTCCCCGCGCACCGCCCATGCCGTCGCACACGAGGCCCCAGGCCGCGTCGCTGTTCAGCTCGCCTGCCCGGTAGTCGTCCTGATTCTCGGGGCGGACGCTGCCAACGTCTGTTTTTCCTGCAAGTTTCATAGGATTCTCCTTCTCAAACTTTGCCGTTCATCTCGTCGCGGCGGAGCTGGCCGCAGGCGGCGCTGATCTCGCTGCCCAGACGGCGGCGGACGGTGGCGTTGACGCCGAGGCTTTCCAGCTTCTGCTGGAAGCGCCGGACGTTGGCAGCGTCGGTGGCCGAATAAGGGCTGCCGTCCACCGGGTTGATGGGGATGAGGTTGACGTGAGCGCCCATCCCCCGGATGAGGTCGGCCAGCTGTCTGGCGCAGGCGTCGGAGTCGTTGACCCCCCGCACCATGGAGTACTCGAAGCTCACTCTCCGGCCCGTCGTCTCCTGATACCGGCGCACGGCCTGCATCAGCACCTCCACGGGGTAGGCGTCGTTCACGGGCATCATGCCGCTGCGGATGTCGTTGTTGGGGGCGTGGAGAGAGACGGAGAGGGTGAGCTGGAGCTTCTTCTCGGCCAGCTGGTCGATCTTCGGCACGAGGCCGCAGGTGGAGAGGCTGATGTTCCGCATCCCGATGTTCACGCCCTCGGGGGACGAGATGTTCTCGAGAAAGCGCATGACTTCGTCGAAATTATCCAGCGGCTCCCCAATGCCCATCAGCACGATGTGGGAGATGCGCTCCCCGATGTCCTTCTGGGCGGTGTAAATTTCGGAGCATATCTCCCCCGCCTCGAGGTTGCGCACCCGGCCCGCCTGGGTGGAGGCGCAGAAGCGGCAGCCCATCCGGCAGCCCACCTGGGTGGACACGCAGACCGTGTTGCCGTAGTGGTAGCGCATGACGACGGTCTCGATGCAGTTGCCGTCGGCCATCCGCAGCAGGTACTTCACGGTGCCGTCCTTGGCCTCCTGCCGCCGCTCGATGATGGGCGCGGCGATGTAAAATGCCTCCTCGAGCTTTGCCAGCAGGGCTTTGGGCTGGTCGGTCATGGCCGAAAAGTCGGTCACGAGCTTCTGGTGGACCCAGTGGAAGAGTTGCTTGGCCCGGAAGCCGGGCTGGCCCATCGCTTTCAGCTCCGCTGTCAGCTGTTCCAGCGTCAGGGAGGATATACAGCGTTTAGTCTCCATGAAAATCTCCTTTTGTCAGGAATCACGTTTCTGCATCGCGCAGAGGAAAAAGCCGTCCATGCCGGTGCGGGTGGGGACGGAAAGCGCACCCCAGTCCCCCACCGTCATCCCGGCCGGGAAGCGGACGTCCGGCGTCACCACCCGGAACTCCGGGTGTCGGCCCACGAAGGCCCGCACCTGCTCTTCGTTCTCGGCAGGGTCGATGGTGCAGGTGGAGTAGACCAGACGCCCGCCCTCTTTCAGGTGGGCGGCGGCTGTATCCAGAATGGCCGACTGGGTGGCCAATAATTCATCGTGACGCGCTTTTTCGAGGGTCTTGTAGCGGATGTCCGGCTTCTTGGCGAGGATGCCGAGGCCGCTGCAGGGGGCGTCCACCAAAATAGCGTCCGCCATGGGCAGGTCGGCATCTGCCTTTGTGCCGTCGGAGACCCGGGGCTCCACGTGGGCAAACCCCATCCGCTCCACGGCCTTGCGGATGAGCTGGACGCGGTTCTCGCTGACGTCGCAGCTCACCAGCCGCCCTTCGTCCCCCATCTCCTCGATGAGGAGCAGGCTCTTGCCGCCGGGGGCGGCGCAGAGGTCGAGGACGGTATCGCCGGGCTTTGCCTCCACACAGAGGGCGGCAAGCTGGCTGGCCTGCCCCTCCACGTGGAAATATCCGTCCCGGAAAAGCCCGCTCTCCGCCGGGCTCCCCTCGAAGCGGGCTAAGACGCTGCCCGGCACAAGGCCCGGGGCGGCGGTCTTCGCGCCCGAGGCCAGCAGCTTTTCGCAGAGGGCTTCCGGCGTCCCTTTCAGGGGGTTGGCCCGGAGGCTGGTCAGGCCGCCGTCGGCGGTGTGGGTCAGGATGTCCAGCGCCTCGTCGGGGTAGTGTTCGTGGAGGAACGCTGCCACGTCCCGGCCCGCCGAGCCCAGCACCATCAGCCGCTCCACCTCGTCGGCGAAGACGGCAGAGCCGAGGTCATAGCCGATGGCCCGGCGCAGCACGGCGTTCACGAGGCCGGAGGCGCTGGCTTTTCGGAAGGTGCGGGTCAGCTTGACGGCCTCATTGACCGCCGCCGAAGCAGGCACCTGCATATAGCGGGCCTGCGCCAGCGCGGCGCGCAAGATTTCCCGCACCTGCGGGTCGAGCTTTGCAAGCCCTTTGGGCAAAAACCGGCTCAGGATATAGTCCAGCGTCCCCTGATGTTCCAGCACGGTGTAAAATATCGCGCTGGCAAATGCTTTCTCGCGGCCTTCCAGCTTCTGGCGGCGCAGCTCTGCGTCCAGGATGAGGTTGGAGAACCCGTCCTGCTCCTGCCGCACCAGCGCCGCCACCGCCGCCGCGCGGGGGTTCGGGCCGCTCACAGGCTGTCCCCCGCCTTGAGGCGGAGTCCGGCGGCGAAGGAGGTGCCGTCCATGGGCTTCTTGCCCTCCGGCACCACGTGCAGAAGCTGGATCGCGCCCTCGCCGCAGGCCACGGTCAGGGGCTTGGTGGCGAGGACAGTGCCGGCGGCTTCGCCGTGGCTTTCCGCGACGCGGCACTCCATGACTTTGACCTTCCTGCCGCCCGCCGTCACGAACCATGCCCCGGGCCAGGGGTTCATGCCCCGCACCCAGTTGTGGATGTGGTCGGCGCTGTCGGTCAGATGGAACTGGGCCATCTCCTTGCTCAGCATGGGGGCGACGGAGGCGTTCTCGTGGGCCTGAGGCTCTGCCTTGAGCGTACCGGCCTCGATGGCAGGCAGGGTCTCACAGAGCACCCGTGCGCCTACGGCAGTGACCCGGTCGAACAGCTGGCCGCTGGTCTCCTCGGGGTCGATGGCGATCTTCTCGCAGGCCAGCACGTCGCCGGTGTCGAGGCCCTCGTCCATCTGCATGATGGAGACGCCCGTCTCGGCGTCGCCGTTCAGCACCGCCCACTGCACGGGGGCGCTGCCCCGGTATTTCGGCAGCAGGGAGACGTGGAGGTTGATGCAGCCGTATTTCGGCGCTTCCAGCACCGATCTGGGCACAAAAGTGCTTGCATTTATCAGATTGCTTGATATTAGAGCTATCGCCACAGAGGTCATGTATAAGCTGTTTGCAATGCTGGAAATGACATTCGATTTTAAACTTTCAAAAGATGATGAAGAGGGGGAAACAAGATGAAAAAACGGTTATTGAGCATCATACTTACTCTATGTATGGTAATGTCCATTACACCATTGAACGCATTTGCGGTCACAGAATATGGCATATGGATAGGCGAAGAACAGGTAACATCTGATAAAACATGGAGCAAACAGGGCTGGAAATACGATATACAAAGCAAGACCCTGACGCTTCTTGGTTACAATATGGCGACTATAGGCAAACGTATAAACGGCAACAGCGAAAGACCCAGCCGATTTGGTCTTATATACGTTGAAGGCGAACAAGATCTGACCATAAAGCTTGTCGGCAGCATTGATCTTGGCGACAGCCCATTTTCAAGCCAAGCCGCAACAAAATACAATGAGAGCTACAGCGGAATTTACGCTCCTGACAGTAATATCACTATCATTGGCGACGGAACATTTTCAGCAGTAACACATGACGCAGCAATATACTGCTCAAATCTTACTATCGGCGACGGAACTGAACAAAATGCTACTAATGTATCGTGCGAAAGCTTCGGCGCTTGCATTATCGTAAAGTATAATATGATAGTTAATGACTACAGCACTGTCTGGGCTTGCGCAAACGGACCAACTGTGGGCATGAACGGCATTTATGTTGAGGGTTCGCTTTATGTAAACGGCACTAATACCACCGTAGAGGGTCGTGCTACATACAGACCTGTTAAGGGAGAGTGCACCAATTACACACACTACAGACCAAAAAATCTCACTTCAGGCGGATATTTCAACAATGCAGGTTCAACTATTGCAGGAATAATGGTATATGGAATTTTGACAGTTGACGGCAGTAAGGTCGAAGGTAACGTCTTTAAAGAGATATACAAACCACAAGAGTATGATTCAGAATACACCTCAGGCCTTGAAGCAGGCGGTATCGTAATAAAGAACAACGCCACAGTAGAAGGCAGAAACATTAATCCGTCCACGCCGGGATTCATGGAATATGGCGTACAAGTTCACCATTACGCCATAAAATTTTTAGGAAAAGGACGTGTCCGTGCCGGAACAGAGTATGTGGATTATGAAAGCGTCAATCGTGGTTTCCGTAAATCAGGCGGCAACGAAATAACAGTTTCGGGACGGCTGAAACTCTATGAAAGCGATACTTGTCCCGCTGACTTCAAGAAGTTTGCGCAGTATGGCTTCGGAGGGTATACAGAGTATTATACAGAAAACATGGATGACATCTATATAAAAGATGATAATGGCCGTGGTAAAATGTCATATTTCAAGGATATGCATGATTATGAAACATTTTATTTAGCAAGCGGAATAGATCTAAAAGATATATATGAAATCGATCTGGACACCAACGTTCCATTTGATGTAAACATACTTTCAGGCGATATCAAAATGAACATAGATATCAAAAGCGGTTTTGAGCTTCCGAAGATCATTGTCTATGACGGCGCAACTTTAAAATTAAAGACCTCCCCTGATAAAACATATAATTTCACTTATCCTATCGAGCTGAAAGGCGGCACGATAGAATTTACAAACAGTGCGATCGTGCGAGGACTTAACATTGTAGGAGAGGGCAAGGTCATCATTGATAGCGGAAACTACTCTGGAACGCTTGGTGACAACGTAATCTTGCAGATATCAGGCGGAAGCGCTGACTTCAATGACAACGGCAAGGCTGTGGACGCAAAAGGAAACTCGGTACACAAGTACACCTATGTTGCAAGGGGTGCAGATGGCAATGAGTTTATAGGCAGTGCTAACACACGTCAGCCGCCATATGACGATTTTTATGGCTATAACCGCTCAGAAATATTCCATGACGGAAACAAGCTTCATCTCTGGCTCAAGTCACAGGATTCCATTTATGGCGTGAATGCTTTTAAAATAAAAGCTGACGGCACTCTTGAAGATGAGAACACCTATTTTAATCTGCGTTATGGAACGAATATCTTAGAGCATAGGATACCTTTTGATCCTATAACATTAAAATACTTTGTTGTGAAAAAGAACGACGTCGTTACGCTGAAAACAATGGAAAACGAGCCGTCCTCACTGCAAGACAGTGATATCCGAGTAGAATGGTACAGTGTTGAAAACGACAAGCGCACAAAAATAAATGCCCATGGCACAAGCATGTATGTGGGGCGTATGGGCAACAGTGACAATGGTACGCATTATCAGGCAGATGTATATTATTTAGGCTGGGATTCCAAGCTCAATCATTCCTATACCTATGACGCATATATCTTCATTGACGAGCCGGTATTTACTGCTCCTGACAAATTCCACTTGGATAAAAAGGCAAAATTCGAGGTCACAAACAATACGCCAAATGGCGCAGTAAGGCTCAAATATCTATGGGAAGTGAGCAAGGACGGCGGAAAGACTTTCACCGCCATTGACGGAGAAACTTCTTCTGTTTACGAGCCTACTATAGAAAGCCAAATGAACGGCTGGCAGATAAGATGCAAAACATGGGTATCAACAGGCGACGGACAAAAAACTGAGCCGACCGTTTTCGGCTACCGCGCCGGTGATTTCCGCCGCGCTGATGATAGCCGGGATGTTT
>OGZV01002414.1_pt1 | contig 14757 bp, 16 predicted proteins | sample 1576861 | NCBI WGS metagenome assembly OGZV01 (sample SAMEA3541501, study PRJEB24748) | human gut metagenome | biome: human gut; feature: human-associated habitat; material: faeces | place: China | collected 2012
TAGGTGCAAACCTTGTACCGCCATGGTGGAGAATAAGTGGGTGGAAAAATTATCGAGTATTTGTTTGTAAATGTGTTGACAGATATCGAAAAAAATGTTATACTACTTATATAGAAAAAGAGGTGATATAAAATGAAAGAAACTGTTTATATTTGTTGTCTAATGATTCTGTATTTTTTAGCTTGTTATATTTCAAATTTATTATAAGGGGGTTATAATGGAATTAGTAATTTGGTTAATATGTAATATATTAATGTGGCTTTTAGTTGCAAGATTTATAAGTAAATAATGTTTCACGTGAAACATTAAAAAAGGAGTTGTTAAAATGACTAGACTATTGATTACTGATAATAAAGTTATTAATTTAGAAACATTGGTTAATAATTTTAAAGGTACGTACTACGGCATTAATTATCTTATACACGAAAATTCTTTTAGAATAGAATACAACGGTTTTGTATTATTCTTTACATATGACCAAGTGTATTATATGCTTACAACATACGGTTATGAATGCGGTGTAGCAATTCTTAAAAGGAGAGTTTTGAATGAATATAAAAAATGTAATTATTAAAGATAAAGTCTTTGAGGTTATAGAGGGCACATTTGCAGATGATATTTTATTTGATAATTTGCAAAAAATTCCGGTTAACGTATTAGAATCATTATACCCTACTTTGTATCAATGTTATAAGAACCCTTGTAAAAAGAAAGTATTAAGATATTCCAGCAATGCTCTATATATGAAACGTCTTGCTTTAGACAATTCCGGGTATTCAAGGAATATCGGAATATTAAAATACAATGATAGATCTTTTATACAACGATTTATTTTAGAATTAGAAAATCATCATTATATTATTGATTTTGGGTACGTTAAAAATACAATAATAATTTGTTCAACAAATTATAAAGAAGCTATTGACAAATTAAAAAATCTTTGATATAATAAATAATGTAATAAGTAATTAACCTATTACGTTAGCCATAGGTGGCGGTTCCTCATAATTTCTTTTTCTACCGTCACCGCCCCACGGGTGCATAGCTTAAATGGTAAAGCAAAAAATTTTCCTGTTCCATCCTATTTAATACGGGTTCGATTCCCGTTGCACCCTTTACAGGTATTACCTGTATAGAAACAAAAAATTAATAAATTCACACGAAAGGAAGTAAAAATTATGGCAAGAGTACCAATGGTAACAAGAACTATCACTAGAACAGAAGTTACTGTTATGTGCTTAGATGTTGAAAAGGGAGAGTCAATCAATAAAGACGTCACGTTAGCAAGCACATTCAAAGACGATGAAAAGCTTCTTAAAGAGGTTAAAAAAATTGTCGAAACTGATACTATTAAGGCAGTACATATTGTAGATAAAATAGAAGTGGAAGCCCTCTACGGTATGGCAGAACAGGAGTTTATTGAACGCGCAACAGTGTTACCACCTAGAGAATCAAAAATAAGCAGAAAATAACTAATAAAAAGGAGAAAAAACCATGATTAAAATTAAAGAAGCAAGTAGAGAGTTAACAGAAGTTGAGCAGTATTTAATGACGATTTCACCGTCAATTGAAAGCATGAAAGATGTGCCAGACGGTACACATATTCCAGTATCAGCAACTTTACATTTTATTGATGTTAAAGAAGATACAGGAGAGGAATCAGAGATTCTTTCAATTATTACACCAGATAACAAAGTATATAGCTGTCAGTCAGCAACGTTTAAGCGTTCGATTAAAGACATTTCCACAATTATGCATGGAAAAGAGTTTACCGTTATTAAAACATCGGGTAAGACAAAAGCTGGAAGAGATTATATCAATTGCGTGTTAGACGTGGAAACATTAAAGTAAAATGAACAGGTGAAAAAAACATCGGTCACACACTCACCCGTGACCGATGTTTTTTTTCTAAAAATGTTTCACGTGAAACATTGAAAAAGGGGGTTTAGCAAATGGCTAAAAGGAAAACATCATATACACGTAACCGAAATAGAATTATGGCATATCAAAGACGGTTGCGTAAAAAAGGGATGGAAATAGATCTTTATTTTCCGACAGAAAATGAGTTAAGAAAACAAGGAATTAAAGGCACACAACTGACAAAATATACGAACCAACTAAAACAGTACACATCAAAAGAACTAAAAACGTTAGCAACACCAATACAGACAACATACACACCACCAACGAATATATCAGAAGACACAAGTTTTTTTGATCGTGTTGTTATATCCGGGTTTCGTGAACACGTTTCACAATTTAACCCTAAGGCGTCAGAATTATTGTTAAGCTGGTTGGACAAGCTATTAAACGAAAATGATGAGCATTCCGTTGCAACAATGTTGCAAGACGGTGCGGAGCATGGAAATATTGTTACATATCAAATAGCGTATAACACTAACCTATTATATCAGTACATGTCTAACATGATTGACTACTTACCAGACCAAGGCGAATTATTTAAAGAAAATTTAATGAATGCCTTAGAACTTGAAGAAGATTATAACGAGTTGATATAAAATGAAAATAAAAAAGTATAGATACTTTATGTGCGATTTTGAAACGACTGTGTATAAAGGTCAACAATCTACAGAAGTATGGGCGAGTGCGTCTAGTGAATTGTTTACAGATGATACTGTTCAAATTTTTCATTCTATTCAAGAACAGTTAGACTATTTTATAGACTTAAAATGTAATATAGTAGCTTATTACCATAACTTAAAATTTGACGGCTCATTTTGGTTGTCATATCTGTTAATAGATAAGCACTATAAACAGGCATACAGAAAAAACGGAGTGAATGAAAACAATGTTGAGTGGTTGCAAGAAAAAGATATGGAAAATAATACGTTTAAGTATTCGATATCTGATAAAGGGCAATGGTATTCGATAATTATAAAAGTAAAAAATCATTTTATAGAGATAAGGGATTCGCTTAAACTGTTACCATTTTCCGTTAAGCGTATAGGTGATTCGTTTAAGACTAAACACCGTAAACTTGAAATGGAATATACCGGGTTTAGATATGCTGGTTGTAATATTACAGATGAGGAAAAAAAGTATATTGCGAACGATGTTCTAGTGGTAAAGGAAGCACTTGAAATATTATTTAATGAGGGACACGATAAATTAACTATTGGCTCTTGTTGCCTATCAGAATACAAAAATATTTGTAAACATTCTTTAAAAAATGAACTTGAGTATAACGAAATGTTTCCAGACATATATGATATACCGTTAGACAAAAATATCTATAAATATGATAATGCCGGAGAATGGGTGCGAAAATCTTATAAAGGTGGTTGGTGTTATCTGGTTAAAGGTAAAGAAAATAAGATATACCATAACGGAACAACTGCCGATGTAAATTCGTTATACCCGTCTATGATGAGCAGTGAATCTGGTAACCCCTATCCTATAGGCAAGCCGACATTTTGGGTAGGTAATTATATACCGGACGAAGCGTTAGAAGATAATCGTTATTACTTTATACGAATTAAGACAAGATTTTACATTAAAAAAGATAAGTTGCCGTTTATACAAATTAAGGGTAATTTATTATATAAAGGGACAGAATCTCTTGAATCGTCTGACGTGTACGATAAGACAACTAACCAGTATTACACACATTACAGGGATTTAAACGGAAATTTGATTGACACACGTGTTGAGTTAACCTTAACAATGACAGACTTTATTTTAATAAAAGAACATTATGAACTTGTAGACTTTGAAATATTGGATGGTTGTTGGTTTTATACACAGATTGGCATATTTGACGAATACATAGAAAAATACAAACACCAGAAACAAACATCAAAAGGGGCAAAAAGAGAATTGGCAAAATTGTTCTTAAATAACTTGTACGGAAAAATGGCTAGTTCTAAAGACAGTTCGTTCAAGCTTGCGTATGTTAAAGATGATAAGTCTATAGGCTTTTTACCTGTATCGGAAAATAATAAAAAGGCTGGTTATATTCCAGTGGGGTCAGCAATAACAAGTTATGCACGTAATTTCACGATAAGAGCCGCCCAAAAGAATTATCACGGTGTAAACAATCCCGGCTTTATCTATGCTGATACGGACAGTATACATTGTGACTTGTCACCCGAACAGGTTATAGGAATAAAAGTACATCCAAAGGATTTTTGCTGTTGGAAGTTAGAATCATGTTGGGATAAAGCTATTTTTACAAGACAAAAAACATATATTGAGCATATAATTGCAGAGGATTTAGAGCCAATTGAAAAACCATATAATAATATTAAGTGTGCCGGAATGCCACAAAAATGCAAAGACTTATTTAACTTATCTATGCAAGGAACAGCAATTTATAACGATAACTGGACAGAGGAAGAACGTAGTTTTTTATTTAATGAAAATCATGAACCAATTAAACGTGATTTTTCTGATTTTAAAATTGGTTTATCCGTACCAGATAAGCTACGTCCTAAAAGAATAATAGGGGGGATATTACTTGTTGAAACGACTTATCAGATGCATTAGAATAATAAAAATAAAATGGGTTGATAAACAATGCCAGCATATTTGTTTAACGTGTGAATTTAAACACGAATGTCAATCAGACTTTGACGCATATATGAATAAACCGGAAGAATAAAAATAATAGAGGGTGTTAGGCACCCTCTATTTTATATCTATAACATGAGAAACCAACAAAGCGCATTGCAATTACGAGAAAGTATATAGGCATTATATTTCAAATGTGCTGTCCCATTACTTCATTGTGGTATACTCATGCAGATACCAATATAATGTTTCACGTGAAACTTTTAATAGCTTAATGTGTGTAATATAGCCTCTTTACATTTTAAGTTTTTGAATCTAAAAGCACCACGCTCGAACAAAAACCTTAGATTGGAAATAAAGAAATCGTTCTTTTTAAGCATGACGTAATTAATATTATGGTCTTCTGTTGTAACTGTTATTCTAACTCTATACGTCACGTCCGGTTTATCATCACAAAATATTATTCCTAGTTCTGGAAATTCCCTTACACCGTACTCACAATTTTCATACTTAATTGTGCATAGATAGTTGTTTTTTCCTTTAGGTTTTTCGATAAAGCTATAATTATCGTTTAAGTATATATTTTGGCTAGAATATGCAACGTATTCACTGTTAGAAAATGCTCTATTAAACGCACTTAATTGTTGCGCTCTGCTTGCGCTATCTACGTACCCTTGTTCAATTACAAAACCGTCACCCTTTAAAAATTTAGTGTCGTTTCTCAAGCGGTCGCATATACCTAACTGAACATAATAAGGATTTATAATACTAACGGCATTCCCTAGCATAAATACTGGGACATACCTAACTTGCTTTCCTTGTCCTCTAGCAATAGATGTATGTACGCTAAGTAATTTTTTAACCTCGTCAGAGCAATAATGATTTGTTTCTGACTGGAACTCATCAAACAATAAACGAGTAATGTCTGAAAATAAATGGCTATATTTTTTGATTTGGTCTGCATTATTTAGCGCAAGTGCATATCCGCAACTTACGTTATTAATAAACAATTCATGGAACACACCTTTTGCCCGTCTTTTGCTTGTCATTTCACAGTTATTAAAAAATAAACTACCGATATCTTTAAAGAATTTGTCACTTACATCATCCAATTCATAATTATAACGATATAATAGACCGAATTTTTCCCCATTCTTTAAAAACCTATTGACAAAATATCTGCCAAAATATGTAGTCTTACCACCGGTTCTATTAGTTGTACACATATATAATTCTGGTTTTTTGTTGTTAATGTCAAGCATGGATAAAAGTTTTGTTCCGTCATAATACGTACTCATATTAAAAATCTCCTGTTATAGTAGTAATAGAACAACTATTTGTTATATATATTATAACATAACTATTGCAAAATGTCAAATTTTATGTTATACTTAAATAAAAGTGAGGTGATTAGATGCAAATTTATACTTCTATTATAGTTGCGTTAATATTTAACGGTCTTGATTTATTGACTGGTATTATATCAGCAATTAGATCACAAGAATTAAAGTCAAGTCGGTTGCGTGACGGTTTATTCAAAAAGGTAGGTTTTATTTTGTGCTATTTTCTTGCGTGGTTAATGGATAATTACGGTAGTATTGTAGGCTTTAAATTGCCAGTTGCTATATTACCAGTTATCATTTTATACGTATGCACAACGGAATTAGTATCTATATTAGAGAATATCACAAAAATTAACCCGGATATTTTACCAGATAAGCTGATGCAGATGTTTCACGTTAAAAATCAAGATTAGTGAGGTGATAAATATGCCAGATATTAATAAGGCTGTTGAATGGGCTGTAAATATTGCAAATGACAATACACACGGGTATGACCAAGTGCACAGGCAAGGAAAAGACTACGATTGTAGTTCATTAATTGCTAACGCACTAATACAGGGTGGTTTTAATGTTTCACGTGAAACATGGACGGGAAACCTTGAACAGCAATTAATCACTAACGGTTTTAAAAAATGCACAAAACCGTGGAAAAAAGGTGATATTCATCTGAACAAAGCACATCATGTTGTTATGTCAGTTGATTCTTATAATGTTGTAACAGCTTCAATAAATGAAAAAGGTACGACAAAAGGTGGAAAAACTGGTGACCAAACAGGCAGAGAAATATACATTAGACCTTATTACGAATATAGTAAAGGTTGGGATTGCCACTATAGATATGGCGGTAATAATTCGCCTACTGGGTTTATTGTTGGCAATACATATACTGTATGCGTTAATAATCTTAACGTAAGGTCAGCGCCAGACGGGTTAATTAAGTCAAAATCACAATTAACGCAAAACGCTAGAAAATATTGTAATTCGTTAGGTCAATTAATGAACGGTACAAGGGTAACTTGTCAAGAAACAATGGTACACAACGGAAACATATGGATGAAAATTCCTAGTGGCTGGATATGTGCAAATTATAACGGTAAGGAGTATGTTAGATAATGCCAGATATTAATAAAGCTTATTCATGGGCAATACAAACCTGTAACGCCCCGAACGTAGGTTATTCACAATCATACCGTAACCAACAAACAATAAATGGTATAACCTATTATGATTGTTCGAGTTTTATCAATTACTCTTTATTGGCTGGGGGGTTTACAACACCGGCATATGCCCCGTTACACAATGCGTTTACAACTTACACACAGGCAAGTGAATTGTTAAGATTAGGTTTTACAGAAGTTAACGCAAGTGGTGAAATTTTACCGGGGGACATTGGTTTATCTTCTGGACATACAGAAATGTGCTATAAGGGTGGTACAGGAAAAGCCGTATTTATGGGGGCACACACAGACAATGCGCCGTTAGCAAATCAAGTATCTATAGGAAGTTCGGGTGGAAACCCTAACTATGAACGTAGTTTCCCCAGAATATTCAGATACGGGTCTGGTGGTGCAAGTGGTTACGGTACAAGTATTTATGTTGTATCTGCTTTAGCTGGTAACAGTTGGAGAGAATCTCACATAAATCCAGCGTTATCTCAAATAGGTGGGACAGCGTATGGTATGTTTCAGTGGGACGGGAGTAGAAAGATAGCACTTTTCAATTGGTTATCTGAAAACGGGTACACACGAACAGACGGGGACGCACAACTTAAATACCTAATAGTTGAGAACGACTGGCAAGGGGCATATGGCGGTATAAGCTCTTTAACAGAATTTTTACAGTCTGATAGTACAGACTTAACTATGTTAACCACTGCATTTGAAAAGTGCTGGGAACGTGCTGGTGTTCCAGCACTAGAAGAAAGAATACAATTCGCAAACGAGGCTCTTGAATACATTACATTGAACGCAAATAATTCTACTATAAATAGTTGGGAACTTATACCAGAAGACGGGGGTGTATATTTATCAAGAACACAAGCTTTACGAAATGCAGTTATGATGTATAGGTATCTATCAGCCGGGGGAGGCGGTGGTGGATCTCCGGGTTCGCACATTAACCGCATGCCTGTTTGGATGATGGTTAGATATCATATATAATGTTTCACGTGAAACATTTATATAAATATTAAAATATAAGGTGGTGATAGCATGGCAATAAGAACAAGAGAAGAACTAATGGAAATCATCAAAACTATAATTGGTGATGATAATAGTGATGAAAATATTTCTTTTTTAGAAGATGTGACAGACACTCTTGACGATTTAGTAAATAAATCTGTAGGTGATAGCACAGATTGGAAAGCTAAATTTGAAGAAAATGACGCGTCTTGGAGAAAGAAATATACGGAACGTTTTTTCAATCCAGAGATTGAAGAGGATGAGATTGAAGACGTGAAAGACCTTGAAAATGAAGAAAAACCGAAAACATTTGAAGAATTATTTAAAGAGGAGTGATGAAAAATGCCTAAAAGAATTGCAGTAAGTACCTTACAGGCAAGTACATTAGATATTCTTAACGTTATTCGTCAGAATGCCAGTTATGATTATCAGCAAAATGTCCCAGAAGTAACAAAAACAACCGATATCCCAAAAGTTGGGGAAATTATTTACGGTACACCCGCTTTTGCTAACCAGTTCATTAACGCATTAGTGAATAGAATTGCAATCGTTCGTGTACAGAGTGCGAACTTTAATAACCCGTATTCGGTTCTGAAAAAAGGGTATTTAGAGTTTGGAGAAACAGTAGAAGACATTTTTGTAAATATTGCAAAAGTTGTTGACTATAACGTTGAAAAAGGTGAACAGAGAGAGTTCAAAAGAACATTACCAGACGTTAAATCGGCTTTTCACGCTAGAAATTGGCGTGTTATGTACCCAGTAACAATACAGGATGAAGACCTTAAAACGTCATTCTTAAACATTGACGGGGTACAGAACTTAATCGCAAAAATTGTAGATAGCGTATATACTGCCGCTGAATATGATGAATTTTTACTTTTCAAATACCTGTTAATTAAAGCTATCTCACACGGAAAACTTAAACCAGTGTCAATTGGTACTGGTACAGACTTAAAAGAATCAGCAACCTCTTTTCGTGGAATTAGTAACTTAATTACATTTATGAGTGATAAGTACAACAATTCAGGTGTTAAGACTAACACCCCGAAAGATAGACAGGTTATATTCATGGATTCTATGTTTAATGCTAAATTTGATGTTGAAGTTCTTGCAAGTGCTTTTAACATGGATAAAGCGGATTTTATTGGAAGACTTTTCTTAATTGACGATTGGACTTCGTTCGATAATGACAGATTTACAGTTATTAGAGAAAACTCTGACGGCATTGAAGAAGTTACACAGGATGAGCTTAATCTTTTGAAAAACGTAAAAGCAGTTATTTTGGACGAAAACTGGTTTCAGGTTTACGACAATAATAACAAATTTACAGAAAAATATGTGGCGTCCGGGATGTACTGGAATTATTTTTATCACACATGGAAGACAGTAAGTAGCTCGCCATTTGCAAATGCAATTGTTTTTGTGACAAGTACGGCTGATATAGCATTACCGGCAACAGTAACAGCAAAAATTGTTGATAAGAGTACAAGTGAAGAAGCTATCACATTAAGCTTACAGTGCGAGGCTGATGGAGCTACACTTGAACCGAACACTGCTCAGTTTGTTCAGACAGAACAATTAACAACAAATGGAATAGGTGTTCACCCGTTTGGTGCACTTTTAATTCCAGCAAGTAAACATGATACTGAAATTCAGTTAGAAGTTACTATTAACGGTACAATGTACACAGACGCAAAATCTACAATTACATCAGCAAGTAACGTAGGTGATACAGTAACGCTTACTAAACAGTAAAAATTTATGGGCGGAATTTTTCCGCCCTATAAAGGAGTTATTAAAATGTATATACAACCTAATACAAACATTAAACTTTTAAAAAATGTTCCATTAGACACTAGTTATACACATACAATTTTGTTTAATAGCCCTACAGATCAGTATAATTATTTTAATTCGCTGAAAAAATATGAATTAACTAATTATAGTTATCAGAGAGTGAAAAACGGTATAAGTAGAGTTGGAATTAACGCTGAAAACTTATATGATTGCAATTACATGATGTTCCAGAATAATTCATTCGGTAATAAGTGGTTTTATGCTTTCATTAAAAATGTTGAATATATTAATAATGAAGTGTCAGAAATTACATTTGAACTTGATGTTATGCAAACGTGGTATTTTAATCATACAATTGACGAGTGTTTCGTTGAACGGGAACACACTGAAACCGATGAAATAGGCGAACACATTGAACCAGAAAGCGTTGATTGTGGTGAATATGTGTTCCGAGATTATAAAAATCTTACAGAATTATTAAAGCCAATGGCTATTTGCGTTATGATTAATGATAGCAGTTCATCAAGTGAGGGTACTCTATATGACGGTGTTTATGGTGGGTGCACAATTTTCGCTTACAATGATTCAGATTGGAAAAGTGTTACGGCTAAAGTAAATGAATATAACCAAAAGCCAGACGCTATTGTTGGAATGTATATGTGCCCTGTAATTGCTGTTAGTCAAACCGGTATTAGTGATGGCGGTATACAAGTTGAGTATAGTTCTATTGCCGAGAGTTTTGATTTGACAGCAGACGCAATCAGCAGTGATAATACGTTAAATGGTTATTTACCAAAAAATAAAAAACTTTACACGTACCCATATTGCTATTATTTAGTGTCTAACGCTAGTGGAACTACTCATGCGTATAGATATGAGTTCTTCCGGGGTAAACAACCACATTTTAAAGTTGATGTATCAATGACAATGCCAGTTCAAGCTTGCTTACGGCCTTGGGGTTATAAGAGTTCACTTGACCACCGTTGTGTAACTGAGGCTTTGACTATTACAGGGTTTCCAATGTGCAGTTGGAATACTGATGCGTATAGAGCATGGCTAGCGCAAAACGCTATTCCGGCTGTTGGTGAATATGTAAGCAAAGCTGGTATCGGTGCTGTTGCCCTTACTGGGTTGGGTGTGGCAAGCGGTGGAGCTTTAGCTGTTGGTGGGGCACTAGCGAGTGCTACCGCTATATTAAGTCAAGGGTATCAAGCTAGTATTAGTGCTGATATTGGTAAAGGTAGCTTAAATAATGGCAGTATTAATGTAGCAAGTCACACAAATAGTTTTTGGGGTGGTGGTGTATGTGTTACACACCAATATGCAAAAATGATTGATGATTATTTTACCCGTTTTGGATATGCTGTGAAAAGGGTAAAAAAGCCTAATATTAGTAGTCGCCCGCATTGGAATTATGTAAAAACAGTTGCTTGTACTTTAAAGGGTAGCGTCCCGGCCGATGATATGAAAAAATTGTGTAGTATCTACGATAATGGTATTACGTTCTGGAAGAACGGCTCTGAAATTGGTAACTATAGTTTAGATAATAGCGTGTAAGGTGGTGAGATTGTGGGAAAAAGAAAAACACTTTTTAATGAAAGCCTTTATCAAAATGTTAGAACGTATCAGCAATATATGGATTTACTGATTGAAATGGCAATTAGTAGTTTTGAGTGGAAAAATTTGCCGGATACAGTTGACGCAAGATATATTGAAATGGAGTTATTCACAAGCGGTTGTTTAGTGTATTTCAATGATGATGTTATCGGAAACTTATGCTTAAACTGTATAAATAGAGGACAGTTTGATGTTTATGGTTACCCCTTGTTAAGAACCGCATATAGTAGATATAACAATTATCAGAAGTTATTGAAAACTTCAAACAGTGTAATTATCTGGAATAATTATATGCACACAAACAGTCAGACAAATATTAGCGGTTTTGCAAAAAGACTTTCTAATATTGACAGAATTATTGATATTAATGTGAATGCTCAGAAAACTCCTGTGTTGATACAAGGAAATGATAAGCAAAGATTAAGTTTATTAAACCTGTATAAAGAATTTGACGGAAACTCACCGTTTATTTTTGGTGATAAGGGGCTAGACTTAAATAGCCTAAAATCTATCAACACACAAGCACCTTATACTAGTGATAAACTATATGACCTTAAAACAAAACTCTGGAATGAAGCATTAACATATTTAGGAATCACTAATGTAAATTATCAGAAGAAAGAGAGAATGGTTAGTGATGAAGTATTAAGAAGTCAAGGTGGCACAATTGCTAACAGACTTAGTAGACTTAATAGCCGGCGTGAAGCAGTTAAAAAAATTAACAAAATGTTTGATACAAATATTGAAGTTAATTTTATTGATACGAGCGAAGATTCTTTTAATAAAGGTGGTGATGGTTTTGAGTAAATATACTACAGAAGTTAGATTTTTTCTCGAAAATAAAGCCGGTCTTACTGAAAGTACAGGCTATAAAAATGTTGATGATATTATCGACAAAACATGGAATAAAGTTTTCACTACTACATGTGAATTTTTCGATGAAGCATATCGGAAAGTTTTATGCAAAAAGATTTTAAAGCACTATTATTTACGTGAGATTGGTTTTGAAACTGTAGGATTGTGGGTTTATTATATGAACATGAAACTTGAGGAAATAATGCCATATTATAACCAATTGTACAAAAGTGCCTTGCTTGAGTTTAACCCATTCCATGACGTTGATTTAACGAGAAAACATGAAGTAAGTAGAGGTGAAACAAGTAGTGAAACTAAAAATGGGTCAAGTAACAGCAAAAGTGATTCAACCACTACAGTTAACGGGAATGATAGTGACCACACTACAGGAAGTAAAATGGATTTATTCAGTGACACTCCTCAAGGTGCTATAACTAATCTTGAAAATGAGACATACTTAACTAACGCAAGAAAGATTACAGATGATAATACGAGAAACTCAACTAATACTAGTACAACATCAAATAGTTATAATGATAACAGAACAGATAATGAAAATACTACAGGCAATCGTGACAGTACAGAAAACTATATTGAAACAGTTTTAGGTAAACAAGGGTCAGAAAATTATAGTGACTTACTTTCGAAATTTAGAAAAACATTTCTAAATATTGATTTGGAAGTTATTAATGAATTTAATGATTTATTTATGTTATTATGGTAAGGAGAATAAGAGTATGAAAAACGAGCATACAGATAATTTAGAAGCATATAAACCGTTGTCACCTTTTAAATTCTGGTGCCAAAAAGTGTTACCTTTAGTCTATGATGATAGTTTAAGTTATTACGAATTATTGTGTAAAGTGGTAGAATACCTAAACAACATAATTAACGATGTTAATGTTATGAACAACAACATTAATAACTTATATAGTGCTTATATTACATTAAAAGATTACGTCAATAATTATTTTGAATCACTTGATATACAAGAGGAAATAAACAACAAATTAGACGAAATGGTTAAAACCGGTAAATTACAAATAACGCCATATAGGTACAACGTTATAAACATAATCGGTAATGATTTAGTAGAAAAAATCTCAAACGCTATAAACATTGGGTATACATATCTTTATGTACCTAGTGGGGTTTATCAATTACCAAAAAATACAGTAAACGTTACAGAACACTTAAACATAAAATTTGATAAATCAGCAGTTGTCAAACCTTATGATGATAACGGGAATTTATATCCATTTATTGATTGTTTAAGTAATAGTACATTAATAATTGATGGTTTGCATTTAAAAGGTAATACCCACAGTGCGTCATACGGTACCTCATTAATAACTGGAATATTTACAGCCAATAATAGTAACCTTACTTTCAAAAACTGTATTTTCGACACACTTCAACCGTATAACTACAGGGCTACACCGGAGTTATTAACAGATAGAAAAGCAATTATTCTATCAGCAATTGACACATCTATTTCATTTACCGATTGTAAATTTATAAATGTGAAAAACTATGAAATTTTAAATTGTTTTAGAAAAACAGCAAGTTATGACAATTTATACGCAACATTTAAACGCTGTTTTTTTGAAAATAATAGTTATTCATTTAATTTAAAGACTGGTAAAGTCACTATAGAAGAATGTACATCGAAAAGCAGTTATCATGGGTCAACATTTAACACATTTTGTAAAGAAATAGTAGCAAAAAACAATAAAGAAACAATATTAAGTGATAATTCATTTATTGATACAACAGAGGGGGGGTTATTTAATAGTAAAAATGGCTACTTTGAAAACAACGACTGTAATTTAATTCTTTTTTCAGAAAATTTGACTTGTATAAATTGTAATCACCTATTATTTGAATATACAATTAAAGTAACCCCAACTTTAGACCCAGAAACCTATAGAGACCAACCGTTAAATTTAAATTATCTTTTTATTAAATGTGACAATATTAAAAACGCACAAGTAAATGTGCCAGAAGTTACCGCTAATATTACTTATGTGGATTGCTTAATAACTAATAATTTATCAAGTACTTCATCGGGTGATAATTACTTCACAAATTGTACTATTGATTTAAATGCCGGTCTAACAGGTAATAAAAAAAATACTTTTACTAGTTGCCGATTTAAATCTACACAAAAAGTTGTTGGAGTAACGAAACCAATCATCCTATGCGGGTGTAAAGCAGATAATGAATTAACACTATATAAAATTAGTGATACTAACGATGAATATGTTATATCAGGATGCTTCAACATAAATAAACCAGCATAATTAAAAAGGTGTGCACTTCACAGTGTGCACCTTTTTTAATGTCAATATCACACACACACTTAATAAATATACTTTAAATTAATAGTATAGTGCAACTGGTGTGACGGTGGAACTGTACATAGTGTAGTAGAT
>OGZV01002447.1_pt1 | contig 14599 bp, 10 predicted proteins | sample 1576861 | NCBI WGS metagenome assembly OGZV01 (sample SAMEA3541501, study PRJEB24748) | human gut metagenome | biome: human gut; feature: human-associated habitat; material: faeces | place: China | collected 2012
GGGCGACCAGCGCGCGGCCGACCGCCACCCGTTGACGCTGGCCGCCCGACAGGTGCATGATGTTGCGCTTGGATTCCTCACGGCTCAAACCCAGTTCCTCGAGGATCTTCATATCGGCCTTGGCGCTGACCAGCCGCAGGTTCTCTTCGGGGGTGAGGTAGTCGATCAGGTTATGGTCCTGGAACACCAGGGACACGTGCTCCCGGCGGTGCTTCGCATAGCCCGATGCGGCGATGTCCTCCCCTTCGAAGCGGACCACTCCCCGGGAGGGGGCGTCCAGGCCGGCCAGCAGCGACAGCAGCGTGCTCTTGCCGGCGCCGGACGGGCCGGTGATCGCATACATCTTCCCGGATTCGAAATCCGCGCTGACATCCGAAAGAACACGGATCTTCGCCGCGCCGTAGGCGTAATCGACATGGTCCAGTTGCAGACAGTTAGACATGATTGGTGACTCCTAACGCATAGAGGAAAGAATGGATTTCGGGGATTTGGACAGCACGGCGGCGCATGACACGGCAAGAGCCACGGCGATGACCGCGCATCCGAGCAGCAGGATGAGCATCGTCTGCTCAGGCGGCAAGGCCTCCACGTGCAACGATTCCAACGGCGCGACGCCCGAATCGCGCAACAGTCGGGAAGACACGTATCCCGACAGCATGGCGCCGGTGCCCAGCGAACACAGGGCGGCGACCGCCGCCATGAGTCCGGTTTCGATGGCGAGTTGTGCGACGATCCGCATCTTGTCGATGCCGAGGGCCAGAAGCGTGCCTATCTCATGGATGCGTGAGCGAATCCAGAAGACCAGCGCCATCGCCAGCACCAGTACGTCCGCGAGGCAGACGGACAGCAGCACCATGCGCACCAGATTACGCACCGTCTGCACGGATTGCAGGACGCCGGAGAGCCGGGCCGAATCGTCGGTGACGTCGTACTTGCCGCCGGCCATGGTCTTGGCCCGTCCAATAGCCGCGGACAGGTCCTGCGGATTATCCGACAGGCATCGGATCATGTCGATCCGGTCGTTTCCGGTCAGAGCGGAAGCTACTCGCCTACCCGAATAGATGAGGTTCTCGGAAGTGTCCGAGGGCAGGGGGCTTTGGGCCTGCACGTTGCCGGAGAAGATCCCGGCCACACGCACCGTGGCGTTGCGCCCCTCCTGCCGGAGACGGAATGTCGAGCCGACCGATAGGCCGTTCTGCATCGCGAAGTCGCGGTGGACCAGCACATTGTCGCCGTCGCCCGAGATATGGCGGCCCTGCTCCAGGCGGTACAGGCCGCTCTGGAATTCCTCGGACAATGAGGAATCGGTGGTGCCCAGCACGCTGACCTGCATGGCCAGATCGGAGTCCAATCGGGGGCCCTGCCGGGGCATGACCGGGCGCGCGCCATCCACCTGCGCCAAGGTCTTCGTCGCATAGGCGGTCTTCGTCACACCGGGGATACGCGAGAACCGGCTCGCCTCCTCGGCGCTAATGGGATTCTCGCCGGCGCTGACGGTAAACCCTATGCCCATGCCCGCGCCGATGCCGTCGGACATGGTACGCAGGGCCGTCGAGACTCCGACCTGCGCCACCAGGCTCGTGAAGACCATCAGCATCAGCAGACCGATGATGCCGCTACGTACCGGCTTGCGTACGATCGCCAACGTGGCACGCTTCCACACATTCATGCTCATCATCGAATCTCCGACAGGTCTCGCGGCGATTTGCGCAGCATCGGCATGCACGCCACCGCGACGCACACCAGCATCACCGCCAACAATCCGAGCGCCACGTACAGCATGGCGGTCCCGTCGACCGACACCGTGAGCGAATCCAGGGTGCGCACCGACATGCTGGATTCAAGATCGCCGCCGACCTGCCCCATGCTGCTCAGCTCCTTCGCCGCGGAGGCGTTCACGGAATGGAGCGCCGTGGCGCCGAGCCATTGGGCCATTCCCTGCGCGCACAGCCAGCCGAGGGCGAGGGACGGCAGACCGATCAGCACCATCTCGGTGAGGTATTGGGCGACCAGGGAGGGCTTGCCGACGCCAAGGGACACCAGTATGCCCATCTCTTGACGGCGGTCGTTCATCCACAGCAGCAGCATGAGACTGAGCACGAGCACGGCCGAGACGGTCACGCCGATCAGGGCGCCGCGCATCATGGAGCGCACGCCGCGGGCGGCATGCAGCATGCTCGATGAATACTGGTCGTTGCGCGTGATCTGATAGTTGTTCCAATCCACCGGGAGTTTCTTCGCGGCATCCATGGTCTTCTCCACGTCAACGCCCTTGGACAGCACGAAGGTGGCGTCCTGGTATATTTCCTTGCCGTCCTTGTACTGGTACAGGTCGCGTGTGGTATCCAGATCGGTGTAGATGGTGTTGGCGGTGAGTTCCGCTCGGCTGGATACCTTTCTGGCGCTGTCGCCCTTGAATATGCCCACGATGGTGGTCTTGACGGTCGCCGTCGAATGTGATTCGTTGTCGGCGTCATAGGCGTTGGCCTTGAGCGTGAGCGTGTCTCCGACTTTGAGCCCGTTGGCTTTGGCGAGATCCTCATGGATCATCGACGTGTACTTGTCGGAGGCCTTCAGATGTCGTCCTTCGGCCATGCCGAGCGTGCGCGACGTGAACACGTTGAGTTTCGACGAATCATTCGTGCCCATGACGTTGGCGGCGTTGCCAAACTGCTGCTCCTGGGTCGCATCGTAATCATCGCCGCCGGGGACCTTCGCCACATTCGCCCCCACGAGATCGGCGGTGGCGTTCTGACGGACCATATACGAATCGACCCCGGGCAGTTGGGCGATCCTGCGCACGTCGGCGGGGCGCACCATGCCGCCTCCGCGAGGCGTGAGCATGCTGCCCTGCATGTTGCTGGACAGCACAAATCCACCGACCGCTTCCTTCTCGATTCGTCCGGCGGCCTGTTGAGCTGCCCGAGAAACCGCGATCGTGGATAGCATGCTCGCCGTTATGATGGTCAGTATTATAAGGAGCACTATGGTTCGCACTCGTTTTCTGAGCACATAGCGCACCGACCGTGCAACGAACGTCATCAATACCTCCTGTGGGACTTGGGCTTTTCGCCCAAAATGCGAAACATGCCGCGTTTCGCCGATTAGTTAGCCGCGACGATACATGATGCACCTCAAGATACGGGAGATATACGCCTTGAGCGAAAAACGGAACAGCGGCGAATGTCGGTTATTCTGGATTTTGGTCCATCTCGGGCCGCGTCGATGCGTCGGCCCGCGAGAAATCAGGCTCGCGCCTCACCTTCGAGGCGGCGAACACAAGAAGCGGCAGAGCGGCGAACGCATAGTTCTCGCATTGGATGTACAGGTATGCGACCAGGACGAGCCAGCAGATGACGGTCTTGTGCCAGACGCCGGATTCGCCCGAACCCGCGCCGGCAACGCCACCACCACTATTACCCCCGGCAACATCAGCAACGTCGGCGACACAAACACCGTGCGCCAGCTCGTCGGACGATGCGCCATCCGCACCGCCACGGCATACCGTCCTCCCGCGCGTCATGCAGACCATCGAGGCTCCGACCAGCATGGCCAGCCCGATCAGCCCGTATTCGGCGATGACGCTGGTATACGCGCACATCGTCCACACCGTGTCCGCGTTCACGCCGGCCGCGAATCCCGTGGCCGCGCCGCCGTTCATGCCAAGACCGTCCAGCAGCCGTCCGGCTTTGGCCGCGCCGGCCCACACCGCATTGATGATGTTGCCCGCGCCATAACCGGTGAGCAGCGTCCACGGATGGGTGAGCAATCCGCATATCGGATCGAGGCTTTGGTAGATCCGCGCGAAGAACGAGCCGTCTCCCTCGGCCCCGTTTTCCGCGATGGCGGAGAGTCTGGAATCCGCCAGCACACCCAGCAGGCCCAGTGCAAATGCGCCGAGAATCTGCAGCATGCCCCGGACGCGGCGTGCGCCGTCATGCCAATCGGTGCGCGCCACAAGGGCGATCAGCAACGCCACGACGGAATCGATGACGATTCTGGTGCCGGCTTGCATGAGCACCGCGCCGACGGCATACGTGACGATGAGGTCACGCAGCCGTTTGGCGTAGATGCGGTCGCGCCCGCGCATGAGCCACATGAGCGGAAGCAGTATGCCGAACAGGTGCATGCCGATATAGCTGGGCTCGGCGAACAGGAACTGCGGACGGCCGCCGCCCCACACCGAGTTGTCGCTGATGTATTGCCGGTACATGAGGTGCGAGAAATAGTCGGTCAACGGTTTGGCGTGCAGACGGATGGACAGCCATTGCACGACGCCCACTCCGAAGGAAACCCAGTATGATGCGATGAGAATCCGCAATGGCGTACGCCACGGAATGCGTTTGATGTCGAACGCAAGGGCGATCGCACCCAAAGTGGCGAGCACGCCCAGCAATCCGGTGATGCTCATGAACGCGGCGTTGAGGTGGATGCCGAACTTCAGCCATCCCGGGATGGACAGGATTATGCAGGCCACCGGTAGGAGGAACATTGGCAGGTACCGGTTGGCTGCGATGCGCAGTTGCCGCCAATTGCATAGGCAGTACACGGCGAACAGCGCCGGACTGATTGGAGACCAGAACGGCGCGTACAGGCCAAGCGTGGTGCCGTCCACCGGAAGAAAAGCAATGGCCAGCAACAGCCAAATGACGTTGCGTTCCTGCGATGTCAGAAATCGCAGGAACGACCGGTATTGCGGTCGGCCATGATGGTTGCCCGCGTCGATGGTGTCGTTGCGTACGCATGCCTGGTTCATGTGATTCTCCCTCCCCGTCAACCTTACTCGTTCATCATGATGCGCGGACGGGGCATGCTTTCCCCGCTGAAAGTGCAATGGCCCGAACATTGACAAGGTCACACCGAATGCCCCCATCATTGGCACATTGTGCGATCTCGTCGCGGCTGGCTAACGAAATACTGTTGGCCGACCGGTTACATTGGTTCGGTACAGTGGCGGCATTATTGGCCACTGAATCAAGCGATTTGCGGCAGAACGACGAAAACAACACTTGGGCGAAAAGAGGCAGGCATGACTACGAATCGACCGCTCATTGCGGTGACTCCGCTGATGGATTACGGGCGCGATAGTCTGTGGATGCTGCCCGGATATATGGAGGCGATAATGCGGGCCGGCGGTACGCCCGTCATGTTGCCGCTGACCGATGACACCGACATTCTTGCGCAATGCGCCGAACGGTTTGACGCGTTTCTGTTTACGGGCGGGCCGGATGTGGGACCGATGGTTGGTGCAGCGGCCTCCGCCACCGGCCGTAGCGAGGTGCTCTCTCCTGAGCGCGACCGAATGGAATCGATTCTGCTGCCAGCTGTAATGGCTTGGGACAAGCCGATTCTGGGCATCTGCCGTGGCATTCAGTTCATCAACGCAGCGCTGCGCGGCACGTTGTGGCAGGATCTGCCAAGCCAGCATCCGAGCGATATCGAACACCATATGAATCCGCCGTACGATGCGTTCGGACATAACGTTTCCTTGGTGCCCGGCACTCCCCTGGCTTCATTGTTCGCAGGGCAGACTGAGATTGCGGTGAATAGCTATCACCATCAGGCGGTTCGTGAGCCTGCTGCTGGACTCGAGGTCATGGCCGTCGCGCCCGACGGCGTGATCGAGGCCCTGTACCGGCCGGCAAGCCACTTCCTGTGGGCCGTGCAGTGGCATCCCGAGTTTCTCTACAAGGTAGATCCACGCTCGCAGGCGATTTTTGATGCGTTTGTGGGGAGTTGCCGATAACAGCAAAAGGGGCTGCTCCGGTTTCCCGGAACAGCCCCTTTTCAGCGGTAGCAGTCAGCAGACTGATTTAGTCATCAGTGCTGGCTTGCCAGCGCTGATTGGCGCGTGCGGAGACCGCCGTCCGAAGGCGAAGGCGTACGAAGGTACGTCGAACCTGAGGAAAGGCGGTATACGCTCCGCCAATCAGTGCTGGTTGTTGAGACGGTGGTACATCTCGGACAGCTCCAGTTCCTTCTCGAACTGGCGAGCGGTGGTGTTCTCGTCGATGACGGCGAGCTCAACACCGGCGATGCGGGCGAAGTCTTCCCAAGCCTCACGACCAACGGAGGTGGTCATGCAGGTGTGGTGAGAACCACCGGCGGTGATCCAGCACTCAACAGCGGTCTTCAGGCTCGGCTTCGGCTCCCAGACGGCGCGGGCGCACGGAAGCTCCTTGAGGGAGCCCTGCGGCTCAACGACGTCGACGACGTCCATGAGCAGGCGGAAGCGTTCGCGAACGTCGGACATGGAGACCACGACGGCGTCCTTGGCGGGCTTGCCGGAGAAGACCAGGCGGACCGGGTCGGCCTTGCCGCCGATGCCCAGCGGGTGGATCTCCAGCTTCGGCTTGGCGATGGTGCCGATGGACGGGGAAACCTCGAGCATGTGGGAGCCCATGTCGAGCTCGTCACCCTCGGTGAAGTTGTAGGAGTAGTCCTCCATGAGGGAGGCGCCACCCTCAAGGCCGTAGCCCATGACGGCACCGATGCGCACGAGGACGGCGGTCTTCCAGTCGCCTTCAGCGGAGAAGCCCCAGCCGTACTCGGACGGGAAGCGCTGCGGGCCAACGCCCGGCAGCTGCGGCAGAGCGCCGAGGTCCTCGAAGTTGTCGACGCCGGCGGTGCAGCCGTTGGCGCGCATCATGTTGACCATCGCGGCCTCTTCCTTGGCGGCGATGAACAGGGAGTCGTACTTGGCGTCCAGCAGAGCCGGGTCGACGTCATACTTGGCCTTGTAGTCCTCGATGATCTCCTTGACCTGGTCGTCCTTGACGGCGTCGTACGCAGCGACGAGCTCGTTGACGGCCCAAGTGTTGATGGAGGCGCCGAACACGCGCTCAGCCTCGGTCTTGTCGCCCTCGGTGACGGCGACGTTACGCATGTTGTCGCCCCAGCGCATGACCTTCATGTTGTTGGAGGCATCCCAGCCGGCGCAGGCGCGGGCCCAGGTGCCGAGCTTCTCGGCGACCTCGGGATCGGTGTAGTGGCCGACGACAACCTTGCGCTTGATGCCGAGGCGGGAGACGATGTAACCGAACTCACGGTCGCCGTGGGCGGCCTGGTTCAGGTTCATGAAGTCCATGTCGATGGTCTCCCACGGGATTTCCTTGTGGTGCTGGGTGGCCAGCTGCAGCAGCGGCTTGGTCAGCACTTCGAGGCCGCGAATCCACATCTTGGCCGGGGAGAAGGTGTGGCACCAGGTGATGACGCCGATGACGTTCGGGTTGGCGGAAGCCTCGACCATGAACTCCTTGACACCGTCGGAGGACTTCAGGGTGGGCTTGAGGACGATCTTGGCCGGAATCTTGCCGGTGTTGTTCAGGTAGTCGACCATTTCAGCGGAGTGAATGGCGACCTGGCGCAGGGCTTCTTCGCCGTACAGGTCCTGCGAACCAACGCCGAACCAGATTTCCTTGCCCTCGAAGGGATTTTCCATAACCATAGGGTTACTTCCTTTACTTCTTTGTTTATGGGGGTTTGTTTAAGTTTCATTCGCCGACCGAGGCTCCCCTCAGTCAGCTATCGCTGACAGCTCCCCTCAGAGAGGGGAGCCAAGACACCACCGTGCTGGCGGAGTCAGCGCTGATTTGATGTGTGTGTCCGCAAGGCGCGGAAGGCGAAGGCGTACGAAGGTACGTCGGGCCTTCCGTAACGCGGCGGACACTCCATCAAATCAGTGCTGACCGTAGACGTTCTGGTAGCGGTCGTTGAGCTTATCGATGTCGGCCTGGTCGATCTCGATGATGTCACCGAGCTGACGGGCGGCCCACATGGTGTGAGCGACTTCCTCGGTCATGGCAGCGGCCTTGACGGCGCCTTCAGCATCCTTGCCGATGGTGAAGGGGCCATGGTTCTGCATGAGGACGGCCGGGGACTTCGGGTACTTCTTGAGGGTCTCGACGACACCCTTGCCGATCGCCTCGGAGCCGATCAGACGGAACGGGCCGACCGGCACCGGGCCGCCGAACTCGTCACCCATCATCGTCAGGCCGCACGGGATGTTCTGACCAGTGGCAGCCCAAGCGGTGGCGTAGGTGGAGTGGGTGTGCACGACACCGTAGACGTCGGGCATGTTGCGGTAGATGTAGGCGTGGGAAGCGGTGTCCGAGGACGGGGCTTCGGTGCCGTCGACCACGTTGCCGTCAAGGTCGCACACGACCATGGAGGACGGGGTCAGGTACTCGTAGCGCAGGCCGGAGGGCTTGATGACGAACAGGTCGGCGGTGTGCAGACGCTGGGAAACGTTGCCCGCGGTCCACACGACCAGGTTCCACTTGATCAGCTGCTGGTGCAGGTTGGAGACGACCTCACGAACCTGCTTGACCTCGGCGCGAACCTCGGGGCCGTAATCAGCCAAAGTTGCCATTATTGGTTTTCCTTTCCACTGTGATGGATGGACGTTTTTTCAAAATCTCAAGGACCTCCCTCAATAGAGGGAGGTCAGAAAGGCTTACTTATCTTCGAGGTTGATGGTTTCGATGGCGGCGTGCTCGATGGGCAGGCCCTTGGTGAAGCGGGCGAAGAAGTCCTCGAAACCAACCACATCGGAAGCCACCGGCTTCTCAGTGGTGGACTGGGCGTCCTTGAACACGCAACCGTCAAGGAAGTCAGCGAGGTTGCTGTGATCCTCGTTGGTGTTCCACAGGTAGTTGGCGAGCACGGCCATGCCCCAGGCGCCACCTTCGGCGGCGGTGGACATGACCTTGATCGGGGTGTTGAAGGCAGCAGCGAGAATCTTCTGAGCCACCTTCGGAGTGGCGAAGATGCCGCCGTGGCCCACGAGAGAGTCGACCTGCACGCGCTCCTGCTTGGTCATCACGTCCATGCCGATCTTGACCGGGGAGAACGCGGAGAACAGCTGGGCGCGCATGAAGTTGCCGAGGGTCATGTTGGCTTCGGGGCTGCGGGCGAACAGCGGGCGACCTTCAGGCAGACCGGCCAGGAATTCGCCGGAACGGAACGGGTAGTTCAGCAGGCCGCCGCAGTTGGCGTCCACGTCGTCGGCGATGGCCGCGCGGAACAGGGTGCCGTACAGCATACCGGCGTCAACCGGCTGGCCGATAGCCTTGGCGAACTGGCCGAACAGGCCGACCCAAGCGTTGAGGTCGGAGGTGAAGTTGTTGGCGTGGCTCATACCGGCCAGATCGCCGGCCGGGGTGGTGACCAAGTCAACCTCAGGGTGGAGGGCCTTGAGCTTGTGCTCCAGAACCACCATGGCGAAGATGGAGGTGCCGGCGGAGACGTTACCAGTGCGTACGCGCACGGAGTTGGTGGCTACCATGCCAGTACCGGCGTCGCCCTCAGGCGGGGCGAGCACGATGCCGGGCTTCAGGGCGCCGGACGGATCGAGCAGCTTGGCACCTTCCTCGGTCAGCTCGCCAGCCGGAGTGCCGGCCACGAGCGGCTCAGGAAGCAGGTTCTCCAGCTTCCACGGCTGGGCTGCGACCTCAGGCAGAGCGTCGAACTTCTCAATGAATGCGGTTTCGTAAGTGTGAGTGGTCGGGTCAATCGGGAACATGCCGGAGGCATCGCCCACGCCGAGGACCTTCTTACCGGTGAGCTTCCAGTGCACGTAACCGGCGAGTGTGGTGAAGTAAGCCACCTTGGAGACGTGCTCTTCCTTGTTGAGCACGGCCTGGTACAGGTGAGCGATGGACCAACGCTCGGGGATGTTGTACTGGAACAGCTCGGAGAGCTTCTTGTGAGCTTCGGAGGTGTTGGTGTTCTGCCAGGTGCGGAACGGCACCAGCAGTTCGCCGGCCTCGTCGAATGCGAGGTAACCGTGCATCATGGCGGAGAAGCCGATGTGGCCGACGTGCGTGAGCTTCTCGCCATAGGCGGTCTCGACGTCGTTGGCCATGGAGGCGTAAGCGGACTGCAAACCGCCCCAAATCTCCTCGGTGGTGTAGCTCCACAGACCATCTTCCAGATGGGAAGCCCAGCTGTAGTCGCCGGAGGCGATGGTCTGGAAGTTGTCGTCGATGAGGACGGCCTTGATGCGGGTGGAGCCGAATTCGATGCCCAGCGTGGTCTTGCCAGCGCGAATCTTCTCGGCGATGTGGGCGACCTGCTCGGCCGCGTTGTCGGTTGCTGCCATATCTTTCCTTTGCCTTGGAGCGCCGGCGTTGTTATCCCCTTCCTTGGGGAGGGTGTTAGCGCTCACAATTTCCAAAAAACATTGTACCGATAACCCGCATTCGACACAACTTATGCCGTGTCACGCATCATAACGGTTTGATAACAGCGCCAATTTACCGCCGAGGAGCCGGCCCCAAGGACCGCCGGGCACGCACCTCGGCGGGAATCAGCCCCATGCCGTGCTGGGTGGTCAGGAAGGTCGGCTCGCCGCCCTCCCCCAGCAAGCGCAGCGTCTCTCGCATGGCGGCCACGCCGAGCCCCTCGAAATCGGGATGCACGGTGGTCAGCGGTGGGTACATGTTATCCACGCCAGACATGTCGTCGAATCCGACCACGCTGATGTCTTGCGGAATCCGAAGCCCATGCTCATGCAACGCGCGCATGATGCCGACGGCCTGATTGTCGTTCGCGGCGACGACCGCGGTGGGCAACGCCGCGCCTCGACGCCCATACTCATCAATGAGATGATTCATGTGCGCATATGCCTCAGAGGCATCCCACGTATGGCAGCGCACGATCTGTGAATCGATGGATCGGGAGGCGGCGAGCTTGCGCCACGCATCCAGTCGGGTGTGGGCGTCGCGCCATTCGTTGGGACCGGCAAAATACAGAGCCGATTTGTGCCCGTATTCGCCCAGCAAGGCCACCACTTTGGCCATTGCACCCCACTGGTCGATACCGACCAGCGCAGTGCGACGCTTGTTTTCGGTGGAGATAAGGCCCAATCCCTCACGCACGGTCATTTGGCCGTGGGTGGCGGTGACGATGACGCGCGGCTGAGTGACTCGTGCACGGCAGGCGGCGGCGAACATCACGTCGGTCGGGGTCAGGAAGATGAAGGCGTCGACGTTCTGCTCGTTGAAGGTGTCGCACAGGTTGTCGAAGTCGGCCTGCGCGCACAAGGCCTCGTGGACCATCATCACGCTCATGAACAGACCGTGCTCGCGGGCCATGGATTCGATGGAGGAGATGGAGGAAATCGGGCCGAAGAATTTGAGGCCTCCGGCGATCAGCCCTATGGTGCGCGAACGGCGGGAAGCCAGTGCGCGCGCGGAGTTGGAGGGGCGGTAGCCGAGTTGGTCAATGGCGGCCTGGACTCGCGCACGGGTGGCGTCGGAAACGTCCGGCGAGTCATTGATCACACGGGAGACGGTTTGGTGGCTGACTCCGGCGAGCTTGGCCACTTCGAACATGGACGGACGTTTGCTTGGCTTGCGGCTGGTCACCATATTGCCTAACCTCCCCGCTGGCGGCCGGCATCCATGCACGGCCAGTCTTGTACCTTAATCAATACTGACTTTAGCGCGTCCACAACAGTTTTGCGTTAGCGCTCACACTGTCGTGTCGCACGCGGCTCAGGTCAGGTGCCATGAGACACGATGGAGCGGAGTCGGCCCGTGCTCGGCGATGGCGGTACGGTGTGCGGCGGAACCATAGCCCTTGTTATGAGCCCATTCGTAGGCGGCGTAACGTGGGTTGCTTTGCGCGAGGTCGACCATCAGCCGGTCTCGGGTCACTTTGGCGATGACCGCCGCGGTGGCGACGGTGGCGCAATGCTGGTCGCCTTTGACTTTGGTCGTTATGTCGGCTGGAATCGGCACGTCCGGCGCGTCGAACGTGTTGAGCGCCTTGGTGATGTAATCGCTCGGCCCGTCGAGAATTCCGGCGACTTTGGGCAGAGCGCGAACGCTTCCCTCGCAATTTCCAATGGATTCTCCTACGGAGCCTCCCGGACGACCTTCCACAATCTTCCCCGCAGACTCCCCCGAAGCCTTTTTTATCGTCGATTCCCCTCCAAGTCGTAAGCCAAGTTCGCGTTCGACTTGGCTGAGCGCGCGCAGGGCGGCCACGCCAAGCGCGTAGGTGATGCCCCATTCGTCGATCTCGGTGTTGCTGGCCTGGCCTACGGCGTAGGCCGCGCACCAGTCGCGCAGTTCGTCGAAAATCGCCTCGCGCCTATGTTCGGTGAGCATTTTGGAGTCGGCCACGCCGTCCGGCACGCCGAGGTAGGTCCGCCCGGACAGTTCGACGGCATCATCGCCATCCAACGGCTCCAAATCACGGGCCCAAATGGCGGCGCACCCGACCATCACCGGGCCGGCGAGCGCGCCGCGGCCGACTTCATCGAATCCAGCGATAAGGTCATAGCCCTGGGCCGCAAGGCTGCGTTCCAAGTCAAGTGTCGGGGTAATCATGCGCGGCTCCCATCGTCTCACAATGGTTAGGATTCAGACGGTCCAGGATTCATATGGTTCAGGGTTCAGACGGCCCGGAACTCAATCAGTTCAAAGACTCACACGGTTCAAAAAAAGACTCAGGAATTCGAGCCGGAAGCGTCAGGCACGTCCTTGAAGACTTCGTGGTGGTCATCAATCGCACCAAGCCGGTCAAGCGGCCAGTATTTCGCGATTCCGACTCCGACCACATCGGAGATGGGAACCAAGCCGCGATCGCCGTCATCCTGATGATAGCGGGAGTCGGCGGAATTGGCGCGATTGTCGCCCATGACGAACACGCGGCCCTCGGTCACGGTTACCGAGAACGGGAAGGCGCTCGGGTCCACGCCGGGGCGAATGTAGGAGGTCTCATTGATGGCCACGCCGTTGATGGTCACCGGCTGGCCCGCGCCCTTGCATTCGACCACGTCACCGGGCAGGCCGATCAGTCGCTTGATGAGGTACCCGCCACCGGGAGCGCTGCTCTGCTCCTCGTTCAACCAGTTGTTGGGATCTTTGAATACCACGACGTCGCCGCGCTGCAAATCGAAGATCTTGGGGGTGAGCTTGCTGGTCACCACGCGATCGCCGGGCACCATGGTGTCCATCATCGAGCGCGAAGGAATCTCGTAAAAGCCGACGGCGAAAATGCGAATCAGCAGCACGATAAGCACGGGAACGCCGCACCACAGGAAAAAGTCGCGTAGGGTGAAGTGGTCATCATCTGACGATGATGCTGCCGCGGCATTCGCGCCAGCGGAAGAAGCGGCGTGTGCCGGGCGCGCCGGTGCCGGGGGAACCGGGGACAGGGCGATGCCGTGGTCGGCGACTTGGAACGTGCGGGAATCGCGGGCATCGGCCTCGTCATCATACGAGGTCTGGTTGCTCTCCGGATTGTCGGAAACCGGGAATTCGCCGTTATCCTGATCGTCCTGCATACCATCTCCTCGCGATTCATGCTGCCGGATATGAGGGGTGCCGGCGCCCGTCCATCATACGTGGAAAATACGAAAACAGCCCGAAACCGAAACGGTTCCGGGCTGAATTTCACGGTTTATTCGCGCGCCTGCATCATCAGGCTCACGATTGCACCCGCGAATCGACTCACTTAGCAGAGTTGTCGCGGCGCTCGGCAATACGAGCGGCCTTACCGCGCAGAGCGCGCAGGTAGTACAGCTTGGCGCGGCGCACACGGCCCTTACGCACGAGCTTGATGGAGTCGATGGACGGGGAGTGCACCGGGAAGCGACGCTCCACACCAGTGCCGAAGCTGATCTTGCGGACCACGAAGGTCTCACGCACGCCAGCGCCCTTACGAGCGATCACCACGCCGGTGAAGGTCTGGATACGGGAGTTGTTGCCTTCCTGGATCTTCACGTTCACGTCGACGGTGTCGCCGGGACGGAAGGCCGGGATTTCCTCGGCCGGCTTCATGTGCTTGGCGTCAAAAGCCTCAACAGCGTTAACCATTGTTTTCCTTCAGTGCTGCCGCATATCAGCCACAGATCTGGGGCCATCCACGCGATTACGCATCGCGCGCGTTGGCCTGTTCTCGTTATCCCTCGAGTTTGCCCTTGGGAAGCCTGCCGATCCGCCGAAAGTCAGGCCTTGCGGCCGTTCGGACTGGACCCATGGAGACGTGGGCTTATGCGGCGGCCCACTTCTCGACACAGCAATCGACCATTTTACGGATTATTGCGGACAGTATCGGCGTGTCGTCGTCTCTCTCCGTTATTAACGCATCAGTTTGGCCGAGGCAGCACGGATGGCGGATTCGAATACTTTCCGCCCCTCCTGCTGGTCGCATGGATACCGACGATGGTATTGATTTGGCGTTTCAGCGCACGGCTTGAAGAAGGTGAGAGTCCGATGGACGGTGATTATTCCAGTAGTTTCGCCGCCGGCAACAGTCATAGTTGAGGGGGGGGGAGCATACGGAGCGTTCCATAACTCCCTCTCAGTCAGCTTCGCTGACAGCTCCCCTCAGTATTGAGGGGAGCTAGAAAAGCGAATCAGAATTCGCGACGTGGGCAGTCGCCAGACTGCCCACCAGACAGCACAGCCGCGGTCGCGCGAATCACGAATTCTGACCGAGCAAAGCGAATCAGAATTCGCGATTTGCGCGGTAGAACTTGATCAGGCTCTGGGTGGAGGCGTCCTGGGCGGCGAGGGCGTCGTCGTCCTGGGAGATGGCCGGGGTGATCTGCTTGGCAAGCTGCTTGCCGAGCTCGACGCCCCAC
>OGZV01002456.1_pt1 | contig 14574 bp, 9 predicted proteins | sample 1576861 | NCBI WGS metagenome assembly OGZV01 (sample SAMEA3541501, study PRJEB24748) | human gut metagenome | biome: human gut; feature: human-associated habitat; material: faeces | place: China | collected 2012
AGGATGATCAGGATGCAGAGGAGTTTATTCAAAACTCAGTGTCAGATGCAGAATCGTATGACCTGGATTTTAGCTATGAGTATACGCAGGAAATTAACTGTATGCGTGCTGATGAGGCAGTCATATCTTTTTCAATTATGAATACGGATTATACAGGTGGTGCTCATGGCGGAGAGGGCATTACAAGTGAAAATTTTGACAGTCAGACAGGGACACATTTGTCACTAACTGATGTGATGACAGAGGATCCGATGTCAGCAGAGCGTCTTGCAGCGCTAGTGGCAGAGGGACTTTATGAAGATCAAGAAGTATACTCGATGCTTTATGATACTGCGCAGATTCCGACAAATGCAAAGAAACTCGTCGAAGATGGGAAAAGCTGGTATTTTGCAGAAGATGGAATGGTGTTGTATTTTTCTACATATGCAATAGCACCATATGCAGCCGGAGATATTGAGATAACAGTACCATATGAAGAGTTAAGCACGATTGTAAAAGATCAGTATCTGTATCCAGGTACGCAGTTTACAGTAACTAATGTTTATGCAGATGGGTCCTCTGCCCCGTATGAAATTACGCAGACACAAGCACCACAGGAATCCCAGGTCTGGCAAAATACGGGAAGCCCGGATTTTTCTTATATGAGTCAAGTCTACAATGTATTTTCAAGCGGTGATTTGGCAAGCATGTCGGCCTGTGCACAGTCTGATCAGGCAAATCAGATTGCAAATCAGATTGTAGCAGACCCATCATCAAACGGATGTCGAATCGTATTCTTGGATGAGCAGTCTGCAAAAACACAGACAGGAAATGGCATTGGACTGTATCTGTTTTTAAATGAGGATGGCAGTTGGTCATCTGGTTATGGCTGGTATTATGGTCATTATACAAATGGAAAGCGCGATGGAAACGGCAGTCTTTTCTGGGTAAAAGAACCTGGATCGGAATTTTATTTCTGGCTAAGGGACTGCGTATGGCAAAATGATACAATAAGCGGAACAATTTCTTTTTCACAGTATACTTACTTGAATGACCGTTATGTGGAGGCAGTATTCAGTGGAGATTATATAAATGGAAGGGAAAATGGAACTATTCGTATGGATTGCAGTGTAGATGGATGTGCATATTCATTTGTATGGAACAGTACAGACGGCGTACGTCAGCAGATTACACCGCCAGATGGATTTACACTTCCAGATGGCTGTTATCTTGCAGCACTTGGCACATCACCTGATACTACTGCACCTCGTTATTATTATGGTGAGCCAGAGCGTCCATATGGAATTAGAACAGAGTTATATCGAAAGGCAGAAAATGTGCAGCCACAAGAGGCACAAACCACTGTACCGGAATCTTCTGATTTGTCACAGCAGACTGAAAATATGGAAGCATCAGAAATGCAAAAAGATCTCAATAATCTGAGTACAGAAGAACCTACGGTAATGCGCTGTGCGTTTGAGCAGGACTATAAAGGTGTTACTTATACATCATTTGAACTCCCATTTGGAGAAGATTTGGGGCTGTATGATGGAAAAACAAAACTTGGAATTTCCAAGCATTCTCGTTTTGTGATCTGGAATAATATGGTAATTTATGGCGATGAGTCAGTTTATGGTATGGGCGGCAGCAAACTTTACATAAGCAATATGGATGGAAGCGGAGAGTATGTGATTGAGGATTTGTGGTATGACTATGACAATTTTGCTGTAACGGAAGATGGTATGCTGTACTATTCTCAGTGGGTAGATTATGCAAAACCGACAAATGTAATATGCTATGACTTGAATGCTGGTCAGAAAGCAGTGATCACAAGCGGAACTTTTATAAATGCTGCAGAGGATGTTATTTATGTAAGTGCAGAAGCTAACGGCGCATATAAAACATTTAAAATAAATAGACATGACTGGAGTGATTGGACAGATACTGGATATGAGGCAGGCAGAACGCAGAGTGTCGGCGCGTGGATTTTTGATTGTCCACAGGAAAGCAGTGATATGATCCGATGGGGATTGGATACAAACAGCGTTACAGAGCGAGCCTTAGTCACTGATCCACCTCAAATAAACATTAATTCTCAAGCATATCAGGTTCCTCTTTTTGGAGAAACCAATATAGGGCAAAAGCTAGCAGTAAAACATGATACCAATCACTATTATGTGCTGACTCAGGAATCAAAGGATTGGATTGAGCTTCCAGAGCAGAGGGATCTGTCTGAAATTATTTACAATTGGGTGACAAACAATTGTGTGAAATATGATTTCTTAGGAAGTGGCGAAACGATTCCGATGAGACAGATTGATGTGAATATGGGAAGTGTTTATTATGTAAATGACGATGCTGTTTATTTAGAGTATCCATATACGGATGTAAAATTTAAGTCAGAGACAGATGAAAATGGATATTTTAATTGGCTTATAGTTAAATTTGCACCAGGTGAAGAACCAGTTCCGGTAGGCGGATTATTTATGCAGTAAGATTAATAGTTTGAATAAAAATTTTCTTTATATTAGCTATAAAAGGAGAAAAAGTGAAAATACAATGGTTAAAAAAGGTGGCAGCAGTATATTGCGCTTTAGGTTTTGCATTGTTAATAGCAATACCGACAAAAGCTGCAGAAACCGCAGAGAAAACTGTTTCGGAATATGCAGTTTCTTCTTATACAGGGCTGGCAAATTATGGTGATAATGTATGGCGGTATCAGATAAATGGCGTTGTGCAAGAAACGTACACCGGGCTTGTTGAGTATTATGGAACTTGGTATTACATCGAAAATGGTACATTAAACTGGAATTACACCGGTCTTACTAAATATTATGACACTTGGTATTACGTAGAACAGGGGCGCTTAAACTGGGGCTATACAGGACTTACAGAGTATTATGGTACCTGGTATTATGTAGAACAGGGGCGTCTGAATTGGGAATATAATGGTTTGACGAATTATTATGATACCTGGTATTACATCGAAAATGGAGTGTTGAACTGGAATTATACTGGTCTTACAAATTACTATGACACTTGGTATTATGTAGAGCAGGGACGTCTAAACTGGGGCTACAATGGTTTGAAGAATTATTATGATACTTGGTATTATGTTGAAAATGGAGTGCTGAATTGGAATTATACTGGTCTTACGAATTATTATGATACCTGGTATTATATTGAACAGGGGCGTTTAAACTGGAATTATACAGGAATCACATCATATGGGAATATGCAATATTATGTAGAGAATGGAGTTGCAGATTCCAGATATTTTCAATCAATCACACCTTGGTGGGGAGATTTCTACTCTCTTCCTAATAATACGTTCTTTGGACCGATGGCAGGATCCCAAGAACGGGCACTTGCCATGCAAAACAAGTATGCAAAATATAATTGTCAGCTTATTGGAGATACGACTCGCAATGTATTGTATTTAATATTTACCTGTGGCTGGGAGACGATTGGTCTTACTGATTCAATACTAGATACGTTAAAGTCGCGTGGAGTGAAAGCAGTTTTTTGCGTTACAGGAGAATATATGCGTGGAAATCCTAGAATTGTTAAAAGAATCATTGATGAAGGGCACACAGTTGCGAACCATTCCTGGAGTCATCAATATTATCATTCAATGTCAGTTGATCAGCAGAGAAATGATTTGCTTACTATGCATCAAGAGATGATTAACCGTTTTGGATATACGATGAAATATTTTGTATTTCCATCTGAAACAACAAGTGAGCGTTCACTTGCAGTAGTTGGAAGCTGTGGGTATAAAACTCTTGGCTTTACATGCTACTATGCCGATTATGATATGCGTAACCAGAAGCCACCGCAGGTTGCAATGGATATTCTCAACAGAGGTGCATTTCCGGGAGCCGTGTATTACCTGCATACAGCATCCACTACAAACGCAGCCATTCTAGGTCCATGGATTGATAGCATGAGAAGTATTGGATATCAGTTTGAGCTGTTCCAGAGGTAAACATATATAGGGAATGCTAAGTTTTGATATATGATAACGATACCTAGCGCATGGTTGTAAAGGGCGTTCGAAATACAGATTATAGCGGACTGGTACAGTATGCAGGAACTTGGTATTATGTTTAGAAGAGCTTTAATAAAAGACAGCAAGGCTTCTTGAGAGAATAGTGTTTCAAGAGGCTTTGCTGTCTTTTTTTTACCAATTTTGCTGCAAAGTTTGCCAATTTTGTTGAATATCTTGATACCGTACAGAAAAGCTGATATTCTGAAAATACTTTAAAAAAGAACAACAGGGAGGAAAATACATATGAGATTTATGAATCGAGTTTGTTCAGCATTGTTGTCGGCAAGTATGATTTTGGCTCCGACAGTTAGTGCAATGGCGGAAGAAGAGAGCACGAGTGCAGCACATAGCACAGCAGAAGAATCTGTTGAAACTATTGAAAATGTAGAAATGGTAGTAACAGAAGAGGAAGGTGTCTCAGAGTATGACGCGGCATATACTGGACTGGCAAACTATAGTGGAAATGTATGGCGCTATTTGATAAATGGCGCAGTACAGTGGGGTTATACTGGATTGGTGCAGTATTACGGAACGTGGTACTACATTGAAAAGGGTACGTTAAATTGGAATTATACGGGACTGACTAATTATTACGGAACATGGTATTATGTTGAGAAAGGTGTACTAAATTGGAATTATACAGGATTGACCAATTACTACGGAACGTGGTACTATGTTGAGAAAGGTGTATTAAATTGGAATTATACAGGCCTTACCGATTATTATGGAACGTGGTACTATGTTGAGAAAGGAATATTAAATTGGAAATACAATGGTCTGACTAATTATTACGGAACATGGTACTATGTTGAGAAAGGAATATTAAATTGGAAATATAATAGTATTACAAATTACTACGGAACGTGGTATTGTGCGACAAATGGCGTGTTAACATGGGATTATACAGGACTCGTATATTACTATGGAACGTGGTATTATGTTGAAAAAAGCGTGTTAAACTGGAATTATACTGGGTATGTAGAATTTCTTGGACATAAATATTATGTTGAAAACGGCGTGATGGTGAGACGGGAAAATCAATTTAAACTTCAGGATATTTCAGCAGAATCTGATAAATTTGCAATAACGCCGATGCTTATATATTATAATCAGCAGGTGAATGATAGTTATTATCCAGAGTATACAGAAGCAGTGGGGTGGGATGGTACAGCAACAACCTGGAGATTCTCGCTTGGAGTTGGACTTAGCAATGCTTTGTGGACAAGTGTAGACTTAACGACTGGAATTGCGACCTTATGGTGGGATCGACTTGGTTATGGAAGATCTAATGAAGGAACTGTAGATTTTATAAATAAGACCGCAACAAATGGGTGGGATGGTTTTTTTAAAACACCAGATAAACAGATTAAAACAAAAGGTTTTTTGTGGGAAGAGTTTGGCATTACAAATCAGCAGCAGCTCATTGATATGATGAAAACAGGTAAAGGAAAAGCTAGCATTTCGGCAGCAATTTCGAAACAGGGACGGTTGGGAGAAGTAGATTATCTTGGAACAACTGGTAAAGGAAGGATCGTGTTAGCATTGACCGATACATCAGGAACTGAATTGGGCTATGCAGTTGTTGATCCGGAGTACAATTATTTTATAGTGTATAGCATGAGATGTAAGTTCTTGGCAGAAAGCAGAATTAGCCAATAATATTTACGAGGAGGATGCGCATGAGAAGAAAGTGGATTACCAAAGTGGCGGCAGTGTGCTTGTCGGCAGCGATGACGGCAACGCCAGCAGTTCAGAGCTTTGCAGCAGAGGAAGCGACTTCTGCTATACAAACGGAGATGTTGGAACAAGATTTGCAGAAAGAGCAAACGGAAGAGGATGATATTTCAGTAATGGCAGAAGAGGTAGAATCAGAAGCAGAGAGTGAAGAGACTGTAACCGAAGGATCAATGCCAGAGAGTGAGAGTGTTCCAGAAACAGAAGAATCAGCAGAGGAGACAATCGCTGAGAATGTGGAAGAAACACAAACTACAGGAGCCTCAGAGATAACGGAGGCAGAAATAACCGAAGAGTCATCCAAATTGGAAACAGAAGAATCGGAGAGCTTTGAAAACTCTTCTGAAACGGAATCAGATGAAGCAATAGAAGATATAAGTGAAGAAGTTGTAGAGGAAGAATCAGAGACACAGGAAGAAGATCAACTCAAGGAAGATCAGTGGGGAACAGAGAGACCAGTAGTCCCATTTGTATCTGGAGATTTTCAATATACAATATTGGGTGAGGAAACAATACTATTAAAATATACTGGCTCAGAAGCAAATTTAACAATTCCCTCATATTTAGATGGACATAAAATAAATGATATTGGAGAAAAAGCGTTTTATGAATGCAGCAGTATTATTAATGTGGTAGTTCCAGAGCAAGTTTCGTGGATCGGAAAACAAGCATTTTATGGCTGTCAAAACTTACAGTCTATTACGATAACAGGCAGGACATCAATAGGTGAAGATGCAATCAGTCACTGCCCTAAGCTAGAGCATATTAATTTATCAGACTCTATCACACTGATAGGAAGGGATGCATTTAGTTATAATGAATCATTAAATTCAATTGTGCTTCCTGAAAAATTAAAACGACTTGATGTTGGGGTTCTGGAAGGCTGCAGTTCACTTGAAGAAGTTGTAATTAAAGGAAATGTTACTTCAATCGAATATGCTGCATTTATGTATACAGCATTGAAGAAGGTTGTACTTCCTTCGTCTGTCAATTATTTGGGATGGTACGCATTTGGATTTTGCAACAATTTAGAGACAGTATATTTTCCCACTGGCGTTTCTTATAGATTAGAGCAGATGAGTTTTGAGGGGAGTGATAACTGTGTATTTTATGTGGAGAGAGGTTCTTGGATGGAACAACAGATAAAATACTGGAAAGTTCCATACCAATATATAAATTCAAACTTTACAGGTCTTCTCAATGCAGGTGAAAATCTTTGGTATTATCAGAGAAATGGAAGAATTCAGTGGAGCTATACTGGCTTAGTAATGTATGAAGGAACGAGATATTATATAAAGAATGGTATTGTGGATTGGTCATATAACGGAGTAGTAGTATCTGGTGGAGTTATATATTACGTAAAGAATGGATTCGTGGATGTTTCTTATGCTGGATTAGCATCATACCAAAATCAGTGGCTTTTTATGAAAAACGGAGTCTATGACAACAGCTATACAGGCCTGTGTCCATATAATAATAGCTGGTATTATATAGAAAAAGGACAACTGAAATGGGATTATACAGGTCTGACCAATTATTATGGTACTTGGTACTATGTACAAAATAGTGTGTTGGATTGGAATTATTCGGGATTAGTTCTTCAGGACAATGTGTGGTACTATGTGGAGAACGGTGTATTAAATTGGAAATACACTGGATTATGTCCACATAATAATAGCTGGTATTACATAGAAAAGGGTGTATTGAACTGGAAATATACCGGACTAACCAAATATTATGATACTTGGTATTATGTTGAAAAAGGTATGCTGAACTGGAACTACACGGGATTAGCTAAGAATTATGATACCTGGTATTATGTAAATAAAGGTGTTTTGGACTGGAAGTATACAGGTCTTTGTCAATATAACAAGAAATGGTATTATGTTCAAAATGGTGTCATTACGTGGAAATATACAGGACTTGTTTTTTATCAGGGAAAATGGTTCTATGTACAGAGCAGTACGCTTGTATGGGGTTGCAAAGGATTAGTTCAGCGTGCTGGAGAGTGGTACTATATTGAAAACAGTACAGTCAACTGGAATTATACTGGCTTGGTACAATATAACGGTGATTGGTATTATGTCAATAAGGGTTACATGAACTGGCGCTATTCTGGAAATATTTGGTACAATGGAAAGCAGTATACCATAAAGAATGGACTTATTGTAAAGTGATAATTTCTCTGCTAGACGCTAATTAGTAAGTGGTATAAAAAATAAACAATAACTAGAAAATAAGTGTAAAAATCTCCGAGGCATCAATGGCTCGGAGATTTTTTTCAAAAAAGAAAAATAAAGTTGCATTATCAATATGACTGTGATATATTCTTAATAGAGAAAACCATGTGTCACTATTGCAATTATTAAGACGGCAATAGCGTAAAGGAGGGAGAAAAATGAGATTATTAAAGCAGATTTGCTCTATTGCGTTATCAGCAGGAATAGTTTTGTCTCCTGTAGCTAGTGTGATGGCAGCAGAAGAAGGTGTAACGCAAACAGCAGCAGAAGAAACAATTGAATCTGTTGTATCAGAAAATGAGGATGCGGTGGAATATGCATCGGGCTATACTGGACTAGCAAATTACGGTGGAAATGTATGGCGTTATCAGGTAAATGGTATAGTACAGTGGAATTATACCGGACTGGTGCAGTATTACGGAACGTGGTACTATGTTGAAAAGGGTACGTTAAACTGGAATTACACAGGCCTTACGAATTATTATGGAACATGGTATTATGTTGAGGGAGGTATCTTGAATTGGAAGTATACTGGACTGGCAAAGTATTACGATACTTGGTATTATATAGAGAAAGGCGTATTAAACTGGAATTACACCGGTTATACCGATTATTATGGAACAAGGTATTATGTTGAGAAGGGTGTGCTAGTTTGGAATTACTCACCATTTAATTTGCAAAGCATCTCGGCAGCTACAGATAAGTTTGCAATAATTGTACAAATATAGAGAAGGTGTTTATTCCAGCAAGTGTAACGCAGATCGATGGAAATGTTTTTCGTGACTGCAAAAAAGCGCTGATTCTAGGAGAACCTGGCAGCGAAGCCGCTTGTTTTGCAAAACATAGCAATATTTCTTTTCAGGAGCGTGATATGGCCAGCAATGGCTTGGAGGAGCTTGGAAAAGGCTTGTGGCTTTATCGCAAGGATGGGGCAACAGACTGGAATTATAGCGGCCTTTCTGAAGTTGGGGATTCAATATATTACGTGAAAAACGGTATCCTTTCCTGGAGCTTTAGCGGACTTGTACAATATGAGGACAAATGGTATTATGTAGGAGATGGAAAGGTCGATAATGAGTTTGAAGGTCTTGTAAAATATTATGATGACTTGTATTATGTAAAGAATGGAACAATTAGCGATGATTTTTGCAATCTGGTAAAGTATGATGGTGATGGATTGTGGTATTGCATCAAGGATGGAAGAGTATGGAAAAATTACACTAGCCTGTATCTCTATGATAAGACCTATTATTATGTAGAAAATGGAGTTGTCAATCTTGGCTACACAGGCTTAGTAGAGTATGAGGATAACTGGTACTATGTCAAAGATGGTGTGCTAGATAAAACTTATACGGGTCTGTGTCTCTATGGTAATGATTACTATTACGTTGCACAAGGTCAGGTGAATTTTGATTATACTGGACTGGGTGAGATGGATGGTGTCTGGTATTACGTAATGAATGGTAAGTATAAGAAATCTTATACTGGTCTGAGTCAGCTGAATGGTGTTTGGTATTATGTTGAAAATGGTCAGGTAAACTATAACTATCAAGGTCTGGCACAGCTTGATGATAATACATGGTATTACATAAAAGACGGCGTTCAGGATAAAAAATATGTTGGTCTGTGCTATTACGATGAAGCTTATTATTATGTCACAAATGGTCAGGTAGACTTTACCTACACTGGATTGGGACAGCTTGATGATGGTTGGTATTATGTACAGGGTGGTAGATATACAACAAAAACATCTTTTACCGGATTGTGTGAATTGGATGGTACATGGTATTATCTGGAAAATGGTGTACTTGACAGATCAAAGAATGGTGTGGTTCCGTTCAATGATGAGTGGTGGTACATTACAAATGGAGTTTGGAATAATAAAGCAAGTGGACTTGCAGAATACGAGAATATCTGGTATTATGTTAAGGATGGGAAAATAGACCGAAGCTTTACCGGAGAAATTACACTCGAAGATACAACATATTCAATCGTGGATGGAGTCTGGCAGCATTAAGGTGTTTCCCAAATAATACAAAGGAAACCAGAAAACGATGCCTTTTCATTCATTTACATTTTTATTTTTTCTGGGAGCAGTATTGATCGTATACTATGTGCTTCCAGGTGTATGCAGAAGGTGGGTGCTGTTAGGCGCAAACCTTCTGTTTTATTTGTATGTGGGCTGATGACAGTATCGATACCAAGCTCCTGGAAAAACGTATTCCAGAGTACATGGTAACGATAGTAGAGCAGAGCCCGTGGTATTCCAATTTTCATATTTTATATCCATCCATTCTTTTTAAAATAATTCAGGTAAGCACCAAAAAGCTTTTCGTCCACAGGAGGACAGCTGATGCCAGACTGATTGAGCAGTACGTTTGCTTTCGTGCAGTCATAGATGGTATCTTTGCCGATAAAATGGCGCAGCACACCTGGATTGGCATCCGTACCGCTCTCGAACAGGCATGCCAGCAGCGTCAGAGCATTTTCGGATGCGGTAGCCTGTTTTAGCTTGCTTTTCCATGCACCGAACGAAATGTAGCGCACCGGGTAGCCATGGGCACGGATATAGGAAACGGCCTTTTTCACCGGAACCGGTGTTGGATTTACCAGGTTGAATGCCTGATCCATAGCTTCCGGTTTGCGGGAGATGCAGCAGATGGCATCCGCTACAAAATCTACCGGTGTCATATGCATGCAGTAGCTTGTGCGTGGGATCGCCTGCATCTGGATCGTTCCGACGATCATACGGCTGACCATGTCATCCATTTCCCAGATGCCGTTGGCAGCACCGGTGATATCGCCAGGACGATAGATCACAGTGTGAAGTCCGCGTTTCTGTGCAATTCCTACCAGTTTTTCTGATACCCATTTTGTCTCAGAATATGCAAGGGAGAAGCCGTGAGCGGTGTTCAGCGGATCGTTTTCATAGACCCGTTTGCCCTTGTTATTTGGCGTATCATAAACGCTGTAGGAAGATACATAGTGATAATATTTTGGCTGACCGGCGCAGGCAAGGCGCAGGGTTTCCACGGTTCCGTGTACGTTGGTTTCTTTCAAAAACTCATACGGGAACACAAAATTCAGCAAAGCACCGTTGTGGTAGATTACCTGAATTTTTTCTGTCAGCTCCTGCCACAGTTCTTCGGAAAGACCGAATTTCTCTGTGGAGAGATCACCGATCACCGGATGCAGAAAGCCGCGATACTCTTCTTTCCAGCATTCGTAGTGTTCCATATTTTTAATCAGTCGTTCCAGACCGGCTTCTTCAGAATCTGCGCGTACCAGACAGTACAGATGCAGTCCATCCTTTGGATACTGGGTCAGGATTGCACGGATCAACTGCGCACCCAGAAATCCGGTGGCACCGGTCAGCAGAATGTTTTTGCAGTTCTGTGGAGCTGTTTCATAGGCTCCTGATGGGGAAATGGCCGGATCCAGGTGACATTCCTGTTCCAGATTGACAGCTTTTGAAGCGCCTTTCCCACCGGTCAGTACCCGACGGACGTAGTTGGCCACACCGGAAACAGAGGAATCCAGCAGGACTTCCCGCAGATCCAGTTTGACATGGAACCGTTCTTCAATTTTACTTACCAGCTCAAATCCCATCAGGGAATCGCCGCCAAGCTCTAAGAAGGAATCTGTCAGGCTGTACTGTTCGATGTTCAGCACTTTTTCAAAGACAGCTTTTACCTGCAGCAGAATCTCATCTGCTTTGTCAATGGACTTATCAATGATTGTTGCCTCTGAGCTGCCAGTGCGGTATGCATGGCTGCTGTGGAGAATTTTTAATTTTCCCTGCTGATACAGATCTCTTGCTTTTAACATCTGCAGTTTACTGTTGTCTGTACGCGGGATTGCTCCTCTTGGAACAAAAATAATGTCATAGAAGGAGAAGCCGAAGCGCGCGGATACAGCTGCGTTGATCTGACTGACCCGCTTCTGGAAATCTTCTTCTGGTTTGGATTCAACGACAGCGATCACCTGTTCTTTGTTTCCGTTATTCGTGGAGAAAAATCCAAAGGAGGTTGTAGCAAGCGCTGGTACTTTCTGCATGATCAGCGCCTGCAGATCACTTGGGAAGATATTGTGTCCGTTGATGATCAGCATTTCCTTGATTCGTCCAGTGATATACAGATGCCCCTCATATAAAAATCCAAGGTCACCTGTTTTATAGAAGTTACAATCATAGCCTTCCAGTTTGACGCGGAAATTAGCATTTTCTTTTAAATTGCCCCAGTAGCCGTTTGCTACGCTGTCACCGGAAATAAAAATCTCTCCGATATGCAGGTCTGAATATACTTTTTTGGTTTTGGGATTGCCAATGACCACAGTCAGATCTTTGACTGGTTTACCGACACTGACAATTTCTTTGACCTGTGTACCTTCCGGAACTTCGTCCAGAACGATCGCGCGGTTTTTCTGATATGCTTCATAATCCAGCTTTAATACACGGTAATCCTGACTGGCAAAGGTTGCAAGACAGACATTTTCTGCCAGTCCGTAGCCCGGTGCCATGGCATTCGGGGAAAGCTGGAACAGTTCGGAAAATTTTTCCACGGTTTCGGCACTGATAAATTCCGAACCGTTCATAAAATGAGTTACCTGTGTCAGTGGATATTTTGCTGCTTCCTCCGGTGTAAAAATACGGGTACATGCATCAAAGGCAGAACCTGGTCCGACAGTCAGAGTCAGATTGAAATCATGCAGCATTTTTACCCACAGCTTTGGATTTTCCAGAAACTGTAAGGTCTGGAGATTGTATACAGAAGCGTTTTTCGTACACAGTGGCATAAAGATCGTAATGGTCAGTCCGAGATTATGGAAATACGGAACCCAGGTGCCCAGTGTGCCTTCACTGAAATCATAGACATGTTCGCACTGTTCCATATTTTTCATCAGCGCTTTCTGCGTGATCATAACGCCTTTTGGCGCGCTGGTGGAACCGGAGGTGTACTGCAGGTACACGAGATCGTCGTCGTATACCGGTGTGATGATGTTTGGGTTTTTCCATGGGGTCAGACGGTCTGTATACAGCCGTTTCAGGGTAATGACCTGTAAAAAAGCCTCTTTCAGAAGGCGGGAAGTCAGGCTGACGCCGGATTCTTTTTCCAGTCCATAGTTGGAGATGAGGGCTTTCGGTTTGCAGGATTTTAAGACGGCGATAAAACGTTCGATTTTGTTCTCATCCAACGGTGGTGGCAGCAGGGTAAAGGTAACGCCTACCATCATGCATCCGTAAATAGCACAGATCGTGCCAAAGTCCTGCATGGAAAAGATGACCGCACGGTCGCCTTTGCGCAGCCCCTTGTTCTGAAGGGCGTGTGCCATTGCCAGCGCCTTTTCATAGACTTCCCGTATGGTGTGCTCTTCTATCTGGCAGTCTTCGCCCTGATAGGTTAAGAATCGATAGATTTTACGGTCAGGCTGTGTTTTTGCCCGTTCCTGTAAAATATCGATCAGGTTTCTGGAATGTTTGTTCATAAATAATAGCCTCGTTATGTTGTTAGAGAAGTGCAGAATATCACAAATTTTTGCAAATTCAGATTGACATACTACTTATTAAGTTTATAATGTAAATATAATAGGAATAATATTATTAAAATATTCCTAATACTATATGATAATTCAAAACGGAAACAGAATCAAGAAATATTGGCAAACAAAGAATATACAAAAAACAAGTGTTGTAAAAGAAAAGGGTATTAAAAAAAGGAAAAGAAAAAGTTTCACAAGAAACGGTAAATTAATGTTGGAATTGCTCTTAATTTTTAGAATCGGTCTGACAGTGATGGCTTTTAAAGGAGAGGTAATATTTTACAGAAGAAAATAAATTAATCAATGTTATCAAAATCTTTTTTAGGATACATGTGACGTGCGACATTTAAAATCGCATCCTGTTGTTCGTTATCCAACATAATAAAAAGATCCAACAACTCTTTCTGTTTGTAATTGACCGGATACATATACTCGTTGTCTCCGGCAAAAAACTGTGACAGAGAGATATTTAAAGCATTACAGATCATTTCTATGGTAGGAATAGAAGGCGTAGTATTTCTGGTGTTCATATTTGATAATGTAGATTGTGAGAGACCAGAGATTTTTGCAAGCTGATAACGTGTCATGCCTTGATTTTTCATGATATCATTGATTCTTTTTATGACATCCACGGTATCGATTCTCCCTTCTCATAGAATTCAAAATACTTCGTAAAAACATTGTAAACCATTGCAAATAGTATCTTGTAGTGCGAAAGTGTAAACAAATACTACTCAAGTGAGGCATAATGATATACAATAAGACGTAGTAAGCAGTACGTGAATAAAAAGTATTAAAATTATGATAAAAATACGTTTTATGACTGTCAGTATATGAACAGCAATGACAGAATTATTAATATGTAGGAAAGGGGATATTATGAAAGGAAAGATGTGGAAAAAGAGGGGAAGAGAAGCGGAAGAGACAATATCAGAAAAGTGGAGGAAAAAACTCCCGGAACAGTATCGCGAGTATACGATAAGTCAGATGAAAGCAGAATGTGATGAATTTTACAGACAGGTGGATGAATTG
>OGZV01002466.1_pt1 | contig 14537 bp, 18 predicted proteins | sample 1576861 | NCBI WGS metagenome assembly OGZV01 (sample SAMEA3541501, study PRJEB24748) | human gut metagenome | biome: human gut; feature: human-associated habitat; material: faeces | place: China | collected 2012
GGCGGGGCCACGGCGATCATCTGCAGAGCGCCCGCCATCAGCACCGTCCTGCGGGCGAGCCAGAAGTCTCCGAGGGAGAATTCCAGTCCGACCATGAACAACAGCAGCGCCACGCCCAGCTCGGACAGAAAGCTCAGCGTCTCCCCCGGCGCGATCACGCCGATGACTGAGGGGCCCAGTACAACGCCGACAGAGAGATACCCCAGCAAGGCGGGCACTCTGAACGCCGCCGTCGCCATCGCCGCCAGGCTGCAAGCTGCCAGCAGGATTAGTGTAGTGCCGAGCAAGCCCTGCATCGGTCAGCGTCCCACTTGCGTCGACGTCCAGCGCACGATGTCCTGCGCGCCCATCACGCCGGCCTGACGGGCGATTTCCCGCCCACCCTGGAATAGGGCAAGCGTCGGGATGCTGCGGATACCGAACTGCGTGGCCAGGTGGGGCTCAGCCTCGGTATTCACCTTCGCCAGCCGGATCCTCGGTTCGAGCTGGTGCGCCGCTTGCTGGAACTGTGGCGCCATCATCTTGCACGGCCCGCACCATGGCGCCCAGAAATCGACCAGCAGCGGCAGATCGCTGCGCTCCACGTGGCGCGAGAACGTCGCCGTGGTCAACTCGATGGGCTCGCCCGTGAACAAGGGCTGCTGGCAGCGGCCACAGTTGGGATGTTCCGATAGCTTCGCAGTCGGTACGCGGTTGATGGACTGGCAATGCGGGCAGACAAGGTGAAGATCATTCTTCATGGTTCGCCTCCTTGGACCACAGTGAGGCTGCCTCGTTTCGGGTCACAGACAATGCCGACCAATCAACGCCTTGGAGCCAATCGTTCCCGTTTTTGCTTACTCCGGCCTCTTCCAGATGAGCAGCGATGAATGCTTCGGCCTGCATGAGCCACCTTCGGACAGCATCTTCCTTACTAGGAATCAGCAGGATTTCAGAGACGCTGCTGGCATTCAGCCCGTCCACACGGATAAGCAGAAAAATGCGCCGCCACAAACGCGGCATGTCCTTCAGCAGGTCAAATGCAAAAGCGAACTCGCTCGACCGATCAATCAGCTCCTCCTGTTCCGCGATCGTTGCGACATCGGGATGCTGACTGCCAGCGAAAATATCGGCCAGCTTGAGTGTGTCATCGTGCTGATAAAATTCGAAGATTTCCTCTTCCACCATGGCCTCGGCCACGTCTTGGGCATCCGGTTCGACCGGCGCGTCCAGAGAAACGAATTCGCCAAATTGCCGGCTGCTTGCCACTTCGTTATCCAGGACGGCGAACAGATGCTTCAAAAGACCGGTGTAAGCCTCTTTTTCCCCCGGCACGGATTGCCATTCCACCTTAGCTCGGACAATCGCTTCATCCACCACGTCGCGCAGCGTCGGATAATCGCGCGGTAAATCGCCGACGGCCCGCAGATAAGCCAGCTCACGCCTTGCGACAGCCTCAAGTTTCGACAGTAGAGGCATTCGGGTCACCTCGGCCTCATGGGCGGCTGATGCGGGTTTTGCGGCAATCCGCACCTTGAGCTCGCGCAAGCGCTCGCGTCGTGCTTTGCGCTTGATTTGATCCTGAGCATGCAGTCGGTCAAAATGCTTCTTGGCCTGACGGAACAACGACTGTGCGAGCATCTGCGCGAGGGGCGTCAGCTCGTCATGTGATGCAGTAACGCTGACAATCTTTTTGCCGGGCAGGTGCATATAGCCACTGGCCAGAAATTGCCGCTTGATCTTGTCGCGATCAAGGACGATTTGAAGTCGCGCTGAATCTTTAGTGTGTTTGTCGAGCAATGGCTTGAGGGCGTGCTCGATCACATTTCCCAAAGCTCTCTGCCAAGGTTCATGAAACTCTTTGTCGATAGCTCGATAGCTATATTGTATCTGCATGTATGACTCCTTCGATGTCATTTCTATGGAGGCATGAATCGAGGATGCTCATATCCATAGATTTTGGTTTGGCACGCTCTTACCCCAGGCGCGTTTTGCGAAGACTCCAACTCAAGAACAAAAGCGTGACGCCATAGACTGCCGCATGGAAACCCAACAGCCAGCCTGCGGCCACGAATGACTCGACCGGACGGGTAAAAAATATCCACAAGACGATAGCACCAAGGATAATCGAGAGCAGTCCACTGAGGGCAAGCCAGATTTCACCCTTGATTTCCCGACGCAGCCGAACGGCGGCGGATATCTCCAGCACACCGGTGAAAATCGCCCAGAAGCCCACGCTAGCCCATAAAAAAGAAGCCAAGACTATCGTGGCGACCCAAGGAGCAACCAGGACGACGACGCCCGTAAGTATGCCGACAATGCCGCTGAACAGCAGCCAGCCCCAGCGCTCTTTTTTCTGGATATGGCGCACCGCTGCAAACAAGTTGAACGCGCCATTGACCAAGGAAAATGCGCCGAACATGATGGTCATGGCCAACAGAGCCGATTGTGGCATCCAGAACGCGAGGGCTGCAAAAATCAATGCCAAGACACCGCGCAGCACAAAAAGCCACCAATTTTGGCTCAGCGAACACAGTGCTTTGGTGGGGTCATCCGCATTGGAATTGGCGATGGTGTCTGTGTTCATGCAATATCTCCTAAAGATCTATACAAAATAAAAAATCAAACACTCATGGGACAAGAGAGGGGGCGCTATGCGCCCCCTCTCCAGCGGTTTCAGAACAACCTGGACAGTTTTGCCTTGACTTCATCGAGCCAGCCTTTTCCGCAGCCTCCCCCTCCCGTCTTTTCCTTGATTTTCTTGAGTTCAGCGTACAGGGGCTCAAAGTCCTTCCTTTTTCCATAGCCCAGCAGTTCTGCCATTTCCAACTGCTGCCGGGCTTCGTTCAACAATGTCTCCAGGCGCTCATTGGATGCTTCGCTGCGCTGACCATCTTCTACCAGGGGCTCGGCGCGCTTCAGGAGCAGCTTCGCACGCAGGACGGGCAGCGGAAGCACGCTGCGCTCCTCGACCAGCGTGCTGAGCGCTGACTGCAGCGCGGCTTTGGCTTCTTCGATCTTGCCCTGATCGATCAGCGGCACGACTGCCTTCACGGCTGCGGGATAGGACGCCAAAGGGATGTTGGTGACCGTGATCACGATTTCACTGGCCAGCAAAGCCAGCACGTGGCGAGCCTGTTGCACCTCGCCATGTTTGAGGGCATCCAGCGCCTCGTCGGTCATCGCCTCAATGGTTTCCGTGTTGGCGAACAAGTCGTGCACGATGGTGCGCACATCAACGCCGGCCAGGGCTAGCGTGGGTTCGCGCGCGACGATCAGCTCCAGCTTTCCCGTCACTTCGGCCAGCGTTGCCAATGCGCGTGCAGTGTCCTTGCCGTCAAGTGCGGCCAGCGCTGATTTGGTCAGCGACAAGGCCGAGACTGCCTCATCGAGGACTTGTTTACGTTTGTCTGCCGCCTGCGAGTCCGTTTCTTTCTGAACCTCAGGCTGTACCTCCGTGACGACTTCAGGCTTGGACTCTGGACTGACAGGAAGGCTGCTTACCGCGGCCTGTTCGTTTTTTCCTTCGTTCGTCGCATTGGGATTCGGTGTTTGCTCATTCATGGTGATATGCCTCGTATGAGATAGTGAAAATAGGCGAATCTATTGGGGCTGAATGCGAACATCGCGAGACTGACCGACAGAGCAGTCAGCCCCTTCATCACCTCAAAACAGCTTTTGGATGCGCGTCTTCAACTCGTCGAACCATCCCTTGCCGCTTTTGCCACCAGCCGACTTTTGCTCAATGGACTTCACCTGATCGAAGATGGGTTTGAAGTCCGCCTTCTTGCCATAACCCAGGATCTGCGCCATCTCGATCTCCGTGCGCACGGACGACAGCAAGGTGCTGAGCTCCTCGTTCTGCTTGGCATCGCGCCTGTCGGTCTCGGCCAGCTTTTCAGCTTTTGCCATCGCGGCTTCGGCCCGTAGCACGGGCAGAGGAAAGGCGACCGAGGTCACCACCAGCGTGTTCAGTGCTCGGGCGAGTTCCGCTTTGGCGTTGTCGATCTTGCCGCTGTCGATGAGCCGTGCGGCCGACTTGATCGCTGCCGGGTACGTTGCCATCGGAAGGTTGTCGGTTTGGATTACGATTTCGCTGGCCAGATTGGCAACGATGGGCCGGGCCTTTTGCACCTCGCCATCACCCAACAACTCCCGAGACAACTTGACCGCTTTCTTTACCGATTCCACGTTGGCGTGGATATCGTGGGTGATGACGCGTACATCGACCGGCGCCAAAGCAAGTTTGGCGTCGCGTGCCAATACCAGTTCCAGCTTTCCGCTGGCCAGTTCCAGCGCAGCAAGCGCCTCCTTGGTCTTGTTTGCATCAAGGAGGGTCAAAGCCTCCTGGGTCTTGGTGAGCGCCGTGATGGCGTCTTGAGTGAGCTCGGCACGCTTTTTATCGGCTTCCTGGGCGGCCTTGTCATCTACCTGTGGCTGTGCCGCCTTGGATACGGCAGAGGGTGCTGCAGCACCTGGGCTAGAACCTGCCGCCGATTGGGCCAGAGCCGGTCCGCTCAGTCCGACGACGACCGCCAGGGCAAGTGCGGAGAAGGTGTATTGTGGCTGTTTGATATTCATGATCTTGGGCTCTTGATTGAAGTTAGTTGACTGAGATTTCAATCTGTTTCGGTTTGGCTTGCTCGGCCTTGACAAGCCGCACTTCCAGCACGCCGTCTTTCATGGAAGCCGTCACCTTGGTCGGATCAACGTTGTCAGGCAAGACAAAGCTGCGCACAAAGCGGCCATACGCACGTTCGATGCGGTGGAACTTCTTGCCCTGCTCCTCTTTTTCCAGTTTGCGCTCGCCGCTGATGGTGAGCACACCGTTTTCCGCGCTGACGCGCACGGCATCCTTGGGGACCTCCGGCAGATCCAGCTTGAGGAGGAATGCGTTCTCATCCTCGCTGATGTCCGCCATTGGAGCCCAGTCCGCCGTGGTCATGGCTTCGTTGCCGGTACGGGCGCCCTGTCGCTGGGGTATTCGTCCGAACATCGTCGCCAGGCGGTTTTGCAATTCATCCAGTTCCCGGAAGGGGTCCCACGGAGTCAATGCAGACATATCGGTTCTCCTTGAACAATGCCGACGAATTGGATGACGCACTGAACAGAGCCGTCGGTTTACTCTGAATGGCACCTACTACTGTTTTCAGTTCCGAACAAGTCCTTGAGTCAATTGACGGATATCGCTTTCGTCGAGCGTTTCCCGCGCCAGCAGCTCGCGCGCACAGCGCTCCAGCACCGCGCGGTTGATGTCGAGAATCCGGTAGGCGCGCTCGAACACGCCCATCACGATGTCGCGGATAGCCTGATCGATGCGCGCCTGGGTCGATTCGGCCACCCGGCAACAGCCTTGGCCAGCAATGTCTTGCCGGTGCCCGGTGGGCCGACCAGCAACACGCCCTTGGGAATGCGCGCCCCGAGACGGCCATAGTCCTGCGGATTCTTCAGGAAATCGACGATCGCGACCAGCTCCGCCTTGGCCTCATCCCCCCCCCGCCACATCGGCGAACGTCACACCGGTGTTCTTTTCCACGAACACCTTGGCGCGGCTCTTACCGATGTTGAGAAACCCGCCCATGCCCTGCTTCTCGGCGAAGCGGCGGAACAGGAAGAACCAGACGCCAAAGAAGGATACCGCTGGCAGGATCCACGACAGCACATCGCTCAGCCAGGTGCTCTCCAACACGCGGGCATAGGGTACGTCGTACTTCGACAGGCGATCGGCAAGATCGGGTTCGACCCTCGTTGCCACGATCGTCGTCTTGCCCCGGCTGTCCGGCGACTTCAGGCGCCCGGTCACCGTACGATCCGACACCAGCACTTCGGCCACGCGCCCCTCGTCCAGCGCCTTCTCGAACTCGCTGTAGGGCACCGGCTCGACGGTTTTCGCCGTCTGCCAGTACCTCTGCAAACTCAGCAACAGCAGGAGGGCAACGATCCAGTAGCCGGTATTCCATTGATTTTTTTTTCCATGGACCGTGTTCCTCGAAAGTCGAGTTGCCAGAGGATCAGGTGAACAGACGGGCCGCACCGTCACGCAAACGGATGGCCAGCGAGCGGGAGGGCAGTGCCGCCGCTGATGAGCAGCCCCCACGGCGTGGACGCGGATCACGCTTGTAGACGACCGCGTGACCCGCGGCCACGACCGCCACCGCGATCGATGCCAGGGAGGCTGCCCATGCCAGGCTGATGGAGTCGGACACGGCAGCCTCGCCCGCCATCAAGATGCGTCGCTCGCCGACTTCTTCTTGCTCGAGTCTTTGCCAGCGTCGCCGTGCGGCGTCTCGGTCGCCTTCGCGACATCCGGCTGCTCCGGCTCGGCCGGGGTCTGCGGTGGCTCTTTGCGTTCGAACACCACGCGTTCGGCCTTGTCGTCCCAGCGTGCGCTGGCGTGATCGCCCTTGCCGATGCCGCCACCGAGCATCTCGCGCGCCAGCGCAGTTTCCAGCTCGCTGCGGATCAGGCGCTTGAGTTCACGCGCACCGAACTCGGGCTTGTAGCCTTCTTCCGCGAAATGGTCGATCAGCGTCTGATCGAAAGTGAGCGTCACGCCCTGGCTGGCGGCGCTGCGCGCCACGCGATCGAGCTGCAGGCCGACGATGTGGCGGATCTCCTCCTTGCCCAGCGCATGGAAGACGATGATCTCGTCGATGCGGTTGAGGAACTCGGGCCGGAAGTGGCCGCGCAGCACGTCCATGACCTCGGCCTTGGTCTTTTCGTACTCCTCGCCAGCCGCCTCACGCGCCTTCAGCCGTCGCTGGATGATGTCCGAACCCAGGTTGGACGTGGCGATGATGATGGTGTTGGTGAAATCCACCACCCGGCCCTTGCCGTCGGTGAGGCGACCGTCGTCGAACACTTGCAGCAGGATGTTGTAGACGTCAGGGTGTGCCTTCTCGATCTCGTCGAGCAGCAGCACGCTGTAGGGCTTGCGCCGCACCTTCTCGGTGAGCTGACCGCCTTCGTCGTAACCGACATAGCCCGGAGGCGCGCCCACCAGCCGCGCCACGGTATGGCGTTCGCCATATTCCGACATGTCGATGCGCAACAGGACGTGCTCATCGCCGTAGATCGATTCGGCCAATGCCTTGGCGAGCTCGGTCTTGCCCACCCCGGTCGGGCCCAGAAACAGAAAGGTAGCCACCGGTTTACTGCCTTCGCGCAGGCCGGCGCGGGATAGCCGCACGGCATCGGCCACGGCACGGACCGCCTCGTCTTGTCCCACCAGGCGCTCGTGCAGCCGTTGTTCCAAGTGCAGCAGCTTTTCGCGCTCTTCCACCGTCAACTCGTTGACCGGGATGCCGGTCAGGCGCGAGACAACCTGCGCCACGTGTTCCGCCTTGACCTCGGCACTGCCGGAGGCCCGCTCCCGCTCCCAGTCCTCGACGAGCTTCTTGAGCTCGGCCTCCTTGGCTTCGATGCGCTTGCCGAGCTCGGCGGCCTGGTCGTACTGCTTGCGCGCGGCCACGTAATCCTGTTCACGCCGTAGCTGGTGCAGTTCGGACTCCAGCTCCTGCACGGCCACCGGCCGGGCCGTGGCCGACAGCTTCACGCGGGCGGCCGCCTGGTCGAGCAGGTCGATCGCCTTGTCCGGCAGGAAGCGCGCCGTGATGTAGCGGTCGGACAACTCGGCCGCCGCGATGATCGCGTCCTCGGAGATGCTGACCTTGTGGTGCGCCTCGAAGGTGTCGCGCAGGCCGCGCAGAATCATGATGGCCTGGGCCACCGTCGGCTCGGGCACCGTCACCGGCTGGAAGCGCCGCTCCAGTGCGGCATCCTTCTCGATGTATTTCTGGTACTCGTTCAGCGTCGTGGCGCCGATCAGGTTGAGTTCACCGCGCGCCATCATCGGTTTGAACACGTTGGCCACGTCCAGCCCGCCTTCGCCACCGCCCTGGCCGGCACCGACGATGGTGTGCACCTCGTCGATGAACAAAATCAGCTCGCCCTGGTGCTCGGTCACCTCCTTCAGCACCTTCTGCACGCGCTCCTCGAACTCGCCGCGATATTTGGCGCCGGCCACCATGGCGTTGATGTTGAGTTCCACCAGGCGCTTGTCGCGCAAGGTCTCGGGCACTTCACCCGCCACCATGCGCTGCGCCAGCCCTTCGACGATGGCGGTCTTGCCCACACCCGGCTCGCCGATCAGCACCGGGTTGTTCTTCTTGCGCCGGGCCAGCACCTCGATGGTGGTTTCGATCTCCTGCGCGCGGCCGATCACCGGGTCGAGCTTGCCGTCGCGCGCCATCTTGGTCAGGTCGCGCGAGTACTTGTCGAGTTCTGGCGTGTTGGTCGGCGTCTCAGCGCGGCCATCCTCGGCGCCCTTGCCGACCACCTTGCTGACCTGTTGGCGCAGCGCCTGCGGCGTCAGGCCGTAGCGGCGCAGCAGGTTGGCGGCCAGCCCTTCGCCTTCCTCGGCCAGACCGATCAGGAAATGCTCTGGACCGACATAAGAATGGCCGAGTTCATTGGAGGCCACGAAGGCGCGGCTGAGCGCATCCTTCACGCGCGGCGACACGCCGATCTCGCCCTCGAAGGGCTTGTCCCCGCGCTTGGCCTCAGACTCGATCTGCCGCTTGAGGTCATCGACCTTGATCTTGAACTGACCCAGGATGGTCTTGACCACGTCGCTGTCGGCCAGCGCCAGCAGCAGATGTTCGGTATCCACCTCGGAGCGGCCAAATTCGGCAGCGTGTTTGGCGGCCTCCTGCAGCAAGGCTTCCGACTGTTCGCTGATGCGGCTGGCCAACCCACTGCCGCGACGGCGCGGCGCACCCGAACCTGCGGTGGCGGGCTCGCCAAACGAGGCATCGACCACGTCATCGGTATCGGCGGCAACTGGCGTCGCGTCTTCGCCGATGCGGAAGAAGTCACTGCCGAGGAAGTCCTCGAACAGGCCGTTGCGCGAGCCGAACAAGGCTTCCAGCGGCGAAACGGTGCGCTTTTGCTGGCGCACTAATTGCCGGTAATGGTCGTCGCACAACAGCATGGTGCTGTTACGACCGTTGAGATTGGCTTCCACCCGCACGGTGGCGGGTTGGCCGCAGACCTGGCATTGTTTTCTGGCCATGCTGATGCTCCTGAGAAGGTTGACAAGGTTGAGGCGACGAGGCATCGCGAGCCGCGACTCCTCGTCTCGTGCCGGGTTTTTCTTGTGACGAACGAGCCGGCGACGTCAGCCGTTGATCGGGATCGAGCGTCCCTGCTTCGGCGCGCTGACCTCGCGCTTGTCGATCGTGACCGTGAGCACCCCGTTCTTGAACGATGCCTTGATCGAATCCTGGTTGGCGTCGTCAGGCAGGTTCAAGGCACGCTGAAAGCTGCCGTAGGAGCGCTCCACACGGTGGAAGCCACCTTCCTTCTTCTCCTGTTCCTGGCGCTTCTCGCCACGCACCATCAGCACGTCGTTGTCGAGAGTTATCTGGATGTCCTTCTCCTCGACACCGGGCACTTCCAGGGTAATCTTGTACTGCTTGTCGGTTTCCTGGATGTCCAGGGCCGGCTTCAGCATGCCCGACCAATCGGATGGCCACTGCGGCATGTTCAACGCCGGAAAACCGAAGCCCCGGAATGCGTCATCGAACAGCCGGTCGATTTCCCGATGCAGTTGCAGGATCGGGCTGACTGGCCCGCTCGCCGCTGGCAGGTCATTGCGCTGCACCGGCAGGGAAGAGACGGTCTGCTGCTCTTGCTGCTCGTTCTTGAACCAGTTCCAGGGAGCCAACTTCTTGAAATCGATGTCCATGTCATACCTCCAGAAAAATTGGAAAACGAGTTACTCAAGCCCTTTGCCTGCTGTGACGGGCAGTGCGCCCAGGCGACACGGGCTGCTCGGATGACTTCTGCTGTTCACGCTTGCGCATCACCTCCTTCTTTGCTCCGGCTCGGGTCTGATCATTGATCCACTGATCGATTTCACTTTGAGGAAACCGCCACGTCCCGCCCACCTTGAAAGCCGGAATTTCCCCGTGTGCGGCGAGCCGATAAAGCGTCCGCTTGCCGACTTTCAAGTACGCAGCCAATTCATCGAGCGTGAAAATCACCTGTAGGTGCGCTTTCATCCCTGTAGGTGCGCTTTCATCTCACCCTCTCCAATCGCGTCGCTTTGCGGTTCCGGCCAAGGAAATCCTTGCAATACTTTGTAATATTAGACCTACTATGAATAACTTCAAGAGTCAATGTGCAGCGTTCTCCCGCCCCATTGATCCAGGTCAACTGCTCAGGCAAGGCACAGGGGGGCGGCCTGATCAGGCAATGGACAGCGCCTGGCTCCTCAGCCTGCGTGTGCCACAGGCGCCTCGATCAAACACCGATCCTCACGTTGTAGCCGAGTGCCCGCAGCCCCTTGCTCGTCTGCATGTTCCTTGGCGGAAACTCGTCTGGGCGCGCCCAGACGACGATTTCCCCGAGGCTGCTCAGGCCAACGTGCGGAATTGCCCAGTCGTCGCTGCGGATCGCGTTCCAGAGTCGGGCCGAAACACTTCCGTTGCCCCAGACAACGTAGTTCAACAGTATCCGTCCGGCCAACACACCTTCCCGACACCGCCGCCGAAGGCCATGGCCCATCAAGCGGATTTTCCATGCGCCCTCAGCGCCGTACCTACAGCAAATCTTTCAAGGCTCAGGTCATTCAGGAGTGTTCTGAACCCGGTGCCTCCATCGCAAACATCGCCTTGGGCTACAGCCTCAATGCCAACCTCGACCACAAATGGATTCGGCTGCCTACCCAGAAAACCACGGCTATCCAGCCAGCGTTCATCCCGTTGCCTTCTCAAATGCTCGGCGTGGGTTCGCATACTCAAGCGCGCTGCTGCGATCATGAGTTTGATCCAGTCGGCCCGTAATAATGGGCACGATCCGTATGCCTATCTCAAGGATGTGCTGACACGGTTGCCGTCCCTGTAACAGCCTGAAGTTGACCTGGGTAATCAAATACCGGTGTAGTGATTAGGAAACAGGGCTCGGATACCTATGGTTCCGGTTTGCTTCGTTACCAGTCATAAAACCAACCGGCGTCTTTTCAGAAGTTTGCACTTCATCACATAGCGGTGGTTAAATTCGCTACATAAGCCCAAAAAGAGCAGGGGACTAACGTTTCAGGCTGGCCCTGAATTCCGCTGGGTTTGCCAGCACCGGATTGATAGCTCTTACTTGTTCCTGCACCCGGGCCTGTGCCCGCCTTTTAGGCATCTTCTTGCTACGGTCCCGTTTCCCGTCCCGCTCCAGTTCGTCCATCTTGTCCTGAGCGAGTTTCAGAACAGCCCCAAGACGCTTGTTATCAACGATTTGCCCCTGGTCGACACATTCCAGTTTGTCGAACACCTGATATTTGAGTGAACGGTAACCGTATTTGAATGCCAGCGTGCCGTCCGGATAGTCGAAGACTGTTATTTTTTCGCCAGCGATGCGAGTATTTTCTTCACTAGGTTCAACCAGATATATCATTTTGTCATAGCGGAATGTCAGCGTTTTAGACAGCTTACGCAGTTCCTGCCAGGCAAAGATATCATCCAGCTCTTCGTTGCTTTCAGCCACGGTTCGGTGCAGATCTTTGGGGTATTTTGCTGGTCTTGCGAAGCGACGATTGAAGTCGGCAATGAAGGTATCCAGCCAGGCGTTGGCTGCTTCAATACTGCTGATTCCCTCGAGACACATATCCTTGATAAGCCGATCCTGAAGTGTCTGATTTGCTCGCTCTACGCGGCCTTTAGCCTGCGGACTATTGGCACAAATCAGTTCGATCCCCAGTTCAGAAAGCACGCGGCCAAACTGGGTAACACCGGTTGTGGTTGAACCACCATTATTGACCCTGAAAATGCCGTGCTTGTCGCTGTAGAACGCAAGGGGCTTGCCGTGTTGCTCGAGATACTCGCGGGTGGCCATCATGTAATCAAAGGCTGATTCAGTCTCACCAAAGCGAAGGTGCATCAGGCGACCAGTCGCGTCATCAATAAAGACGAGCAGGCAGCATTTGGGGGCACGTCCTTCAAACCAGTCATGCGGGGAACCATCGATCTGAACAAGTTCTCCGAGGCAGTCACGCCGGTATCTGGGTTGATGAACACGTGGCCTGCGACGTGAGTATGGGACCCAGAGTCCTCAGCCGTCATCCATTTTCTGAGCGTTTCAACAGACACCGTGATGTTATGGCGTTCGCGCAATTTTCCTGCGGCAAGCGTTGGTCCAAAGTCGTTGTAGTTATCGTGAAGTAAAGAAAGTACACGCAGCTTCAGTGACTCAGGAAGCCTGTGATTACCGGGGTGTCCACGCCGAAGGTTTGCCAGACCTGCGGCACCAGACTCACGAAAACGGTTCATTAACCGCTGTGTCTGACGTTCGGTCAGAGCAAGCTGATGAGCAGCATCACGACGGCGCATGCGTTTATCAACAACTGACTGAATGACGTTGATCCGGCTGAGTTCTTTATCTGACATGGTCACAAGCATCCTGATGTCTCCATGGCCTGAGGATTGGATCCTTTATGCCAGAAAAAGTGACATCACTAAATGGGTTAAAAGTGACATCAGAATATTGCAGTTACAAAGCCGGTTCGCATAACAAAGATTATGTTAAATTCAATGGTAAAATCATTATAAATCAATATCTTAAATATCGAACAAGCCCCTTTCTTCCTCAAACCTCACTGTGGTAACTTTAAAAACAATGTCCGTTCCTGAGTTTGTGATGCCTTAAAGCCATGGTGAAGATAAAAGTTTTTGGCTTCTTCAGTCAGTGCATGAACCATAATCGCACGGACTCCAATATTCTCAGCTACACGGTAACAGCGCAGAACTGCATCATGCAGTAAATCGGCCCCGAGCCCTTGGCCACGGTATGAAACATCAACTGCCAGGCGAGCAAGTATGATTACGGGAATTGGATCTGGCATATTGCGCCTGAGGCTTCCCATTGCTTCCACGTGGTTAACGCTGCCGGTGGCCAGAGAGTAAAAACCGACAACCTGTTTAGTGTCTCTTTTACAAACGACGAACGTTCGTGCTGCACCAAGAGCTTGGTTTTTTAATCCCCTCTGTTTAAGCCAGTCATCAAGTACTGCCTCACCACTGACGAACTCTGCTAGTTGATGGGAGCTGGATAATGGTTCTGGTGCTGTTACACGTCCCACTGAGGTTTCCTTGCCAGAAGTTTATCAATAGCCGCCTCATCCGAAACCGGTGCATCGAGCATATCGATAAACTCTGCATACTGCTCATCGTTAAAATTAAATACGCGACGATCGAGGATCACATTCTCCGCAGCCTGACATGCCATTTCCAGGATGAAGTCCGTGCGTGATTTATGGAGAATCTCTGCTGCAGCATCAATAAGTGCTCTTTGAGATTCTTTAGCTCTAAGGTTGAGCTGAACATCTGATTTCATGAGTGCGCTCCTTGTATAGCGATTGCTTTACAAGCATATCATATGGATTCTGTATAGCAAAAGCTATACGGTTGTTTAAGTGCAGTGAACATACGAAAGAGTCAACTTGCAACTATTAGGTAAAGCTCTTCCTCTAAATTATTTTCCTTGCTCTGGCCTACCAAATCAAACCCAACGCCCTGAATTTACTGCGTGCGATGCTTGCTAGCAGTCTCATCCGGACAATTAGCATGAAAACTATGGATTGTTATCTGGTCTAACATCTGGAAAAGTTACTGATGAGAAGGTAGTATTCGGATCGTCAGCGATCGTCTTGTGGTGGGACAGATTGTTGATTCAGATTACTTTTGTGTCCTAACTCAAACTGACGGTTTGACTGCTTTGTGGTGAGGCAGGCGGGTGGCAAAAGATGGTTTTACGGAAGAAATGCGGACTTCCGGAAACAGACAGGGACAGGACGTGTCCAGTAAAACGTTCAGGAGCAGGTAACGGGATTTCCCGGAGCCTGAATGCACAAACCCCCCGACATCTGTCATCATCTTGGCGGAAGACACAGATATCAGGGGGTCCAAAAGCAGGCGCGTGGCCTGTGAAGGATTATAACGCATGCACCACATAACACAACACCCGGCCGCCATAAGAACAGGCCGCCGTGAATGACAATCAGATTTCTGTTCACTGGTCAGATCTACCGAAAGATGAGCTAACCCGTTTCTGCCAGGATGTCGATGCCGGCACTCAGGGTAATTTCCTCATTGCACCGGTCAAAAAATTGACCCGCCGCAAACGCGGTGAGCATTCCACAAAAGCCAAATGTGAGAACCCGGCCTGGTATCGCCCGGAGCATTATAAAAAGCTCTCCGGACAGCTCGGTCATGCCTACAATCGCCTGGTGAAAAAAGACAAAGAAACCGGGCAGGTCAGCCTGCGCATGCATGTTTCTCGTCACCCTCTCTATGTCGCCGGCCGCCGTAAGGCGGGACGTAAATATAGCTTCCGTCCGGAACGTCAGCGCCTGCTCGATGCGCTCTGGCCAGTGCTCATCAGCTTCTGTGATGCCGGCAAGCATACCGTCGGCATGTGTATCTCCCGTCTTGCAAAAGAACTCAGTGCAAAGGACGGGTAATGACTCCAACTTATTGATAGTGTTTTATGTTCAGATAATGCCCGATGAC
>OGZV01002485.1_pt1 | contig 14446 bp, 10 predicted proteins | sample 1576861 | NCBI WGS metagenome assembly OGZV01 (sample SAMEA3541501, study PRJEB24748) | human gut metagenome | biome: human gut; feature: human-associated habitat; material: faeces | place: China | collected 2012
CTTAAGCTGCTGCGCCTTATAGTCCGCGCCCGGGCGCATTTGATGTCCGACAAGCCTGCCGTACTGCGCGCACACCGCCACGATGCTGAGCAGCGCGGCCTTCACGGCAAGCTGACAGCCGGGCGCCTGCACCTGCCACGCGCGCACGATCTGTGCGAGCAGCGCACGGATTTCACTCTGCCCGGGTTCACCGGCGCGAATGCAGGTGCCGAATCGCAGCCGTCCCTCGGCGAGCGGCGACAGCAGCGCGAATTCGCTCTGGTCGGCACGCGAAAACTGCAGGAAATCCGCCGCAAATACGAACGAGCGGAACTGGTTTTCCCGTCCGGCGGCACGAATTTCGTGCAATTCCTCACCGGCGGCGAAGAACACATCGCCGTGCGTGCCCTCATAGGTGTGGTCGGCGATGGTGAGCGAAACGTGGCCCGCGTCCACCGTGATGATCTCCAGCTCGGGATGCCAGTGATACGGGATGAAATCGCTGTCATCCGCCTCGCTCCCGTCGAGCGCCGGATAGATCTGAAACGGAAAGGAAAGCGTGCCGTGCTCCTTCTTTTCGCGTCTTGCCGCATCCATCGCGTCTCCTCCTCTCGTTCCGGGACAGTTTTTCCTCGCCGCAGAACTCCTTAAAATTGTGTTATTCGTTCTGAATTTATTGCAAGCGTTTTCGCGTCAATCTGCTATAATTATAATCGTAAAAGGAACTGCGCGCAAGAGTGCGGCAAAATTAAATCGTATTTTTGTTGTATCATATGTCAAAAGAGGCTTCTGACTTTTTGTGACAAATGACGAAGTGGTTCCGACAGCACGCAAGAGGTTGCGCAGGAGCGTGCTCTCGTGCTATAATGGAAGGTGGACAGGTCTGATTACGGCCGGTCTGCCGGGCGCAGGGCAGGAATGCTCCGCGCACCGAACCAAAAAAATATTTTTTTGGAGGGAGATTTACTATGTACATGGATAAGCAGGTCAAGCGCGGATACAACGAGTATATCCGTCTTGACGAGGGCATCGGCAAAGATGCCATGATGGACGTTGCTCTCCTCGTTATGGAGGATGGCGACACCTGGAGCTGCGAGGAGCCTGAGAAGGAAGTTGCAGCACTGGTATTCGACGGCAAGTGCACCATCAAGTGGGAGAATGAGTCCTACGACGTTGACCGTCCGAACCCGTTCGACTACAACCCGTCCTGCCTGCACGTATGCAAGGGCGTTAAGTTCGAGATCATCGCACACGGTCCGTGCAACATCTACATCCAGAAGACGCTGAACGAAAAGACCTTCCCGAGCAAGATGTACAAGCCGGAAGACACCGATACCTGGGCACGCGGCAACAAGGGCGAGCTGATGGGCTGCATCAAGCGCGATGTACGCACCTGCTTCGACCTTGACAACGCACCGTACTCCAACATGGTACTGGGCGAGGTTGTCAACCTGCCGGGCAAGTGGTCCTCTTACCCGCCGCATCATCATCCGCAGCCGGAGTGCTACTTCTACCGCTTCGACAAGCCGATGGGCTTCGGCGCAGGCTGGGGCAACGGCGAGATCTACGAGACCCATCACAACGGCCTCGCGATCATCACCGACAAGATGCACTCTCAGGTAACCGCACCGGGTTACTCCTGCTGCTACGCATGGGGCATCCGTCATCTGCCGGGCGACCCGTGGGACAAGACCCGCATCGACGACGAGGAGCACCTGTGGCTGCTTGAGGACGATGCCAACGATCATATCTGGCACTGCCCGAGCGGCAACTGATTGCCGCTTATAGGGGCGACTCCGTCTCCCCTATATACGCCAAAAGTTCCGTAGAAACTTTTGGCGATACCCCTCTCACCTTTGCACGGCAAAGGTGGCTGCGCCGCCACGGCGCAGGCAGTGGTATCAAAGTCCGGCGGAGCTGGACTTTGATAAGGAACTGCATCTGCCGCGTGCGCGCGGCAGGCACGAGACCTGTCTCGTGCGTTTGGGAACCTATGGTTCCCTTGCCCCTCCTTTTGGAGAGGGAGGGTGCTAAGTCAAGGCTTGTTGGAGACTGGCTTTGATTCATCATTATTTGTATTCTATTTAGGAGGATTTCCAACATGATTCATATGGAAACCGTTCGTCTGACTGCGTCTCAGGCACTCGTTCGCTTCCTCGAGAACCAGTATATCAGCTATATTGATATGGATGGCAACGAGCAGGAGCACAAGTTTGTTAAGGGCATCTTCATGCTGCCGGGCCACGGCAACGTAGTTGGCTTCGCTAACGGCGTTGAGCAGGAGCTCAAGGACATGATCGTTTACCAGGGCAAGAACGAGCAGGGCATGGCTCTGGCCGCTGTCGGCTACGCTAAGCAGATGCGCCGCAAGTCCATCTTCGCCTGCACCTCTTCCGTAGGCCCCGGCGCTTGCAACATGGTTACCGCTGCTGCAACCGCAACCGCTAACAACATTCCGGTCCTGATCCTGCCGGGCGACATCTACGCTTCCCGTCAGCCGGACCCGGTTCTCCAGCAGATGGAGCAGCCGCAGAACCTGTCTATCTCCGCTCATGATGCTTTCCAGGCTGTTACCAAGTACTGGGGCCGCATCAACCGTCCGGAGCAGGTTATGACCGACATGATCTCCGCTATGCGTGTTCTGACCGATACCGCTAACACCGGTGCTGTTGCAATTTCTCTGCCGCAGGACGTTCAGGCGGAAGCATACGATTACCCGGTTGACTTCTTCAAGAAGCGCGTATGGCGCGTTGACCGCCGTCCGATCACCAAGTATGCTCTGGACAAGGCTGTTGAGGTCATCAAGAACGCAAAGAAGCCGCTCCTGATCTGCGGCGGCGGCGTTCGTTACGCTGAGGCACACAAGGTATTCAAGAAGTTCGCTGAGGACTTCGGTATCGCATTCGGCGAGACCCAGGCCGGCAAGTCCGCTGTTGTTTGGGATCACGAGCTGAACCTCGGCGGTCTGGGCACCACCGGCGGCATCGCTGCAAACAAGCTGGCGCACGAGGCTGACGTTGTAATCGGCGTTGGCACCCGTTACACCGACTTCACCACCGCTTCCAAGTGGCTGTACCGCACCGACGCTAAGTTCGTCAACATCAACCCGTCTGAGTTCCAGGCTTACAAGATGGATGCTACTCCGGTCGTTGCTGATGCGAATGAGGCTCTGACTGCTATCGGCGAGGAGCTGGCTAAGATTGGCTACCACACCGACAAGGCTTACGCTGAGGAAGTTGCTGCTCTGCGCAAGGAGTGGTGGACCGAGGTTGAGCGTCTGGACAAGGTTGAGTACACCGATCCGGAGCACTTCACCCCGGAGTGCAACGACGACAACCGTGAGTGCGTTGAGAAGTACATCGAGGATACCGGCTGCAAGCTGTGCCAGACCACCGTTCTGGGCACCATCAACCACATGATCGACGACAACGCTATCGTCTGTGCAGCTGCAGGCTCTCTGCCGGGCGACATGCAGGGTCTGTGGCGTGCACGCAAGGAGAACACCTACCACATGGAGTACGGTTACTCCTGCATGGGTTACGAGGTTGCTTCTGCTCTGGGCGCTAAGATCGCTTGCCCGGATCAGGAAGTTTACGCTATGTGCGGCGACGGTTCCTTCGACATGCTGCACTCTGAGCTGATCACTTCGGTTCAGATGGGCCACAAGATCAACGTTATGCTGTTCGATAACGCTTCCTTCGGCTGCATCAACAACCTCGAGGTAGGTCAGGGCAATGCGTCCATCTGCACCGAGAAGAACATGCTCGAGCCGGGCGTTACCAACGGTATCCACAAGGGCAAGGTAATCCAGGTAGATTACGCTGCAATCGGCGCGGCTTACGGTTGCAAGACCTACACCGTCAAGACTCTTGACGAGCTGAAGGCTGCAATCGAGGACGCTAAGAAGCAGACCGTTTCCACCCTGATCGACATGAAGGTTCTGCCGAAGACCATGTCCGCAGGCTACGAGGCTTGGTGGCGTGTAGGCGTAGCTGAGGTATCTCAGAAGGCTGAGGTTCAGGCTGCCCGCAAGCGCATCGAGGATCACCTGTTCGAGTCCCGCCACTATTAATAGCGCGCGATAAACTCGCTTTAGGTTTACGAAAGCTCCCAACCGTGAGGTTGGGAGCTTTTTTGCGGTTTCAAGCATGCTGAATGGAGAATGGGAAATGGCGCTATCCTTGCGCTCAGCCCGCCCTGCGGTACCGATATAGAATAAAAGAACTCCTCCCATCGCTTCAGACGGGAGGAGTTCATTTTTACAGCATCTGCAGCAGCTCGATCTGCTCACCGGACGGGCCGGTAAAGAACCAGTTCTGCAGGCCGCCGAAGGTATTCGGCAGCACCTTCTTCTCCGGTGCGGTGAAGCTGATAACGCCTGCCGCCTTGAGGTCAGCCGCGGTCTTGTCGAGGTCGTCAACGTAAACGGCGAAGTGCGGAATGCTGCCCTCGCCGGACGGCACGAGCGTGCCTGCGGGCGGCTCGATCAGCTCGAGCAGGAAGCCGCCAAACTCAACGAGCGCCAGCTTCTTCTCGCCGTCCGGAGTCTGCACGCTGTCGCGCTTGAATACACTGCCGCCGATATTCTCATAGAATGCGATGCTCTGCTCCATATCCGCCGTATAAATGGCGATATGGCCCAGGCCCTTGTAATGTTCCTTCATGGTTAATCCTCCTTGCTGTGAGGCTGTACGCGCCTCTATGTAAAGCATAGCATTTCGCGTCCCGTTTGTACAGAGGAAACCGGAGAAAATCGCGTTTTTCTCAGAGCTTCGCCTGCCAGTGAAACGTCAGTTTTACGGCAGGATAAAAAAAGAGACCGCCGAAGCGGTCCCTTTGAAGGTCAGTCGATATTGACTTATCAGTCCTGTACGGTGGTAACAACCGAAGCGTTGGACTGGTTTTCCAGATAAGACTGGTAGGTGGTCTTCTCGCTCTTGCCGAAGCCAAGGGGAGAGAAGATTACATAAGCCAGAACCATGATCAGCAGGGTAACGGTAGCCCAGATCTTGCCGTTCTTCCACGGGGTCAGATCTACAGCGCCTACGTCCTTCAGCTCGAAATCGGTTGCACGCGGATGCTTCTTAACGATTACCCACATCAGCAGCATGTCGAATACGAACAGGATCGCGGTGAAGTACAGGTAGTGGATGTTGTTCAGGAACGGAATGACGTTACGCAGACCGAACTGGAGAATGAAGTACAGAACAACGTGTACCGGGATGACGATCTTAGCAGCGATAGCCGGAACCTTCTTCCAGAAGAAGCCGCACAGCAGGCAAACAAAGATCGGGGTGTTGAACGCAGCGAAAGCAGAGTTTACGAAGCTCGTGATGCCGCCCATGTACAGCATGAACGGGGACATGATGGTGGAAACAACTGCTACTACAGTACCGAAGTTCTGGCCGATCTTAACCATGCGCGCGTCAGACGCGGTCGGGTTGAAGAGCGGACGATGAATATCGAGTGCGTAGATGGTGGATGCGGAGTTCAGTACCGAGTTGAAGGAGGACAGGATCGCGCCGAACATTACAGCAGCGAAGAAGCCAAGGATCGGCTTCGGCATAACCTCTGCTACCAGCATCGGGTAAGCGGAGTCGCCGGAACCCCAGTCCATGCCCGGGTAAGCCAGTGCGCAGATAACGCCCGGAACAACGATGATGAGCGGGGTCATGATCTTGAGGAAGCCTGCGAATACGGCGCCCTTCTGTGCTTCCTTCAGGTTCTTAGCACCGAAGGTACGCTGGATGATGGACTGGTTGGTTGCCCAGTAGTACATGTTGTTGACCAGCAGACCGGTGAACAGCAGCGGCCACGGGAGCCACGGCTCCGGGGTGTTAACCTCGTTGATGGCGTTCAGGTAGGACGGATTGGTGTGCAGGAACTTGTCGAAGCCGTCCATAAAGGAACCGTCGCCGCCGAGCTGGCCGGACAGGAACATGAAGCCGAATACCGGAACCAGCAGGCCGCCGACGATCAGGCCGAGGCCGTTGATGGAGTCGGACAGTGCGATTGCCTTCAGGCCGCCGAAGATGGCGTAGATAGAACCGATGATTGCGGTTGCAACACATACGATTGCGATTGCTGCAAAACGGGAAATACCGAACATCTCGTCAATGCCGAAGATGTTTACGAATACCTGTGCGCCTGCGTACAGGATGTTCGGCAGCATGATTACAACGTAGCTGAGCAGTACGATGATGGAAACCAGACGGCGGGTGCCTTCGTCGTAGCGCTGCTCAAAGAACTGCGGAACGGTGGTCAGACCGGTCTTGAGGTACTTCGGCATCAGTACGAATGCGAGGATTACCAGAGCGATTGCAGAGGTTACCTCCCAGCCCATGGTGGACATGCCGACGCGAACTGCCTGACCGTTGTTGCCAACGAGCTGTTCTGCGGAAAGGTTGGTCATCAGCAGAGAACCGGCGATGACCGGGCCGGTCAGGCTGCGGCCGCCGAGATAGTAGCCGTCCTGCGTGTCGAGGTTGTCACCACGGGTTTTCCACCACGAGATGAGTGCGACGAGTGCCGTGAACGCCACGAAGGTGATCGCGGTAAACGCCATGGAGTTTACGAAGTTCATCTTTTTCTCCCCTTGTAAAAATTTCTTGTCCCGGCGGAGATCCCTCAAAATCCACCGGAACTTCGTGAATGTACAGCACCGATTTGTGCTTGCGTGCGCGTGCCCGCAAGATCCCAAAAAACAAGACCGTCAATCGAAGGACTGAAGATCTGTTAAATGGGCAAACCGCGTTGCCGCTTGTCCGAAAGTTATTTTAACACTATATAAGAGCTATAGCAAAGCATTTTTTTTACTTTTTTCGCACTTTGGATACTTGCACATAAACAAGAAGGTGTATTTGTGCATTTCGACGTTAACTGAACGCAGATTTACAAAGTGAACGTTAAAAAATTATCAGGAACAACAAAAAAATTCGAAAAACTGTATCTTTTTTACAAGAAAAAATCCCCACATAAAGCGGGGATTTTGCACGGAATTACGGTGTATACCATTCATCGCTGCGATTTTTTGCGTCAAAAATTTGCGCATATTCCGCATTGTGATAATCGTTCAGCAGGTCGTTTTCCGGCTGTTCGCTCTGCGGATACCAGGTGCCGTCCGGCAGGCGGTAGCCGTTGACGTTCATCACCGGAATCTGCTGCTGCAGGGCAAGGCGCATCTGGTCAAAGCCCGAGGTCGAGCAGCCGAGTGCGTTCAGCGCATACGCGGACAGATAGTTCGCGCTGATCTGCATGTTTGTCTGCTCCTTGATGTCGTAGTTCGCCCAGATGAAGAACGGCGTTACCATCTTTTTCTGGCGCAGTTCGGCATCCGAGAGATCGCCGCGCTGACTCTCGAGCAGGGTGTTGTAAAAGTCCTCCGGCAGATTGGGCTGGTGGTCGCCGAAGAACACGATCGCCGTCGGCTCATCCACCTTGGAGAAGTAGCTGATCAGCTCCTGCACGGCGTCGTCGCTGTACCGCACGAGCGACAGGTACTGGTCAACCGTCGGGTACTTGTCCTGCTCCTCGCCGGTGAGGTAGATGCGCTTGTCGAAGTAACCATCGCCGTCCCAGTCGTAGCCGCCGTGGTTCTGCATCGTTACGTTGAACACGAACAGCGGCGTGTTTTCCCTCTTGTTCTCGTACAGCTCGAAAATCTTCTTGTAGCTTGCGCTGTCGCTGATATAATCGCGCACACGACCGGCGTCAGCGGCAAAATCGTCCTGATAATACTGCGCTTCAAAGCCGAAGAAGCGGTAGACGTTCGTGCGGTTCCATGAGGTGGACAGATAGGGATGAATCGCCGCCGTCTGGTAGCCGAGCGAATCCAGACCCGAGGTCAGATTGGGCATTTCGCTCTTGATGAACACCTGATATGCCGAGCAGTTGTACGGCAGGAACGCCATTGAATCGCCGGTGAGGAACTCCAGCTCGGTGTTGGCGGTGCCGCCGCCGAAGGTCGAAACGGTCAGCTGACCGCTGATGGTATTCTCCTGACCCTGCATCAGCTTGTGCACATACGGCATGGGGTCCTCGTTGGTCTCAAGCGCACCGACCGAGCCGAGATCCGAGAAGGATTCGTTCATGATCACGATCAGATTGGGCGTTTTCGTGCCCTGTTTGCCGGTAAATTCGCTCTGTGCGTCAGAAAGCGAATCCGCGCTGTAACCCTCCGGCTGCTTGACAAACGAGCTGGTCGCGCAGCGCAGGAAGTAGAAAATCTCGCTGTACTGGCGGCTGGACTGCCAGAACGCCAGTCCGGTGCCGACCGTCTGGATGCCGGTGTAGGCGATGAACGCCAGCACGAGCACACACGGCAGCGAAAACAGTCTGCGGAAGTACCAGCGCTTGTGCACCTTGAAGCTGCGCTGCATCAGGCACACGCTCACGCAGAACAGCACAGCCGCCGCTGCGGCGCGGAGCACGGAAAGCTCTATCGGTGCGGAGTAGCCCTTGGACACGTTGGCTGCCGTGCCGATGGCGGCAATGTCGCTCAGCATGACAGGCGTGCCGCGGAACAGCATAACGTAGTGGTCGATCATGCCGTGGATCATCGAAATTGCCATGCCGAGGCATACGCCGATACGCACGTTGCCGCAGATCAGATACGCCGCGGCGTAAACCGCCACATAGCAGATCCAGCCCTGAAAAAACGACTGCTTGAGCGTGATGACGCAGCCCTTGACCATGTATTCCACCAGGATCAGGCTGACAGCCGCCGCAGACAGGAACAGCAGCACGTCATGCACGAGCAGAACCGCCGTGTACAGCCGCGTGTGATTTTCCGCAAACGGGTGGTTGCGGCGCCACGGACGCAGCACCAGCGGCACGAATGCGCCTGCGGTCAGCCAGTGCGAGATGGTCGGCTGATACATCAGCGAGCCCCTGCTCAGCAGGGGATGGAACAGCAGGAAAAACGCAACGAGCAGCAGTACGTTTACACCGATTTGGTACGGATTTCGTCCGGTTTCATTTTGAACCTTGTGTTCAATACTCAAAAAAGTTGCTCCTTTCGCAGAAACGGAAAAGCCGCTGTGGTGTTTCCGCAGCGGCTTCTCAAGTCGTTAGAATTTATGCCTCAGGCGTTTCCTCTACACGGGTAACTGCGATAGAGAGATCGTCCAGCTGCTTGTCGTCTACGATATCCGGGCAGTTCATCATCAGGTCAGACGCGTTCTGAACCTTCGGGAAGGCGATCACGTCGCGGATGGAATCCAGACCGGCGAGCAGCATGCACAGACGATCCAGACCGTAAGCCAGACCACCGTGCGGAGGTGCGCCGTAGGAGAACGCAGTAATCAGGTGACCGAACTGCTCCTTGGCCTTCTCCTCGGTGAAGCCGAGGACCTCGAACATCTTGGTCTGCAGCTCGGGATCGTGGATACGAATGGAGCCGCCGCCCAGCTCACAGCCGTTGAGGATAATGTCGTACGCCTTGGCACGAACCTTTGCCGGATCGGTGTCCAGCAGCGGGATATCCTCGTCCATCGGTGCGGTGAACGGATGGTGCATCGCGACGAGACGGTTCTCCTCCTCGCTGTACTCGAACTGCGGGAACTCGGTGACCCACAGCAGCTTGAAGTCGTCCTTCTTGGCAAGGCCCAGACGCTTAGCCAGCTCGCAGCGCAGCGCGCCCAGAGCAACAGCGGCGGTCTGCCAGTTTGCGTCGGCAACAACGAACAGCAGGTCGTTCTCCTTTGCGCCTGCACGCTCCTTGATGGCTGCAATCTCGTCCTCGGACAGGAACTTGGCAAACGAGGAGGTCATGCTGCCGTCTGCGGCGAGCTTCATCCATGCAAGGCCCTTTGCGCGGTAGGTCTTGACGAACTCGCCGAGCTTGTCGATCTCCTTGCGCGGGAACTTGTCCGCGTAGCCGTTTACGTTGATGAGACGGACCGTACCGCCGTTCGCTACGGTGTCCTTGAACACCTTGAACGAGCAGTTCTTCGCAATATCGGAAATGTCCTTGATCTCAAAGCCGAAGCGGACGTCCGGCTTGTCCGAGCCGTACTTGTCCATGGCGTCCTGCCAGGTCATGCGCGGCAGCGGCAGCTGAATGTCAACATCGAGCACTTCCTTGAATACGCGCTGGAGGAAGCCCTCGTTGACGGCGATAACGTCATCCTGCTCAACGAACGACATCTCGAGGTCGATCTGGGTGAATTCCGGCTGACGGTCAGCACGCAGATCCTCATCGCGGAAGCAGCGGGTGATCTGAATGTAGCGGTCCATGCCGGACAGCATGAGCAGCTGCTTGTACTGCTGCGGGGACTGCGGCAGGGCGTAGAACTTGCCCGGATGCACACGGGACGGCACGAGGTAGTCGCGCGCACCCTCCGGCGTGGACTTGGTCAGCATCGGGGTCTCGATCTCGAGGAAGCCGTGCTCGTCGAAGTAGTTGCGGGCAACCTGCGTTACGCGGTGACGCAGCATCAGATTGCGCTGCATGGACGGGCGGCGCAGGTCAAGGTAGCGGTACTTCAGACGAATCTGATCGCCGACTTCCTTGTTGTCGTCGATTTCGAACGGAGTGGTCTCCGCCTTGGAGAGGATGCGGATGTCCTCGGCGATGATTTCGACCTCGCCGGTCGGCATCTTCTTGTTGATGGCTGCCGCGTCGCGGGCCACCAGCTTGCCCTTTACCGCTACAACGAACTCGGTGCGGCAGGTGAAGGCGATGTCGAACAGGTCGGCGTTTACCGACTTGTCGAACGTGCACTGTACAATGCCCGCACGGTCGCGCAGCAGCAGGAACAGAACGCCGCCGTTGTCACGCACGCGGTCAACCCAGCCGTTTACGGTAACGGTCTGACCGGCGTGCTCCAGGCGAAGCTCGCCGCACATATGCGTGCGCTTCATGCCTGCAATAGATGTGTTATTCATGTTTATCAATCCTTATTACTAAGATTTCGGCTGTCGCGAAACTACAGTTTCGCCGACAAGCAGGAACGGACCGTGGGCCGTTCCAAAGTCGTCCGAAAGTTCCTGTGCAGAAACTTTCTCCCTCTTAGGGTATAAAAACCGTGATACATGCTCCCGGTTTTTATGAATTTGCAGAGCAAATTCTATTTAATACGCGCTGTCGCGCGGATTAGCTGAGATATGGATAATTTAAGTTACTCATTGTCTGTATTCTTCATCGCCGGACGAACGTGCTCATAATAGCCGAGAAAGACCATAATCGCAAACAGAATGATGCCGACGAAGGCGATAAGGAACGGTATCGATGCACCCGTATTGGTAAAGATAGAAAGCAGCATCAGCGAAACAATGATACCAAGCATACCCGTAATCATGAGAATACCGCCATAAACAAGCTGTTTCATAAACAATCCCTCCATATTCAGTTGAAAACTCTATCTGTCCATTAACAGCCAGCAATCAATAATTACTAACTACTAATTCCCAATTAGAATGAATTATTTGTCGCAGATTACCTTGCCTGCGTTTTTCTTCGCCAGACCGTCATGGATGAGCTTTGCTGCCTCGTCAAGCGAAATCTTGACCTGCTCGCCGCTCTCCATATCCTTGACAGCGACCACGCCCGCGTTAATTTCATCCTCGCCAAGGAAGATAACGAACGGAATGCCCAGCTTGTCGGCGTAGCCGATCTTGTGCTTGAACTTCTTCTGCTCGCTGTACAGCTGGGTGCGGATGCCCGACTCACGCAGAGCGGTAGCGGTCTTGATAGCGGCGCCCATGTCGTCAGTCATCGGCAGGATGAGTACGTCCGCCGGTGCCTTGTTCATCTGGTCGTTCAGGTAGCCCTGCTCGCCGAGAACATAGAACAGACGGGTCAGGCCGATGGAAATGCCGACGCCCGGCAGCTGCTTGTCGGTGTAATACTCGGCAAGGTTGTCGTAACGGCCGCCCGAGCAGATGGAACCGATCTCCGGATGGTCGAGCATAGCGGTCTCATAAACGGTGCCGGTGTAGTAGTCCAGACCGCGGGCAATCGTCAGGTCGATCTCGAAGTGGTCAGCCGGAACGCCGAACGCCTGCATATAGGTTGCAACCGTTTTCAGCTCCTCCGCGCCGAGGTCGAATACCTCATTTTTGCCCTTGTAGCTGTCGAGCGCCGCGAGGATACCCTCGGTGCCGCCCGGGGTTTCGATGAACTTCAGCAGCTCGTCAGCCGCAGCAGCCTCCACGCCGAAATCCTCGACGAGGATGGTCTTTACCTTCTCCGCGCCGATTTTTTCGAGCTTGTCGATGGTGCGCATGACGTCGCCCGCCTTCTCGGTCAGACCGAGGATGGCGAAAAAGCCGTTGAGCACCTTGCGGTTGTTGATGCGGATCTTGAAGCGCTCGAGGCCCAGCGAGGTGAACGTTTTGTAGATGATGCTCGGAACCTCGGCCTCGTTGATGATGTCCAGCTTGCCGTCGCCGATAACGTCGATGTCGGCCTGATAGAACTCGCGGAAACGGCCGCGCTGTGCGCGCTCACCGCGGTAAACCTTGCCGATCTGGAAACGGCGGAACGGGAAGGTCAGCTCGCCGTAGTGCTGGGCAACATACTTTGCCAGCGGTACGGTCAGATCGAATCGCAGGGACAGATCGCTGTCGCCCTTGGTGAAGCGGTAGATCTGCTTTTCGGTCTCGCCGCCGCCCTTGGCAAGCAGCACCTCGGAGGACTCGATCAGCGGGGTATCCAGCGGATAGAAGCCGTACAGCGCATAGGTTTCGCGCAGTACCTGCATGATGCGCTCCATCTGCACCTGCGGTGCCGGAAGCAGCTCCATAAAGCCGGATAAGGTTCTGGGTTTTACTTTTTCCATAACTATTTTGATTCTCCTCAAGACAGACGTATGCACCGAATTGGCGTACCCGATCCGGTGCAACGAATGCTATTGTTTATTTTTTGTTCTTCGGGTTGACAATATTACGCCAATCCAGATCACCGCGGTCCAGACCGAGGATGAGCATCTCGGCGGTTGCCGAGTTGGTTGCAATCGGGATATTGTGCATGTCACACAGGCGGGAAATCGCATGAACGTCCGGTTCGTACTGTGCGTTGGACATCGGATCACGGAAAAACAGCACGAGGTCGATCTCGTTGTAGGCTACGCGCGCGGAGATCTGCTCCTCGCCGCCCTGCATACCCGCAAGGCACTTGTCGATTTTCAGACCGGTAGCTTCTTCAACAAACTTGCCGGTGGTGCCGGTGGCACAGATATTATGCTTTGCAAGAATACCGCAGTATGCCATGCAAAACTGTACCATCAGTTCTTTTTTGCGGTCATGTGCGATCAGTGCTATATTCATCAGGAATAACCCCTTTCCTGTATATTCATGTTGAGATTACTTACAATTTAAGTGGAATACGCTCGCCGTTGAGCCGCCGGGCGATATTCATAAAGGCGCGAGCCGCGCCCGTGTGCTTGACGGCATGAATGCTCCTGCCGCTGTTGCTGCACGAAATGAGGTCCACATCCTCGGGTACGAGGCCGAGCAGGGGAAGTCCCGCTTCGTCCATCGCGTCGTCGATGTTGCCGGATTTGCCGTGGCTGATGAGCTGCGGGCGCACGCGGTTGAGCACCATGCGGATGCGCTGGATGCAATATTCCTGCTCGATGGTACGGGCGCAGCGCTCCGCGCCGCGCACACAGGCGCGGTCAGTCGCGGTGACGATGATGGCCTGCGTGGCGATATGCGCCAGAAAGGACATCTCCGCCGGGAGTCCCGCCGGACCGTCGATGATGAGATAATCAAACCCGGCCTCCTCGGCCTGCACAGCCAGCTGCTCCATGCCGCGCTCGCTGAGAGCGGGAAGCGCCACCGGTGCAGTGAGTAAGTACAGCGTTTTCATATCCGGATGACACGCCATGGCATCCGCGAGGGGAACCGCGCCGCCTGCCACATCGGCAAACGAGTAGACCACCCGGTCCGACATGCCCAGTACGATATCCAGATTCCGAAGGCCGCAGTCGCCGTCAATCAGCAGCACTTTGCTGCCAAGCTGCGCGAGAGCCGCGCCTACGCCCGCTGTAAGGGAGGTTTTTCCTGTGCCGCCCTTACCGGACGCAACAAGAATCACCTTCAACATACCGCCTCCGAAAGAAAACCTTATTTAAGGCAATACTGCATAAATCTGCAGATTCGCCTACAAGTGTATTATAAACTAACAGCGGGCGGTTTACAAGCGTTCCACGCGAATTTTTTGACGAAAACTTCAAATGGCACCGGGTTTGGAAAGAAAAAACCCGGCAAAATCACATTTGCCGGGCTTAGGCTGCCGCGAAACTGCAGTTTCGCTTATAATTGTTTTATCGAATCAGGGTGTTCTCCGCCTGACGGGAGGCTGCGCTGTCCGACTTGCCGATGGAGAAATACTCATCGAGCATATCACGCACAATCGGCGCAACGTAAGCGCCGTGGCCTGCGCCTTCACCGACCACGCAGATAACGATCTGCGGGTTGTCAAAGGGTGCAAACGCGATGAACAGACCGTTGCCGAATGACT
>OGZV01002490.1_pt1 | contig 14417 bp, 11 predicted proteins | sample 1576861 | NCBI WGS metagenome assembly OGZV01 (sample SAMEA3541501, study PRJEB24748) | human gut metagenome | biome: human gut; feature: human-associated habitat; material: faeces | place: China | collected 2012
TCGGCGAGTCCGGCGGCGTTCGCGTCGTTGATGAAGCGGCAGGGGAAGGGGATGCAGCGGCTGAACTCCTCGACCGGCACGCCGCGCAGACCGAGCGCGTGGGAATAGACGAGCGTTTTCTCGTCCCGATCGAGAATGCCGGGCAGGGAAATACCGACACCGAGCACGGTTTCCGTCGGGCATCCCTCTTTTTCGAGCAGGCTCTTTACAAGCTCGGCGAGTCCGGCGGCGTAGGCGTCGCACCGCTCAAAGGGGCGCTTTTTTCGCTCAAACCGCACCAGTTCGCCGGATAAATCGACCAGAACCGCACCGATATGGTTCTGCGTTATTTCGAGACCGACCGCATAGCGGGCGTTCCGCACCGGGGCAAAGGCTTTCGCCTTGCGGCCGCCGGTGGACTCGAAGGTGCCGACCTCCTGCACCAGTCCCATTTCCATCAGCTCTTTGACGTTCTGGAGCACAGTCGGCCAGCTGTTGCCGACCTTGGCCGCCAGTTCGGGCTGGGAAATGCGCTCGCAGGCAAAAATGCTGCGCATCGTTCGAATGCGGTTGATTTTCTTTACATCGCGGTTGTTCGCTCCGCCTTGTATCATCTGGATGCGTCACCTCCGGATACGAAAACGACATCTGAAATGTAATTTATAAAGTCATTTCTATTATAGGGAATTCAGAGAGATTATGCAAGGGGAAACCTTTGATTCGGCGGAAGTTATAAAATAATAGAAACCCCGGAGCGGCTGCCTCGGGGTCTGTCTGCTGTCCAATCAAATTTTTAGTTCTTGCTGCGATACAGGAACGTTACGATCTGCGCTCTGGTGCAGCCGTCTGCCGGGGCGAATGTCGTTGAGGAAGTGCCGGTAGTGATGCCGTGCGCGACCGCCCACTGAACTGCATCGGCATAGAATGCGCCGTCCGCCAGATCGCTGAAGGCGAGATCTGCCTTGGCTGCGGGTTTGCCTGATGCACGCCACAGGAAGGTTACGACCTGATCGCGCTGTACCGTTACATTCGGGTCAAAGGAAGTTGCAGAAACGCCGTTCGTTACATTGTTCGCAACCGCCCACAGAACCGCCTGATAGTAATAATCCGAACGTTTGACGTCGGTGAACGGATTATCTACGCTGTTCGTCTGCGGAGAACCGGCAGCGCGCCACAGGAAAGTGACCGTCTGTGCGCGCGTACAGGTCTCCTGCGGCCCGAAGGTCGTTTCGGTCAGACCGGAAGTCACCTTGCTGCCTACCGCCCACTTCACCGCATCATAGAAGTAATCCGACTTGGCAATATCGGAAAATCCGGTATCGGGATCTTTCATCGGAGCCGTCGCAAAACGCGCCTCGATGGTGTGCGCGGTCTGCACCTTGACGAACTTATAGGACGCTACCGCACCGATGCTTTTGCCGTCCACCAGAACGTCCGCGATTTTATAGCCGTTATTTGCGGTAATCGTATAGTTCTGATTGTTGCCGTTGGTGATGCTGCTGGTACCGTTCGGGCTGATGCTGCCGCCAACGCCTGCCTTGGCCGTAATCGCATGCTTTTCTCGGGAGATATAGCCGCCCGAACCCTGCAGGACCGGGAAAGTTGTATGCGCTTCGCCAAGTGCGCGTCCGTCTCGGCCAGTTCCCTTGAGGGTATAGTAGCCCGGCTTTGCATCCGGATCGACCCATACGCCCTTGTTAAGAATATAGACTTCGGAAGGCTCCTGCCCCTCTTCATCTGTAATCGACCAGTCCACCTTGCTGAAAATATCGTTGCCGTCGGCGTCATAGGCATATACTACGGCTGTCGTACCGCCGTACATGCCGGGCCAGCCGGCAAGATCGACCTTAACGGAAACAACGGTCGGCAGTTCTTCCTCCGCTGCGCCTGCCGAGAAGACAGCCATGCTGCATACCGTCATAAGCGCCAGCAACAGAGATACGATTCGTTTCATCCTTTTCAAATGTACCACTTCCGTAAATTGGAATTCGTCAATGTTTGACTTGTTTCAGTTTACAACATTTTCTGCGGGATGGCAAGGGCGTTCCGGGGGGGGGTCGCTTCGTGTGTTGCATGAAGATAACTTCGCTTTTGATTATTATCGGTATAGCACATAACAAAGCCGGAATCAAGCGTGATTTGGTCGTGGATTTTGTCCGGCCCACGCGGCTTTGTTCGAACTATTCGGATTCCATAGACAACATTATACAATAAGTTCTCAATATTTCAACGAATAGCCGCAATTTTTCGGGCGGTTCCATAACATTTATGGGCTGATGAATGACTGCCAGGAACATACAGAAATGTACTTTTGCTGAAATTTTATATAACCAATATTGACAAGGCAGGCAGAGGGGGTATAATAAGCGTGTCAAATAGGCACAAGGGTACCCTTGTATCAGGATAGTCCTATCCTGATACAATCCGTTCTAATGACAAAATTTTTCGGAGCGGAGCGGAGAGACCTGCGGCCGAAGGTTCTGCAAATAAACGGAAAACCGCAGAACCGGAATATAAAAGGAGGAAAATATGATGAAAAAAAGATTATTGGCCAGCCTGCTCGCAGCCGCGATGACGCTGACCATGGCCCCGGCAGCGTTTGCCTCCGAAATTGATGAGCAATCTGATAATATATCGATTCAAGATATCACCACATCTGATAATGAAGGAACACCTGCCGAAATCGCGCCTACCGTAGGTGTTGCTCAGGTTGGCGACAAGACATACGCTTCGCTAGAGGATGCGTTTAATGCGGCCAAACCTGACGAGGCAACTACAATTACCCTGACGGATGATGTTACACTGTCAAATTATATCTCCATTAAGGATAAAAAAGACATTGTGCTTGATTTGAACGACCATTCTATTACGCATGAGGGCAACTATGTTTTTGTAGTCAGTAATGCAAAATTCCATGTAACAGGTACAGGCACTATTTTTGAAAATCAAAGAAATGGATATGCTCCGATTATAGCAAAAGGCTCGCCAGATGATGTCACTGATTACACAACGGTAACGATTGACGAGGACGTTACTTTGAAGGGTGACTATGCCGGTATTTTTGTTGCTATGGATACTCAAATGAATAGTTATAATAACTATGGTCTTGTTATCAACATGAAGGGTTCCATTGATTTGACAACAATTAAAGACGGTGTATCAGGTTTCGGTGTTTATGTCAATGGCCTGAACAAAGTTCAGAGCGGCAACATCATGCAGATTAATTTGGATGGTGCCAGAATAAAAACCGGTTCTGAAGCTGTCTATGCCGCAGGTTACGCAAAATGGAATATCCAGAATTGCGAATTCAATGCAGAGAACGCAGCTATAGAAATTCGTGCAGGCGAAATGACAATTGATGGAGGCACGTATACAGCAACCGCACCAAAATTTGAGTATGAAGCAAACGGCAATGGTTCTACCACGCAGGGTGCAGCACTTGCTATTATGCAGCATACGACTAAATTGCCTATCAGTGTCAATGTAAAAAAAGGTACCTTTAAGGCCGCAGCAGCTGTAGCGGAAAAGAATGTTCAGAAAAACGATCCTGAACCTGATGTCGATTTGCAGATTGCCGATGGTCAATTTAATGGTGTTGTAGTAGCTGACGATGTTTCGAACTTCATTTCCGGCGGCTACTTCACCACTGACCCGTCTGCTTACTGCGTAGCCGGCAAGACCGGCGTTAAGAGCGGCCTTGACGGTTACGCTTGGACGGTTGGCACTCTGACGGTTGACGAGAACGACGGCAAGGTTGGCACCGAGATCAAGAGCGAGAAAACGACCGCGCAGGCAGGCGAGGGTGTAGACCAGAAGGACGCTGAACAAATTAAGGTACAGCCGGAAATCAAAGCGGAAGTCTCTTCCGATGAAAAGGATGCCGCTGTTACTGAACTGGTTCGCAATGGCCTGACCTCTGTCGATGAAAACGGCAAGGTAGCAAATACCGTTACCATTACGAAGAAAACCTATCTGGACGTTAAGGTAACCTCGTATGAGCTTACCGGCGAAGAAAACACCTATAAGATTGCAATGGACATCACTCCGAAATATAATCTGATTGCAACCAGTGATAAGGACTCGAGCAAGGAAGTAACTGTTGCAAGCGGCGCGGAGCTCAAGAACGTTGGCGCAACCAAGGTTTCCGTAACTCTGCCGCTCGTATTTGCAAACAAGAAGATTTACATCGACCATAACAACGGTCAGAACGTCTATGTTGCAACTGCTGGTGAAGACGGCACGGTCGAGTTCACGACCAACGGCTTCAGCCCGTTCACTTTCGCGTTGACCAATCCGAACGCTGTTGTCGAGGTAAACGGCAGTGCCTACAAGACCCTTCAGAAGGCGGCAGATGCAGCAAGCGATGGCGCGGAGATCATCGTAAACAGCGGCGACTCTCACAAGCTCGATTTCACTGCTACCAAGTCCGTCAAGATCACGAACAAGACCGGCGCTGAAATCACGGTAAAGTTCAACGGCACCGATAAAAAGGTTGCCAAGGACGCAACCGAGACTTTCTCGTATACTAAGTCCTCCGGCTCCTCTTCCGGTTCCTCCAGCGGCTCGTCCTCCAAGACCACCTACAAGGTTACGACTTCCTCTGTCGCGAACGGCGGCGTAAACGTTTCTCCGTCCTCCTCGGCGAAGGGTGACAAGGTCAAGATTACCCTGTCCCCGAACAAGGGCTATAAGCTCGATAAGCTGACTGTTACGGACGCTTCCGGCAAGACCGTTTCCACCACCAAGACGAGCGAAACGGTTTACACCTTCACGATGCCTGCTTCTCAGGTAACGGTCGGCGTAACCTACGTCAAGGCCGACGAAACCACTGAGCAGCCGAGCACTAAGACCTTCTCCGATGTTTCTTCGTCTGACTGGTTCGCGGATGCAGTTAAGTACGTTTCCGACAAGGGCATGATGAACGGCACCGGCAACGGCAAGTTCTCCCCGGCGGACTCCACCACCCGCGGCATGCTCATGACCGTTATCGCCCGTTACGCAGGCGAGGACACCACCGGCAGCAACCCGTGGTACCAGAAGGGCATGGAGTGGGCGAAGGCGAACGGTGTTTCCGACGGCACTGCTCCGAACGCTAACATCACCCGTGAGCAGCTCGTTACTATGCTGTACCGCTATGCGAAATCGACCGGCAAGGACGTTTCCGTCGGCGAGGACACCAACATCCTCTCCTACGCGGACGCGACCACCGTTTCCCAGTACGCAATCCCCGCGATGCAGTGGGCGTGCGGCGCAGGTATCGTAAACGGCGCGAACGGCAAGCTCAATCCGCAGAACAACGCAACCCGTGCGGAAGTTGCCGCAATCCTCATGCGTTTTTGTGAGAATGTTAAGTAAAAAATAAACATCTTTCTGAGAGCAGCTGCACCTCACCGTGCGGCTGTTCCTTTATGGAAAAGGGGGGCATTCCTTGATGGGAATGAGCGAAAACAGGGCGCAGAGGGCGGTTTTAGAACGGCTTTTCGCCTTGCAGGACACGAAATACCGGGCGTTTCAGAGCAAGCTGATGCCGACCGTCGCGCCCGAAACCGTAATCGGCGTGCGCACGCCGCTGCTGCGGAACCTCGCAAAGGAGCTTGCGGGCACCGCCGAGGCGGCGGACTTCCTGCGCGTTCTGCCGCACGCATACTACGAGGAGAACAACCTCCATGCGTTCCTCGTGGAGAAAATCCGCGACTACGACGCAGCGCTCGCGGAAACCGAACGGTTCCTGCCGTACATCGACAACTGGGCGACCTGCGACTGCTTTTCGCCCAAGGTTTTCGCGAAGCATAAGGACGAGCTGCTGACGCCCGTCCGCCGGTGGCTCTTATCGGAAAAACTCTACACCGTGCGCTACGCAATCGGCATGCTGATGCGGCATTATCTCGATGCGGATTTCCGGCCGGAATACCTCGCGTGGGTGGCGGATGTGCAGAGCGAGGAGTATTACCTGAACATGATGCGTGCGTGGTACTTCGCCACGGCGCTCGCCAAGCAGCCGGACGACACGCTGCCGTATCTCACCGAGCGGCGGCTCGACGTCTGGACGCACAACAAGGCCATTCAGAAGGCCGTGGAGAGCTATCGCATTCCGCCCGAATTGAAGCAGCACCTTCGCGAAATGCGCATCCGCGCGTAAAACTTCCATAAAAATACCGGAGCGCACGGCCCAAATCGTCAGGCTGTGCGCTCCGGTTTTTACTTATCGTCCTTATGGTTCATCGCGCTGATGACGGCTTTCAGCACGTTTTCCAGATAAGGAAGCTGACTCGGCGTTACACTCTCGATCATCGGAGAAAGCGCCTTGAATGCCCAGAATTTATCCTTCTTTTCCTGCTTTCCGAACAGGATATAGTCGGTGGACAGGCTGAGCGTCGAGGCGATACGGCACAGCGTCGGGACAGACATACCCTTGATGCCGAGCTCGATATCTGAACAGAATTTCGGCGTAATATCCAGTTTTTCAGCAAACTGCTCGCGCGTCAGTCCTAAATACTCGCGCTGCTTGCGGATTCGTCCGCCAATCGCTACCCAGTCCATTCTGTTCCTCCGTCAACTCTTTTCATTTAGTGTACCCCGGATAGTTCCTGCAAAGAATAAACTATTAGGGTGGAAATAAGAGAACTTTGGGTGTATAATAAAGACAACTGAGGGGGGACTGCCGATGGAGTACAAGGAGCATGCGTTTACGGTACACGGAAGGGAAATCCGTTTTTCACATGCGCAGGATATCTATAATGCAATCGAACAGCAATTCTGGCCGCGATATAACGAGACGGTGAAAGATTTCGACCGGTTTTATTCGTCTAATATTTCTTCGTTCGAAGACATCTTTCGATACCTGCCTGGGGGAGCGGACAGCCGCATACGGAACCTTGTGATATCGTCCGTGGGCATTCTGCCGAGTGCTGGTGTTCTGTCCTATACGCCGGTGAGCTTTTACGGGGAGTACGAAAACGACCTGATTTACGAACCCTGCATGAAGGAGCTGTACGAGGCACGGGAGCAGATTGAACAGGCTCGTGAGCAGCAGGAGCAGTACCGTGCCGCGCAAAAGGCAAGCCGGAGACACTGGCAGGGCGGCGGATTTGGTTTTTCGGGTGCGATCAAAGGCGCCGTGATGGCCGGTATGCTGAACGCAGGCAGCGGACTGATTCATGGTGTCGGCGACTCATTTGCCGCGGCAGGAGACTGGGCTCAGATCGCAGGCACGAAACGCCAGGTCTTTCAGCATGTGCAGAAGAGCGGAATGCTGAAGGAGGCGTTTTATCTCCGCTGCCAGCGCATCTTTTATGAGGTTTTAGAAACCGTCGGGTATGAACTGCATGTTGAAATGCCGGATTATGATGAGGAGAAAGCAAACGCGACGTTCAAAAATGCGGCGGCGCAGCACCGGAAGGGACAGCTTTCGGACGAACAGTATTTCGACTATCTGATAAAATGCGTGCAACTTTATCCGTACAAGCCCAGCATATATGGAGAACTGTATCGACTGCATCCGGAGGACGATAAAGAATTACAGTCGCTGTCCGAATATCTGCATTTGCGGGAAGAATATCTGAAGCAGAGGGCGGCGGTCATTGGAGCACAGCTTTCCTATATTGCGGACATGCCGAGCGATACGATCATCGCAGTACAGAAGAAAATACAGGCGCTTGACGAGCTGGCGGAACGCTATCACGCAGCGGATGATAATGACTGGCTGAGCGAGAAAAACAAGGCACAGGCGAAACTGCAAGAGCTGCTCCGGCTGAAGGATGAACAGGAGCGCACCGCACTGGGCGTTCTCCTGCCGACAAAAGAGGAAGCGGACCTCGTTCGCATGGAATGGAGGCAGGTATCTGCTGTTCTGGATGACTATCCGTACCTGTCAGACATTGGTGCGGCACGAAAGTGCGCTGAAGCGCTGAAGAAAATTTCGGTCACGCATCCTCTGGTGCGCGAACAGGTCGAGCGGGTAGAAGACCAGGTGGTCATTTTGCAGGCGAAGCAGGGTTCGTTCCAGGAGGAGATGACGCGGCAGTACCGGAAGATTTTCGGCAGTGCAGAACTTGGGGAATCCCTCGTCAATATCGACAGCGAGTACGATGAGGACTCGAATGCCGAGCTTGACCCGGAGAGCGAAAAGTTTATCAATATGATCTGCGATATGACGGTCGAAAGAATGCTGCTGTACAGCATGACAAGGCAGGTGCTGTGTCTGACTGACACCATGCTGCACATCGCCACATTCGAGAACGAGCAGGCGCATTTTGTCCATTTCCCGCTGTACGGAGACAGAATTGAGATCGAATTTCCGTCCAGTACCATGATGGAGCTGCATACGCGCACGCAGAGAGCACAGTTTTCACTGGAAGACCTCGAAAACGTGCCGCAATTCAAGGAAATGCTGCAAGCATTTCTCCGGGAAGCATCGATTTGCAGACTGCCGCCGTTTTCGGGTGCACTCAGCTGCAAACGTCTGCTCAGCCGGTTCGCGGCAGAACTGCCGCAGATCGATACCGAATGCCGAGACCGGATTGCGGAGCGGATGCAGCTGCTGAAGGATGCCGTGCTGTGCAGCAACCCATTCCCGGGGCAGGTACAGCAGGTGCTCCCTAATCCGATGTCTCGATGGCAGACCGGAGAAGATGCCTGGCAGAGGATGCGCAGCATTGCGGAACAGCAGGAGCCGCCTGAAATCCCGACGGTGCTTTATCGGGACGCACCAGAGGGCGCACAGAAACTCACGGCTTTCTTTACCGACCGGGCGGTGTACCGACTGGATGGCGATGCGTGTGAACGGCTTGCGCTGAATGAGATTACGGAAATGACAGTGCATGCCACGTTAGCTGAACCGTATCTTCAGCTGAGCAGTACGGTCGTTCTTCCGGCGGAAGAGATCGGTCCGCATCATCTCGGCGAGTTCGCACAGCTGGTCGGCAATATCGTGCATGTGCTGCTTGGCGGCGTGATTGCGGAAGCGCTCTGCGAGCCTCCGCAGGAAGAGCCTGCGCTGCCTGCATCGTCGGTTCGGTTTTGTCCGTCCTGCGGCGAGGCAGTAGAAGAGGGTGCACGGTTCTGCGGCAGCTGCGGTGAGCCGCTCTTCCGGTACTGCGCTTCGTGTGGTGCGGAAAACGATATAAGCGCCATGTTCTGTATGGAATGCGGCGAGAAAATGATGTAAACAGAGGAGAATTACAATGGCAATCAAAGATGCAACCTGTCCGGTCTGCGGAAAGTCGATCAAGCTGAATGATGAGAAACCGTTCGGCTTTTGCAGCTTCTGCGGACATAAGATCGATACGGCAGAGTATTTCAGCGCTAAAGTGCCTAAAGCGTCTGCTGTTCAGGCAGAAACGGATAAGCCGGAGCCTGCGGCAGCACCAATCTCAGCTCCGACTCCAACTCCGGCAGCAGCGCCCTCCATCAAGATTACGCAGGATGCGCAGAGCAGCGCAATCAGCCAGATCGAAGCGATGTATACGCTCTGCTCGACCGAACAGGAATACATGGGCCTGCGTCAGCGCGTACTTGATGGAGCTTACTCCGACCAGGACAAGGCGGTCATGGTATCCGAGCTGGACCGGCTGATGAGCAAGCGGCTGCACAACGAACTGGCACTGGAGGCAGACCTGCCTGCGGCAAAAGAAGAGGTCTCCAAACTCGCGATGGGAACGGTATTGATCGCCGTTATCGGCCTTGTCGTGACGATGTTTTTCCCGATTGCGCTGCTGATTACCGCCGTTCTGGTGCTGTGCTGCATCGCAGGCGGCGCGAAGGACCGCAAGAGAAAGAAACAGTGCGTCCGGGCGCATAAGCGTCTGGAGCAGTACCGCAAGCTCGGATATAAGATTTGATTGAGACGATATCAATGCAAAAAGTTCCGGCCGTGTCGCCTTGACAAAGCCGGAACGCACGGTATAATCAAACAGAGAGGGACGCTGATACCGCAGTCAGCCCCTAATTGATCAAAACTTAAAGTAGTCATTGACCGTTTCGGAGTCCACCCGAGCGGTCAATGCGCTTTTGTGCAGAAAAATGCACAGCAAAAATGCCTCACAGTGCGCCTGTCGAGACGCTTCATGACATCCTGCGGCTTCACGATACGCAAGCCGTGCTCGCACTCTGCATAGTCGTTCGAGCACAGTTCTGTAGAGAACCTTGCGAAAAAATAATGAATATTTATATAGCTGATTGTACGATAATGTCTTATCTGCTGGGGATGTGTCGGTTTATTCCGACTTTGTTGATTTTCATGAAATTTTCGAAACACTCTGGTGAAAATTCTGATGTGAAAAATCAGCAGATTTTCAAGGGATGGAGGGAATGGACGCGCGGAAATCTGTCACCAAGGCGAAAAACCAGCAAACGCTTTTTTGGAATAGGAAAAATATGACAGAATGGCGCTGGCCGTGTTCGGACGATTTCGTTAACGGAATCTTAACACGGAGATGTACAATTCTGGAGATTATTTGTATAAAATGCTGTTTGCAATACAGGATTTCGACACGATAGGGAAATAATGGATATCACGCGAAAAAATCATACTTTATTCCTTTGAAATCTTATGATATAACTTTTGTATAGGCAGGAAGTAAGCTGGAAATACAGAATCAAAAGGAAGGTCGTGCATAAGATGAAGAATAGAATTGAGCGGGGAACTGGGCTGTATGCGGAAAATCTGCGCACGATTGCTGCGAGAGAAATTGAATTTCGATTAACGCCATATATCTTTAATCTCGGCATCCCGCCGCACGTTTCGGGGTACGGTTATCTGCGCGATGCAGTGATTGAGCTGTTGCTCGAGCCTGCGGCACAGGTCGGAGTGACAAAATGTGTATATCCGAGCGTTGCCGCCATGTACGGCACAACGGTGCACGCGGTGGAGCGTTCGGTGCGGCACGCGATCACGTCGGCATGGAATGGCGGCGGCCTGCGCCGGGTGAAGGGCGATCCGCAAAATACGATTCTGAGATTTCACAGCAGACCGACAAACAAAAAATGTATCATGGCGCTCGCACAGATGATGCAGGAACAATATGGGGACCAGATTCCTGACTGGTATGGCGAAGCGGTATGTAACGGAACAGAATGACAGGGACACACCATCGCCCGTAAAACGGATGATCTGACAGAACCGAAAATCCCTCCGGAACCACTCGAACAGGGTGGAGCCGGAGGGATTTTTTGCTGTTATTCAGCTGCAATTTTTAGCGGGAGAGATTAAGCTGGCCTGCTCTCAGTCAGAGTCTTGACTTCGTCAACACTGATTTCCAGCGCATCGGCAATATCTTCATAGGTATATTTGCCGGAGTTCAACATACGCCGCGCAATCCTGACCATTCTGGCTTTATCGGCTTCACGCGCCGCTTCATTTCTCATATCTTCCATAGCCTTGCACATAGTCGCAACTCCTTGTATTATAGAGTAGTAGTTATTAGAGCCCCTCTCCAAGGGCTGTGCTACAATGTAAAGGATGCTGTGGATTGGTTCGCAACTCCTACCGTCAGACGGTTCACGGAAGGCTCCGACCACAGCCCTTTACGGTATTGTTAATCAGTTAGATACCGCCAGACGGTTTATGTTGAACAAGGTTACAAGAGTAAAGTGTTCTGTGGAACCGGCATCAAATAAACATATCGGAGGTATTCATTATGATTTGTGTGGGTATTGATGTTGCCAAGGATAAGCACGATTGCGTTATCCTGAATTCGGAAGGGAAAGTCCTTGCAGGTGTATTCACCATTCCTAATAATGCAGATGGATTTGATACCTTGCTACAAAAGATTCACGGCTGCACAAGTCCAGATGACAAAATAAAAGTAGGACTTGAGGCTACTGGACATTACAGCTACAACATTCTCGGATTTCTGCTTAACCAAGGCCTGCCAACCTATGTTATCAATCCGCTGCACACCAACCTTTTCCGAAAAAGTATGAGTCTTCGTAAAACCAAGACTGATCGGGTTGATGCTAAAACTATCGCAGCTATGCTTATGTCTAATGTGGACCTCAAGTCCTACACAGATACAGCATACCACAACGAAGAGTTAAAGTCACTAACCAGATACCGATTTGATAAAGTTCGAGAAAGAGCTCAACTGAAACAATCGGTTTCTCGTTTGGTTACCATACTGTTTCCAGAGTTAGAAAAACTGGTGCCAACGCTGCATATGTCGTCTGTTTACGCACTTCTCATTGAATTTCCCGGAGCAAAGCAGATTGCCGAAGCTCATTTGACGCACTTGAAATCTCTCCTGAAAGATGCCTCTAAAGGCCGATATGGACGAGATATGGCAACAGAAATTCGTGATGCTGCCAAGCGTTCAATCGGTTCTGTTATGCCCGCTAAATCGCTTGAGTTGCGTCATACAATCCGCTTGATCCGTGAATTAGATTCAGAGATTAAAGATATTGAAGCAGCTATTGAGGCCATCATGGAAGAACTTCAGTCTCCCATTACGACTATTCCCGGCATGGGTTTTCGCATGGCAGCTATGATCCTTGCCGAAATCGGTGATTTCTCCTTTTTCGATTCTCCAGACAAGATCCTTGCCTATGCAGGCATGTCACCGTCCACCTATCAATCAGGGCATCTTTCATTGGCTGGAACCTACTCTCACATGGAGAAACGAGGTTCTCGCTACTTGCGCTATGCGCTTTACAACGCGACCAAGTATGTCTGCCATTGGGATCCGGGCTTTGCGGCTTACCTTGCTAAAAAGCGAGCTGAAGGAAAGCATTACAATGTTGCACTTTCTCATGCCGCTAAGAAATTGGTTCGGCTGATCTACGCCTTGGAGAAATCTCGGCAGCCGTACAGGCGTGCAGCTTAAGTTCTTATAATAAGCTCAGTTAGGCGTCCGACGGACGTCAGCTTTGCCATACCTTTTTTGAATCGTCTGCATTATTTTCACCTTTCCACACATTTGGGGTTGACTTCTAATAGTTAGTCTTCCGTATCTTCTTTGAAATAGCGAACTCTGTCCGCCAGAATTTGATAGTGCATCTCCTCGGCGCTGGTGCAGGAAAAGTCGTGCATGAGCTGCCCTAGAGCTGTATCGTTCTTGATCTGAGCGTTTACATACAGGATATGCGACTCGTCCCCGAACAATGCGCCGGTTTCTCTGACCGTTCGGTCAATGTGATAGATTGGGTGGCTGCCGTCCAGTACATCATGCTCCGTGATGAAAATGACATAGGTTTCGTTCAGCTTCTCATATTCATCGCCGGGTTCGGTCACATTGGCATCGATCAGGCTGCTGTTATACCGGGCACGTTTGACGCCGGCGCCTTTATCGCTGCGCTGCACCTCGATATTGTAGACGCGGCCTGCTTCATCGACGGCCAGAATATCCAGCCGCACAGAGCGTCCCTGCAAATTCTTAATATCGTGCTGACCATGTACGCGCTGTACGCGCAGATCGGTACGCTGTAAGATGATCTGGAGCAGAAACTCGGCACAAGCCTTGTCCTCAAACACCTTGTTCATGAAATCATCGTCCAGCAGACGAAAACCGCGCAGCCGCTGCAAATCCTCTGCGTGCTTGCGCTCGAAATCCAGGTCGGACATAACGTCACATCCTTATCTATAATATACCATGGAAATCCGGGCGGTTCAAGCCGTGACGGCGGCTGTTTTCCCCGCTTTCTGCCCTTTTTCTTGTTTCCTTTTGTTTGGCGAAAGGTGTATCTCACGAGCGACCTCCATCTGGGTGCGGCCCTCGAAAAAGCGCAGGCGGATGATGCGCTTTTCGCGGTCATCCAGACTGTCGATGGCCTCGCGCAGGGCGATGGCGGCGAGCCAATGGTCGTCCGTATTGCGCGTGTCGCCGACCTGGTCCATGACGCAGACCGTGTCGGCGCCGTCATGAAAAACCGGCTCGAACAGCGAGACCGGGTCGAGGATGGCGTCGAGCGCGAAAACGACCTCCTCCTTGGGCACGTTCATCGCCCGGGCAAGCTCGACAATATCCGGCTCGCGCTGGTGCTCGCGCACGAAGGCCTCCTTGGCCTGAAGCGCACGGTATGCCGTGTCGCGCAGGCTTCGCGAGACGCGCAGCGTGCTGTTGTCGCGCAGGTAGCGGCGGATTTCCCCAATGATCATCGGCATGAACGTTCAAAGGGGAAAAACAGCTATCCGGCGCGGACCTCCGAGCGTTCCGCGCCCTCGATGGCGTAAAATATTTCGATGCGGTCATTTCGGAGCACGATCCTGTCCACGCAGGCGCGGACAAGCGACTGCTTCTCTCTCGCGTCCAGACTGTCCCACTGCGCGCCGACCGTGCGCAGTGTGCCGAGCGCGTCCTCTTTCTCCGTGTCCTGTCCGGCACGCTGCTGCGCCGCGAGAAGCGCCTCTGAGGCGCGGTCTCTGTCGTGCTTCGCGCGCGTGATCGTATCGCGGAGCGTGTTGTCCTCGTCCTCGGCATACAGCTCGTACAGCCGCCGCAGCTTTC
>OGZV01002491.1_pt1 | contig 14409 bp, 9 predicted proteins | sample 1576861 | NCBI WGS metagenome assembly OGZV01 (sample SAMEA3541501, study PRJEB24748) | human gut metagenome | biome: human gut; feature: human-associated habitat; material: faeces | place: China | collected 2012
TATTTTTTGGGAAGCAATCAGACATTTCGTGCAACGATGGTAATAACCGATATCTGGAAAAGCTTTGGTTATAACTCGATTGTATATCTTGCAGCATTAACGGGAATTGATCCTACATTATATGAGGCTGCACAGGTAGACGGAGCAGGAAGACTTCAGCAGACATGGCATATTACGTTGCCAGGAATCGCACCGTTTATTGCATTGATGACAATCCTCTCTATTGGAAATATTTTGAATGCGGGTTTTGATCAAATTTTTAATATGTATAATCCAGCAGTGTATGAAACTGGAGATATTATTGATACATTGACCTATCGTTTGGGTCTAGTCAATCAGCAATATTCGCTTTCAGCTGCAGTAGGATTGATGCGCTCGTGTGTTTCCTGTGTTTTGGTGCTTACCGCTTATCGTTTGGCAGATAAATTTGCTGGATATAAAGTTTGGTAAGAGTGGACATGTTGGAGGAATAAGAAACGATATGAAAAATCAAAATTATGGAAAAAAAATCAAGCGCACCAAAAGTCGAATCCTATTTGAATGTTTCAATGCGATTATTATTACATTTATGACGATTATTTGTCTGGTTCCGATTTTAAATTTGTTAGCATATTCATTCAGCTCATCCAATGCGATTATCAGCAATAAGGTTACTATTTTTCCAGTAGATTTCACATGGGAAGCTTATCATTATGTAATGAAAAATACAGAATTTTGGACAGCGGTAAGAGTAGCTGTAGTTCGTGTTCTTCTTGGTGTTCCGATTAATATTATTCTGTGCGCACTGGTATCATATCCATTGTCAAAATCAGATCAGCAATTTCCAGCTAGAAAATATTATGTATGCTATATGCTTATTGTAATGCTTTTTAGTGGAGGCATGATGCCAACTTATTTTGTAGTTGCAAAGACAGGTTTAATTGATACCATTTGGTCATTAATTTTACCAGGAGCGGTTCCAATTTCAAGTTGTATTTTGATGTTAAATTTCTTTCGAGGAATTCCAGCAGAGTTGGAAGAATCAGCCAAGCTTGATGGTGCAAATCAGCTTCGAATTTTAACACGAATTTATTTGCCATTATCTAAGCCTTCGATTGCCACAATTACTTTATTTAGCCTAGTTGGTCATTGGAATGCGTGGTTTGATGGACTGATTTATTCAAATCATACATCTAGTTATCCACTTCAGTCCTATCTTCAAACCTTGATTACATTGACAACTGAAGATTTGGCATCCGGAGATATTGATTCTATTTTGCAATTTTCGAGAGTGAATAATACCAATATGAAATCAGCTCAGATTTTTATTTCAGTAATTCCATTGATGATTATTTATCCGTGGCTTCAAAAGTATTTTACGAAGGGTTTAACACTTGGAAGTGTAAAAGGATAAAACAGAAAAATGAAAAGAGAGTGTGGTTGTAATGATTTATTCAGAAAATCAGTCAAAACAACTCAGTGATGAGTTATTTTTAAATCCAACCGTATCATATAGGGGAATTCCGTTTTGGTCATGGAACTGTAAAGTGACAAAAGAGCAAATTGACGAACAGCTAGATTATTTTTTGCAGATGGGTTTTGGTGGAGTGGACATTCATCCGCGTACTGGATTGGATATTGAGTATCTTGGAACTGAGTATATGGAATTGATTCAATATACAGTTGAACAATGCAAACAAAAAGGACTATTGTGTTGGCTCTATGACGATGATCGTTTTCCGTCTGGATGTGCAGATGGAATTGTAACAAAAGATTGGAGAATGCGTGAGCGCTACTTGCTTTTGACAACGCGTTATTTGGAAAAAGATTCTTTTTTGCTGCCAGATTTTTGCTTAGACAGACAAGAATTTGAACATGAACTGGATCAAAAAAAAGAGCCAAAAGGTTATTTCGCTGGAGCCTATTCGATTACATGGGTCAATGGAACTATCAAATCATATCAGTATCTAAATAGTGTGGAGAAAACTAGAGAAGCGATAGCAAATGGGGAGCAGCTCCGATTTGCTTATGTAACACTTCTGGAAGGTGAAAATTGGTTTGAGGGACAGACCTATGTTGATGTATTAAATCCGAAAGCGATTCAGTCTTTTATTCATGTGACACATGAAGCCTATCAAAAAAAGGTTGGAAATGAGTTTGGAAAGACAGTACAGGCAATTTTTACGGATGAGCCACGGCTTGCTCCGAGAATCAAGCTTTCACAGAGAATAGAAAAAGCAGAGTCTGATCAGGATGCAATTATACCATATTCGGAGAGTTTTGACGATAAATTAAAAAAACACTATGGAATCAGTGCATTGGAGATTGCACCAGAATATGTGTGGGAGTGTACAGACCAAGATGTAGAGCATCGGTATCAATATCGAAGGGTGTTGTGTGATTGCTTTCAAGAAGCTTTTTTTGATCAAATTGGAAGTTGGTGTAGGGCGAATAATATCCTTATGACTGGTCATGTGATGGGCGAGGAAAGTCTGTTATCGCAGACCCATTACCTAGGAGAATGTATGCGCTGCTATGAAAATATGGAACTACCAGGTGTGGATATTTTACTAGATGAGCGACAACTTTTGACAGTAAAGCAAGCAGTCAGTGTAGCTAGGCAGTATGGACGAGAAGGGGTGGTCAGTGAACTATACGGTGTCACCAATTGGGATTGTAGTTTTAAAACATACAAGCTTCAGGGAGATTGGCAGGCAGCGTTGGGAATTACTGTTCGTGTTCCTCATTTGGCATGGATGTCTATGAAGGGTGAGGCAAAACGCGATTGGCCAGCATCAATTTTCTTTCAGTCACCGTGGTATCTAAAATTTTCGGATTTGGAAACGTATTTCGCTAGGTTAAATACAGCACTGACAAGAGGCAAAGCAGTTGTGCGAATTGCCGTTCTTCATCCAATAGAGTCATTTTGGGTGCATTATGGTCCAGTAGATCAAACAGGAGCATATTGTGAGGAGAAGAAAAGGTGGTTGGAAAAACTGGCAGAGGAACTTTTGTATCATACAATTGATTTCGATTTCTTATCAGAAGAACTTCTTTTAAAACTACAAGAAATAGAGAGCGAATCACTTTCTCATTATCAAACAATTTTGATTCCACCAATGACAACAATTCGAAATACAACATTAGAATTTTTGATAAAATGTAGAAGAAAAGGTGTGCGTTTGATCTTTATCGGAGAGATTCCATCGCTAGTAGAAGCACGAAAGGATGGACGGGTAAAACGATTAGCAGAGGAATGTATTTGCATTTCAGAGTCATTTCCAACGCTTTTAGGACTTTTAGATCAGGATCGCGATGTGAAAATCCTAAAAACAAATGGAGATTCTTCGGATAATCTGTTTTATCAGCTACGAAAAGATGAAAAAAATTTTTGGTTATTCTGCAGCCATGTAAATTGCAAACCAGCAGAAGACGGGCAACCAGAACAATATCAAATTTGGGTTCATGGAGAGTTTGCGGCAAGTCATTATGATGCTCAGAACGGAACTATTTCGAGTCAGCTTGTGAATGCATATAAGAACCGAGAAGAGACTTGGACTTGTATTAATTGGACGGCATGGGCTCAGGACAGCCTGCTTTTACAATTAAAGCCAGAAAATACAGAGGGTAAAGGACTGCAAAACGGTAGCAAAAAAACGAAAAAACAGTATCAACTGGTTCAAAAGTTAGAGCAAGTAACGCGTTTTGTACGTCAAGAAAAAAATATGCTGTTATTAGATTTTGCAGAATATCAGCTGGATGATGGTCCAATACAAAAGAAAAATGAAATATTGCGGTTGGACAATGAAATTCGAGAAAAATTGGGCTTTGAATTGAGAAATGGTGTTATGAAACAGCCATGGGCTATGCAGGAGAAAGAAACACATCAGGTTACTTTATGGTATGAATTTTTCTCAAAAATTGAAATTGAGGCATGGTTGGGATTAGAGGAACTTAATGCTAGCCGAATTTTCTTAAATGGTAGAAAAATTGAGAAAGAAGATTGTGGCTATTATGTGGATCCTGCAATCCGGGTTATTTCACTTCAGAAACTTTGCAAAGGAAAAAATATACTGCGCATAGAAGTTTCATATCATCAAAAGACCAACTTAGAAAATCTCTATTTATTAGGAAATTTTGATGTGCAGGTAGGTGAAAAAACTTCGACGATTCGTGAAATGGCATCCAAATTGCAATTGGGGGATATTACAAAACAGGGAATGCCGTTTTATACTGGAAATCTAGAATATCACTTTGAGATTCAGATCGAAGAGGATGGAGAATATGCGGTTAGAGTTCCAAAATTTTCTTCACCCGTTCTGGAAATGTTTGTAGATGGAAATGAAAAAGGGATTCTTGCATATGAACCACATAGACAGACACTTGGGTATCTGAAAAAAGGAATTCATGATATCTGTATTGAACTGTATGGAAATCGTTACAATGGTTTTGGGATGCTACACAATGCAAATGATGCTTATGTTTGGCTTGGACCAGATTCTTACCGAACGACGGGATCAGATTGGACTGATTCCTATCGATTGCATTCTGTTGGCGTTCTTGAAGCAGTAGAGTTGGAACAAAAAGTGGAAAAGCAAGTATTTTAAAAAGTTAGTATAAAAAATATCCCACAAGGCATGTTGCATCTGCATGAATTACCTTATGGGATATTTTTGGTTAAAATTGCATACTATCAAAAATTTTGTCCATAGAAATATCGGAATTTCTTCTATATAATAAGGGCATCAGAACAGAAATTAGTTGAAGTAATTAAAGTGTAAGAATTACAAAATGGGAAAGGTGGTTTTATTATCATGAAAGAAAATTTTTTTAATCTTCGCGCAGAGGCAGCAACAGATTCGATTACACTTTACTGGGAGCGACCAGAAGGATGCTTTGGAACACAGTATCAAGTGCTTTTGGGAGAAATGTTGGTTGGCAGTACCCAAAAGACCAACTACACAATCTCAGATTTGAAAGCAGACACATCATATGAGATTACGGTAACAGGTGTCTATGAATTGCAAACAAGTTCAGAGCAAAAAAAGAGAATATTAAAAATGAGAAAGATGAACTGAGACAACAGACAATTCAGACAATCACAGTTCATACAGCAAAAAGAACCATTACCATCGACATCACAAAAGAGCCATACAATGCAGTTGGAGATGGAAAAACATTAAATACAAAAGCAATTCAGTCAGCGATTGATGATTGTCCAAAAGATGGCTGCGTGCTGATTCCAAGTGGTACTTTTATGACAGGTGAGCTGCGTCTTCACAGCAATATGGAATTTTATTTAGCTGAGGGCGCCGTTCTTCAGGGAACTGCTAATCCAGAAGATTATCTTCCACGAATTTGGAGTCGTTTTGAGGGAACTGAGATGGAGTGCTACAGTAGTTTGTTAAACTTAGGCGCACTTGACCCAGAGGGAATGCATCGTGCTGATTATGACAGTACATTTGCCTGCAAAAATGTTGCCATCCGTGGAAAGGGAACGATTGCAAGCGGCGGTCGCGTGTTAGCAGAGCGAATCATAGCCTCTGAGACAGAAAATCTAAAAGATTATCTGGCATCACTTGGTGATAAGATCAAGGAGTGCGAGAAGCCAGAGACAATTCCGGCAAGAGTGCGCCCGCGTCTGATTAATATGAGTAACTGCCAGAATGTAGAGTTAGCTGGTGTTACGCTTCGTGATGGTGCATGCTGGAATATTCATATGATTTATTGCGATCATGTCGTAACACATGGATGCACCTTCTATTCACATGGCATTTGGAATGGAGATGGCTGGGATCCGGATTCTTCATCGGACTGTGTGATTTTCAATTGTGTATTTAACACTGGAGACGATTCAGTTTCAATTAAGTCAGGAAAGAATCCGCAGGGAAATGAAGTGAATATTCCGACAAAAGGTGTTCGTGTGTTTGACTGTCGCTGTACGATGGGTCATGGCATCACGATCGGAAGTGAAATGTCAGGTGGTGTAGAGGATGTAAAAATCTGGGACTGCGATATGGAGGCAGCGCTGTGTGGTTTTGAGATCAAGGGTACAGCAAAGCGCGGCGGATATGTAAAGGAAATTCATGTTTATGACAGCGTATTTCCACGTGTTCTGATGCACAGCGTTGGCTACAATGATGACGGCATTGCAGGACCAGACCAGCCGTATTTTACTGACTGCACATTTGATAATCTTCGTTTGACCGGTACCTATCAGGATCACGAAGCAGCATGGCATGAATGCGATGTGATTGAACTGTGCGGTTTTGACAAGACGGGACATGAGATTAAGCATGTTAAGTTCTCTAATATTCGTTTTGGAAAAGAGAAATTAGATACTGCTGGTCATATTTCAATTAAGCGATGTGAGGATGTGTCTCTGAACTTTTAATATATATAATTAAGAACATCATTCGCAGAAAGTAATTTAGCATAGTTTCAAACAGTTACAAATATCAAAACCAGAAGGGAAGATGCAGAATAATGAGAGAAGAAAAGCTAATCAATCGTGGATGGCAGTTTGCATTTTTGCCATGCGCACCAATTGATGCAAAGACAGCAAAGAAAAAAGAATTACAAAGAAAACAGTCAGGGGAAGATGTTCGCACAGAGTTGGAAAACTTGCAATTTGCAGAAGTTGATCTTCCACACGACTGGGCAGTAAGCAGGCCATTTAATAAAGTAATGGAAGATGGAATGTCACAGGGCTTTCGTGACCGCTGGGGAATTGGTTGGTATAAGAAGACTCTGAATATCGAGGAAAAGAAGAAGGGCAAACGTTATCTTCTTTACTTTGGCGGTGTGTATGAAAATGCAGTGCTTTGGGTAAATGGCGTGAAGATTGGCAGTCATAAATATGGCTATAGTTCATTTAAAATGGATATTACAGAAGCTGTGCAGAGTGGTGATAATGAGCTGTTGATGCGTGTTGATAATTCTGTTTCACCAGCAGACCGCTGGTACAGCGGTTGCGGAATTTACCGCGACGTGACACTTCGTATTGTTCCAGAAAATCATCTTGATTTGTGGAATATTCAAGTACATAGCAAAATAGAAAAAACAACAGCGGCGGTAGAAGTACAGACAGGACAATACGGTGTCGTACATGGAATGATGTGTCAACTTATGCAAGGTTCAGAAAAAACAGCAGAATCTGACGCTATAAAGAGCGAAGTTTTCATTGCAGAGGGAGAAAATGGAATGCTTACCTTCTATATTAAAGATGCAAAGCTTTGGTCAGCAGAAAATCCGAATCTTTATCGTTTGACTGTTTCTACAGAAAGCGATAGTGTATCACTTGTAATAGGTCTTAGAGAAGTGATATTTGATACAAAGAAAGGACTACTTGTAAATGGTGTTTCGACTAAGTTAAATGGTGTATGTCTTCATCAAGAGGCAGGCTGCCTTGGAACAGCTGTGACAAAAGAAATTTGGAGAGAGCGTCTTACTCATTTAAAGAAGCTTGGCTGCAATGCCATCCGCGCAGCACATCACACCTACTCAGAGGATTTTCTTGATTTGTGTGATGAAATGGGCTTTTATGTGTATGAGGAATGTTTTGATAAATGGAAGGGCGGACTGTACGGACGTTATTTTGACGAAAACTGGGAAGCAGATGTTGAGGCAATGGTAAAGCGTGACCGTAACCGTGCAAGTATTGTGATCTGGGGTGTTGGAAATGAAGTTGAAAATCAGGGGCAGGATTCTATGCTTGCGATTTTAAAACAGCTGTCTGATAAGGTAAGAAGTCTTGATACGTCGCGTCCAATAACATATGCAATGAATCCTCATTTTAAGCGAGAGAGCAATGTTGATTTGAGCAAGATCAAGGATATTCAGCAATTTGTCGATGAGGTAAGTGATACTGAGATTTATGATGCTAAGGAGCGTGTCAGCCGTATTGCAAAGATCGCAGAAATTGTCGATATCATTTCATGTAATTATCAGGAGCAGTGGTATGAGCTGATTCATGAACAGATTCCAAATAAGTTGATTTTAGGAACCGAGGTATATGAATATTTTTGCGGTCATTATGATCAAATGCAAAACTTTACAGAACAGATTCCGTCAGCAATTCCTTTTGAGTACGATTATTGTATAGGAAGCTTTATCTGGACAGGATATGATTATCTTGGCGAGTCTATGGGGTATCCTGCAAAGGGTTGGAGTGGTGCACCGATTCGCACAAACAATGAGTATCGTCCAGTTGCTTATATGTTAAAGAGCATCTGGAGTGAAGAACCTGTTGTTCATTTTTCTGTTATGGATTACTCCCTTGACGATGAAGGAGTAAAGGAGCATTGGGACAGTCCAATCTATGCAGATCATTGGCATTTCCCACAATTCAGAAAGACGTTGATTCCGTATATGATTGCGTCAAATTGTGATGAGGTTCATCTGTTCTTAAATGGAAAGCAATTTTTCATTCCACGTCCGTCTGAGTGCAAAAACGGTATCATCACAGGATTTTTGCCATGGCAGCCGGGAAATGTAACAACTATTGGTTATAAAGACGGTAAGGAAGTTTGCCGTCATGAAGTGGTGACACCAGGTATGGCAGTCGCACTGGCATTTGATCAGGAGTGTGATCATAAGGAATGCGTAAGTACGGTAAATTTGGGTATGCCAGAGAAGAAACAGCACTTATTGCTGACAGTTCGTGCTGTGGATGAAAATGGCAATCCGTGTTTCCGTGAGAACGGCAAGGTTCACTTTGCAGTAGAAGGAGCAGCGAAGATAGTTGGTGTTGATAATGGCGATATTTGCAGCAATGAGCCATATCAGGAAGACAGTGTTCATTTGTATCATGGCTGTGCAAGCGTAATGCTTGAACTTTATTGCAAGCCAGGAAGAGTAAGTGTGCATGCGTTCGGAGATGGACTGCGTCAGGCACAGACTGTCATTGAAGTGTGCGAGAAATAATAAAAGTAAGAAGATGAGAATGGAGGAGAGACAAAATGAATATGCCAACAGTTGGATGTGTAGGTGAATCGATTATTGGAAATGATGAGCGAGGCTTATGGTTTTTAAGCCATAAGGATGACCCATCGCAGATGAACTGGGTTGAAGGTGAAAAGTGCTGGGGAAGTGTAAAAGTTCCAATGGGATTGAATGTGACAAGAACATTGTCTGTTTTGGAAAATGGAGAATTAGAGGAATGCTACACATTTGAAAATGTATCAGGGGAACCTCTTTTTATCAAGGAGAAGGATGCATATATCTATGTGCCATTTAATGACAGCTATGAAAAGGCAGAGGTTGGTCTTGAGAAGCGCTGTAATGCACATCTGTTTATCGGCGAAAATGCTACTTATGTGATGGCACTTCGCCAGGGAGGAAGAGCGCCACATCTGGGACTTGTATTAACAAAGGGAAGCATCATAGGCTATGGTGTGGAACGTGATTTTTCAGCTAGAAGCGAAGATCGCGGTGATTTTCTCTTTTATCCAAAACTTGGTGTATTTGAGCCAGGTGAGAAGAAGGAGATTCGTTGGAAGCTTTTTTGGCATCAGGGCAAGGATGATTTTTACAACAGACTTTTAAATGAGGATGAATTCTTGCTTGTGAAGGCAGAGCAGATGACATGCATTCAGGGAGAAAACTTTGAATTTTGTGTCCAGACAAAAAATAAAGAAATGGCGCAGAAGCTTTTTGTAAAATTCAATGAAAAAGAAATTAAACATGTTCGCATTGATGAGACGAATGATAAATATTCACAACCTGCTTATTCTGTCTGGTATCAGTATCCAGCAGAAAAAGAAGGAGAGTATCGCTTTGATATTTGGTCAGGAGAAAAGCATACACATGCTCTCTTTTACTGCAGTGCATCAGTAGATATACTTTTGACGCGCAGAAGTCAATTCCTTGCAACAAAGCAGCAGTATAAAAAAGAAGGCAGTGCATTAGACGGTGCGTATCTGATATATGACAGCGAGGAGGATGCACTTTATTATAGTCATAAAGCTGATCATAATGGAGGACGTGAGCGTTTGGCAATGGGCATAATAATGGCACAATATCTTAAGCGTCATCCTGAAGATGCGAAGTGTATGGAAAGCTTGAATGCGTACGAAAGATATGTATACCGCGAATTGTATGATGAGAATACTGGTGTGGTATATAACGATATCAATCGAAATAATGACTGGCATCGTCTCTATAATTATCCGTGGGTGGCAAATTTCCAGATTGCATTGTATCGTTTAAAGAAGGACGTGCGTTATCTGTTAAATGCCTATAAGACAATGATGGGATATTATCGCTCAGGTGGTGAACATTTCTATGCCATTGGAATTGAAGCGTATGAATTAAAGACACTTCTTGACGAGGCGGGATTTGAAGCACAGTCAGAAGCATTTACACAAGCATTTTTAAATCATGCTGATCAGCTTACGCAGACTAGCGTCAATTATCCAACTTCAGAGGTAAAATATGAGCAGAGCATTGTTGCACCAGCGGTAAGTTGTCTGCTGCAGGCCTACCAGATAAGCGGGGAGCAAAAATATCTTGAAGAAGCAAGAAAACAATTAAAACTTTTGGAGCTGTTTAATGGAAAACAGGCCGATTATCACTTGTTTGAGAATGCGATTCGTCATTGGGACGGTTATTGGTTTGGAAAATATGAGTGCTATGGCGATACGTTTCCACATTATTGGAGTACACTCAGCGGTGATGTATTTTCAAGTTACGCACAGATTACGGGAGACAAATCATATGAGCATAAGGCAAAGGCTTCACTTCGAGGTTGTCTGAATCTGTTCTTTATAGATGGCATGGCATCCTGCGCGATGGTCTATCCAGATACAGTAAATGGCAAAAAGGCACATTACTATGATCCATGGGCAAATGATCAAGATTGGGCATTGTATTATGCAGTGAAGTGGGCGCTTGATTTGTAAACATAAGTGTGTTATCATTCCAATAATAGCAAAGCGATTTAATTTGCGAAAGATTGGAGTGAAGAATATGACAACGAGAGAAGAAGCTTTGGCGTTTGGCCTGTCTTATCCAGATACTTGTCAGGATGCACCGTTTCATGATCAAAATTGGCAGTTGGTACGGATTAAGAGCAGCAAAAAAGTTTTCTTGTGGACTTATGAGAAAGATGGCTATATAAATTTAAATGTAAAGGCAGACCCCGAGTGGCGTGACTACTGGAGGTCTGCCTTTGCGTCCGTAACAGCAGGATATCATTTAAATAAGGAGCACTGGAGTACTATTATTTTAGATGGAACAGTGCCAGATGATGCCATTAAAAATATGATTGACGAGAGCTACCGTATGGTGACAGACAGCCCGACAAAGCGTATCTACGAGGCTGTAAAGAAGATTCCCAAAGGCAAGGTGGCGACATACGGACAGGTTGCTAAGATGGCAGGAAATCCGCGTATGGCAAGAGCCGTTGGAAATGCACTCCACAAAAATCCAGATCCATCTACCATACCGTGTCATCGTGTTGTCAATTCAAAAGGTGAGTTGGCAGGTGAATTTGTGTTTGGCGGCCCAGGTGTTCAGGCATCACGTCTGGCAGCGGAAGGCGTGATGAGTGAAGATGGAAAAATTGATTTGAAAAAATATGGAATGACACTGATGAAAGGCAGGCAATAACTATGAATGGAATATCCGAAGAAAAATACACACATATTGATGAGATTAAGGAGCAGACAAAAGCAGTATTTGATGAACTGATGGAACAGGCAAAATTGGAAGAGGGCGATATCTTAGTAGTTGGATGCTCTTCAAGTGAGATCGCAAGTCATAGAATTGGCTCCTATTCAAGTGCAGAGATTGGAGAAGCTGTGGCACAGACGTTACTTGACTGCTGCAGAGAAAAAAAGATTTATCTAGCAGCACAGTGCTGTGAACATTTAAACCGTGCCCTGATTCTGGAAGAGGAAGCAGCAGAGTGTTATGGATATGAACAGGTGAATGTAGTTCCGCAGCCAAAGGCGGGAGGTTCTTTTGCAACGGCGCATCTACATCCGTCAGCTCTCCCACCAGGAACAACCCCTTCACCAGTTTGGATTCCAGAGTATCCGGGCGAATATCCCTGGTATCTACTCCGCCACAGCAGACCTGGGCCTGCTCAAAGCTGTTTGTAGAAGTGACCGGCACTTCAAATTTTTTCAGCTGCATGGTCAATGTATCCAGCTGAGCGTCCTTTAACCGGTCACAGGTCAGGTTCATTGGAATTCCCGCCTGTTTTAACAATACCGCAGCCAGCTTCTTATTCAAAACTCCATTTAAAAACTCTCCGGACGGCCGGTAACCCAGTGCCGCCTTTCTCTGTTTTAACATGCTTCTGGTATCCTCCATGCTTTTGGAGGGGAAGAAATCCAGCACTGCGCTGACCTGCCTTCCCTCATCCAGGGCACAGGCCGCATAACGGCTCACCTGAAAGGTGGGGATTCCAGAGATGCCATAATCCGTCAACTGTACCTCTCCTTCATCGGCTGCCAGAGTTTTTCCGTCACTCATCAGCCGCACCACTGCCTCACAGCGCACGCCGGCCAGCTGTTTAAAGAACGTCCCCTTGCATTTTAACTGTACTAATGCCGGAAGCGGCTTGATGATGGTATGCCCGAAGGATTTTGCCAGGTCATAGCCGCTGCCGTCGGAACCGGACACCGGAGCTGCCTTGGAACCAGCCGCCAGAATGAGGCTGTCCACTTTAAACGTGCCCTGGTCACTCTCTACAGTAAACATGCCATTTTTCATCTTCCATGCCTTTTTGATGTGGCAGGAAAGCACCGTCTGAACACCCAGATGCTCTGTCTCAAAGCGCAGAGCGTCCAGCACGGAAGCCGCCTGGTCCGAATTCGGGTAAATATAGCCATTCCGGTTCTTGGTCACAATGCCGATACTGTCAAAAAAGTTCAGCGTATCCCAGACAGAAAAACGGTCCAGCACCTTCATAGGAAACAGCTTCTGGCTGCTCCGGTAATGCTCTGGCCGCAAAGACAGATTGGTCATATTGCACCGTCCGTTTCCCGTGGATAAAATCTTCTTTCCCACCCGGTCCATATGCTCTAAAATAGTCACCTCTGCGCCTTCCCGGGCCGCCATGATGGCTGCCATCAGGCCGGAAGCCCCGCCTCCGATGATCAGTACTTTTTTCTTCACGTTTCTCCTCCGTAATTTTCCTCAGTCATTTGGATTCTATTTTATCCAGTTTACCTTTTCTTTTCAAGCACAATTTACATCCTGCACAAAACCTGTATAAGTCCTGTATTTCCTGCCTGATCAGCTTGTGTAGGATTCCAGGTAATTAAACACCTCCGCCATGGAAGAAAACCAGATTCCTTCCCGCAGTTTTGTCCGCTCGGCCAGTGGAAAATCCATCAGAGGCACATGAGTATACAGGCAGATGGTTTTCCGGTCCTTTAAAAACACCAGAAGTACACCATCTTCTGCTACCAGATAATACGTTTCTCCCCCTTCTGTTACAGCCTGCACATGATCCTTGTTCGATGCCATCTGGTCTTCTGTCACTGTCTCCGGTGCCGCCTCACTCTCGATTGCGGTTTCCGATGTTCCCATGGCTCCGCTGTTTTCCCTGCTCCGCTGCACAAAAAAGCCGATCAGAAAACAGACCAGGCTGACTCCCAGAAACAAAAATAAACAGATCCTATACTTTTTCATGGAAAGTCCCTCCAGGTATAGTATCTGCTTATTTTTTTAATTTATCCAGTTTTGATATCACTGCCGTCTTCACAGCCGCATAGCAGGGCCTGCTATTTACTTTCCTTCAATTTTCGCCGGCTGCATATCGTTGGTGGTGCAGATGCAGATCCAGGTCTTCCCCGGATTTAAGGTGATTTCGTTACCGGACGCATCGTAGTAGTGCGTTACGCCAAATTCTCCGTCCTTCTCACAGGTGATATCCTCCACCTGGCCATTGGAAATGTAATAGCCCCAGGTGTCTGCCTGTACGTTAATGTTCCGGTACTCTGTGGACGCATAGTAAGCCGCCGGACAGTACTGAATGATGATGTTCTTCACCGCAATCTGTCCCTCGTTTCCCATATGCGGTCCGCCGTACTGGAAACGGTAATACAGTCCATCATCCTCATGATACTCAAACCACGGATTGTTCAGTTTGTAACCTGGTGTTACCTTGTAAGCCTCACGCACATCCGCCCCGTGCATAACCGCCTGGGTGCCTTCCTTCGCAAACTTGAAATGCCCGTCATAGTCCGCGTCATACTCCTGGCTGTAGCCAAGTTTCTCAATCGCGCGCTGAATGCCCCCAAAGCTTGCATAGGCGTTGTGCGGAGATTTTTTATCCTTGGAGCGGAAATAGGCGGTGCTTCCCTCTCCCTCAATACCGTTGATGTTATCAACAAACTTCAGATATGGCTTTGCAAATGTACTCTGTCCGAAATGCGCATAGATGGCGTCAAACTCCCGGGCAAAATACACATCGTA
>OGZV01002495.1_pt1 | contig 14375 bp, 13 predicted proteins | sample 1576861 | NCBI WGS metagenome assembly OGZV01 (sample SAMEA3541501, study PRJEB24748) | human gut metagenome | biome: human gut; feature: human-associated habitat; material: faeces | place: China | collected 2012
AGCATAAGACCGGCGAGGAAATCGTGGATGCTGATATTGCACAGCAGATGGAGACAAAGTAATGAATGGACGGAAATGCGGATGTTTGAATTAAAAATATCAAAAAACAATATTCTGTTATATTTATTACAGATTTATATCTTTGCCGTAATTGCTTGGGATTATGAAATATTTTACCAAATTCCTTTGTTGCTACTTTTTATAGCAACGATGCTTAGGTATGGGCAGGTAGCACGCGCAATAAGAACATCATCTTTCTTTCATGGATATTTTTTAATGATGATGTATTTTTTTCTTCAGTTTTTGTTCGGATTTACAGTGTCGCCTGCGGATTCACAAGCATATTTGATAACAGGAACAATCAATGTGGCTGCGATATTATGTGTTGCAGTAACTCTTGACCAAATATGGAAAATAGAAAGTGTTTTAAAGACAATTATTATAGCTTCATTTAGTGTTTCAATTTACAACTTTGCGAAGAATCTGACATTGTTATTATCTGGAGGATTAGCTAGTCACTGCTATAAATTGTTTTTTTCAAGACCCACATATTCACATAGCACTATACCGATGTTCTGCGCGTTTTCTGTGATGGCACTGGCTTATTTCAGTTTGAAGGATCGCTGGAGAATAAAAAATGTTGTATTAATTGCATATTTCACAATTTATGTTACTTTGTCTGGATCTCGAAATGCGCTGATTTTCATTATCTTTGGTGTGGTAATATACCCGTTTTTGTTTAATGGAAATAGAGATGATTTTGGAAAGAGATTTCTCAAAGTTGTTCTTGTAACAGCAGCTGTATGTGGTACGGTGGTAGCAGTGATAAAAATACCTTATTTATATAATTTAATAGGGTATCGTGTTCAAGATGTGTTAGAAGGTTTTTCTAGCGGAAATTTTTCTGAGTCGTCCGCATCATCGAGAAATACGATGCTAGTTACAGGAATGAATCTTATTAAAAAGAACTGGTTTTGGGGGTACGGTTTAAATACTTTTAGATCTTTTCCAGGTAGCTTTGGAACGTGGAGTCATGTCCAATATGTCGAAAGCATGGTGTCTGGTGGCATCATTGCATTGATTTGCTATTTTTTCTTTAATATTAAGGCGATTGTTATATTAAGAAGATATTTTACAAAACTAGGTGGATTTGCCTTATGCTTAATGATTTACATGTTGATTTGTAACATGTTTAATGTCTGCTACATGGATAGATTTATGTGTTTGATTTATGGAGTAGTGGATGCTTATATTCAAATTGAAGTGAGGAAAGAGAAAGATGCTTGTTACGGTATTTACACCAACATATAATAGACAAAAGCAACTTAAAGGGTTGTATGATTCGCTTTGCTCTCAAACTTTTCAGGACTTCGAATGGTTGATTGTAGATGATGGGTCGGAAGATAATACAGCAGATGTTGTTAAAGAGTGGATTGAAGAAGAAAAAATAAATATCAGATACCATTATCAACAGAATAATGGCAAACACATTGCAATGAATTGGGCTGTGGCCAATGCAAAGGGAACTCTTTTTGTAACAATGGATTCAGACGATGTTTTTCGTGATGATGGCATAAAAATAATGGTTAATGCATGGAAATCAATACCAGATGAGCAAAAAGAAACCATTGCAAGTGTTAAGGCGAGATGTTTTGATCCTGCAACCGAGAAACCAGTAGGTCGAGATATTCCACATGAACATCAGATGTGTTCATATTTGGACGCAAAGTATAAGTATAAATTTGATTCTGAAATGGTTTCAATGACAAGAATTGATGTGCTTAAAGAATTTCCTAATCCAGATATACGTGGTGGATATAAAAATGGTGGATTGAGGTTTTACCCAGAGGGAATTTGGCAAGATCTGGCTGCGAGAAAATATAAAACCTTGTTTATTAATGATCAGATATGCGGATACACGCAAGACAATTCCGAGTCTCTCTTGGGAAGAGGGAAAAAATATAACCGGTATAAAGAAAATATCCACTTATGGCCACATGTAATAAATGATAACTTAGACTATTTCTTTTATGACCCAAAAAGCTTTATAAAAGCGTTTGTTGGTGTATCAATGGATGGATTCTTCTTGAAGATGAGTGTTAATGAAATGCTAAATTTAGCAAGAGGGCTATTAAGAAAAAGCATGACTTTTTGTTTCATACCGATTGGCTATTTATGTTATGTAAAAAGGAGATAAAATGATTGCGATTTTAATATTAAATTATAATAGTTCGGATGATTTAAAAGCATGCATTGATTCGATAAAAAGAAACTGTAAAGAATACTGTGTAGTAGTGGTGGATAATGGATCTGAAAAAAAAGATGCTGCCGAGGCAAAAAATATATGTGATAGGGTAGGTGCGATATTCATTCCAAGTAAAGACAATTTGGGATTTGCAAAAGGAAACAATCTTGGATTCTCTTATATTAGAAAGAATATTCAATGCGATTACATTGCAATGATAAATAGTGATACAGTTATCACAGACGGTTTGTTTGAAAATAAAATTGATGAGGCGTTTAGTAAATATAAATTTGCTATTTTGGGTCCAGATGTTCTACCGGCACATTCTAATCCGATGAGTGATGAATTGGATAGCATAGAAAAGGTTAAAGCTAGAATTCAAGATATAAGCAAGATTCAGAAAATCTTAAATATTCCAGTTTTAAATATTGCTTACTTAGTTTTTGACAAGCTGTGTTGCAAAATAAAAGAAAAATTATTTAAAGAGGAACATTTTATTGATAATGATGTACTAAATTGTCAATTGCATGGTTGCTTTCTCGTTTTTTCAAATTTATATTTAGAAGATGGTATATGTGATAAGACATTTCTCTATGGAGAAGAAGATATTCTTATGCACAGATGTAGAGAAAAAGGATACACCACCTTGTACTATCCGGAAATAAAAGTACAGCATAATGAAAGCCGAGCAACCAAGAAAAGCGTACCTAATATTATTATGCGGAAGAAATTCTACTATAAACATAGAATGGATTCCTTGCATGTGCTTTTGGAATGTTTTGAAAAGGAAATAGAAGATGAGTAAGCAGGAGAGAGAGTCTGGAATTGAACTTTTGAGGGTCGTTTGTATTCTTTTAATTATAGCACATCATTATGTATTGCATGGTGATTATCCGGAAATAAGTGCCATGACTTTTTCATGGCAAAACCTCTTCCTCCAAATTGTATGCGGGGGGGGTCCATGGCTTGTGATGTGTTTATCCTTATCACGGGCTTCTACATGATTGGACGTGAAAACATTTCAAAGAAAAAAACAATATTACTAGTATTTGAAATGCTTTTTTACGGTTTATTTGGAGTGGTAGCTCTAATATTAACTGGAAGTCATTCCTATTCTAAGATTGAACTGATAAAAGCTGTATTTCCGATTCTGTGGGGCAATTGGTTTTGCGTATATTATATTGTTTTTTCAATGTATATTCCTTATTTGAACAGAGGATTAAATGCATTGTCTAAAGAACAATATAAAAAACTTGTTGTTACTATTTTGGTGATATGGAGCATTATTCCAACGCTTACAGGACATGCGTGGAAATTTGGAGATTATGACACGTTTGTTTTCATGTATATTGTAGGTGGATATTTGGGTAAGCACTATGTAGCAGATAAAGAAACCGTGAAAAAAGCTGGAATCTCTTTAATCGTTTGTGTCGCAATATATATCCTGTCTGTGATGGGAATGGATTTCTTAGGTATAAAGCTAAATAAAAGTGTTTTTTTGGAGAAGGCAGTTTATTTAAGAAATATATCAAGTGTGATATCTGTTGTGATCGCAATTTCGCTTGTCCTTATTTTTAAGAATTTAAATTTTAAATCGAAGACCATTAATAATATTTCTGGTACGGTTTTAGGTACGTACTTGTTACACGATAATGCTATTATTAGAAATAAGATTTGGAATGAATGGTGTCCAAACAATTGCTATATTACATCGCAGTTTTTGCCACTGCATTTTGTAATTAAAGTTTGTGTTGTATTTGTGGGTTGTACGGTAATTGATCTTATTCGGAAAAATACTGTAGAACGTTTTTTAATAAGGAAAATTAGATTTTAATGGATCACTCCATTTCAAAAAGAGGGAGGGACATAAATTGAAGAAGACAATAGGACTATTCGGGTGCATGGTAAATAATGATAATTTGGGATGCTGTGCACTTACATATAGTTTGCTGAATTTGATAGAGCAGCGATCGAAAAAACACAATGTCGAGAATACATACATTATCTTTGAAAGAAATCCAGATAAAGATAAGGTGAAAAAGCTTGCGGAAACGTTGGCTATTGGTCAGAATCGAATTATTTCAGAAAAGTCAGCACGATTTATAAGGCTGTATGAAAAAAGAGAAAATGATATCTGCAAAAGGAAGATAACGGAGTGTGATGTAGTTATAGACTTGACTCAAGGTGATAGTTTTACAGATATTTATGGATTCAACCGTTTTATTTCATATACATTAGATAAGCTTACAGTTGAAAAATTAGGAGTGCCGTTGGTTCTTGGACCGCAAACATATGGACCTTACAGAAAGCCGTTGACTAAATTTATTGCAAAGAAAGCAATTCAAAAAGCAAATTATATTTTTTCAAGAGATTTGTTATCTCAGATTTATTTGGATGATATGAAGGTCAATAAGGATGTATATGTAGGAACGGATCTGGCTATTGGATTGCCATATACACAGGGAAACAAGCCTAGTAAGAGTGTAGGCATCAATATCTCTGGTTTGCTCTGGCCCGATAAAGTTGAAGGGACAGAAACAAAGTTCTCTCTCAAGTGCGATTATCGAGAGTTTATGATAAAAACAGTTCAGATGTTTATTGATAGAGGATATAGTGTTTATTTTATTTCACATGTGGGGGCAGACTATCCGGCTTGCTGTGAGATGAAAAAACTATTTCCGATGGCAACTCTTATGGATTTGTTTGAAACACCTGTAGAAGCAAAATCATTTATTTCCGGATTAGAAGTATTTATTGGTGCACGAATGCACGCAACCATTGCAGCACTCTCTTCAGGAGTTCCAGTAATACCGATTGCTTACAGTCGTAAATTTAAGGGTCTGTTTGAAAACTGTCAATATGATATAGGTGTTGATTTGACGAAACAGGATTTGAATGATAGTGTTATGCGAATGGAACGGTATGCAGATAACGTTGAAAAACTAAAAGAAAAAGTTGAAAAAAGCAGAAAGATTGCATTTGAAAGATATGTGGCAATGGCGGATTGCTTGGGTAACGTTATTTTTTAAGAAAGGTAACAATACGATTTCGATGGGAAAGACAAAGAAGAATATTATTTATCAAATGATATACCAAATATTGGCAATAGCATTACCGCTGATTACTACGCCGATAGTAACAAGAGGACTTGGAGCTGATGGACTAGGTCAATATTCATATACCAATTCTGTTGTTGCGTATTTTAGTATTTTTGCACTATTGGGAGTTAACAATTATGGAACAAGAGAAATATCAAAAGCTAATGCGGAAGGAAATCGCGCTACAGTAAGTAAGACATTTTGTGGAATTTATTATTTACAGGTGTTTCTTTCTTTAATAGTTATATTGGGATATTATGGAACGGCTCTTTTGTGCTTAAAAAAATACAAAAGTCTTCTGCTGGTTCAGGGATTGCAACTAGTTAGCACTATGTTCGATATTAGTTGGTTGTATTTTGGACTGGAAAATTTTAAGGTTACCGTTACAAGAAATATGATAGTTAAATTGCTATGCGCAATTGTTATTGTTCTTTTTGTAAAAAAACCAACGGACATATATTTGTATGCATTGACATTGATTTTAAGCGCAGCTGTAAGTAATTTCATCTTACTTATTAGTGCTAAAAAGTACATTGATTTTTGCTTGGTGCCGATTAAAGATATAGTAAAAAATCTTAAGCCTAATATCATCCTTTTTATCCCGGTTGTTGCAGCAAGTATATTTAATTATACGGATAAAATCATGTTAGGTCAGCTTGCTGGAACGGTACAGACAGGATACTATGAAGCAATGGAAAAAATAATCAACGTGCCAATGGCATGTGTATCCGCCATAGCAAATGTAATGTTTCCAAGAATATCATCGCTTGTTAAGCAGTGCGAAAAGAAAGTTGTGATTGACAAATATGTTGCCAGATCACTATACGGTGTAATTTGGTTTGCTGTGGCATGTTTTTTTGGTATGCTGGCTGTTTCAGATCAATTTGTACCGTTTTTCTTAGGAGATGGTTTCAAAAATGCTATTATTGTTGTTCAATTGGGCTGCTTGATTCTTTTGCCAAAATCCTTCCGAATTATTATAAATTCAGAATGCCTACTTCCGTATGAACGGGACAAAGGAACAATACTTTCTACTATTATTGCTGCGTGTAGTAATGTTGTGTTTAATGCAATCATGATTCCAAGACTTGGGGCTGTAGGAGCGGAAACAGCGACGATTCTTTCGGAAGTAATGTATTGCGCCGTTATGCTTCTTATAATTCGTAAGCAATTCAGGGTAGTTAGGATGATTTTGACATCGATGCCTTTTGGTGCATTTGGCTACGTCATGTACAGATCAATTATGCTAGTAAAATCCGCAATAAACCTTGGAGTGGTAGCCTGTTTGTGTATTGAAGTTATTCTAGGTGGGGTTATTTATATCGTTTTATCAGTAGGTTATTTAGCAGTAATCAACTCACATAATTTAAGAAGGGAGAAAAACTAACATCATGAAAAAAGGTTATACTGATGAGAGAAATGCTCAGATTCTTATTTCACTCATGAAAAAAAATGGAATTAAAAAGGTTGTCGCAAGTCCAGGGGCTACTAACATTTGTTTTGTTGCGAGTTTGCAGTATGATCCTTACTTTGAAATTTACTCTGCAGCAGATGAAAGATCTGCTGCTTATATCGCATGTGGACTGGCGGCTGAAAGTGGAGAGACTGTTGCATTGAGTTGTACAGGCGCAACATCTTCAAGAAATTATATGCCAGCACTCACCGAAGCATATTATCGTAAATTGCCTATATTAGTTATTACTTCTTCACGTAGAAGTGAGCGAATTGGGCATAATATTGATCAGGTGACTGATAGGACATTGCTGCCTAGAGATGTTGCAAAGATGTCTGTTCAGATGCCATTGGTTCACGATTATGAAAGTGAATGGGCCGATGTGGTTGCTGCAAACAAGGCAATTCTGGAACTTAATCATCACGGAAAAGGTCCTGTTCACATAAATCTTGAAACTAATTATAGTAAAGTTTATTCAACACAACCTTTGCCAGATATAAGATCAATTTCGAGGGTTTCCTACGGCGATGAGTTTCCGTCATTGGGAAAGTATTCGAGGATTGCAATTATGGTTGGATCCCATACACAGTGGAGTGAAAATCTAACAAAGACTGTTGATATTTTTTGCAAGAATCATAATGCAATTGTTTTATGTGATCACTGCAGTAACTATAAGGGAAAATATAGAGTCTTGGCAAATTTAATAACTCAACAGTATTATTATAACTCGGTGATAAAATCCGCTGATTTTGTAATTCATATTGGCAGTATTTCCGCATCTAATTACGGTATAAATATGAAAAAAGTCTGGCGAGTATGTGAAGACGGCGAGATAAGGGATACATATAAAAAGCTTCGTGTTGTTTTTGAAATGACAGAAGAAAAGTTTTTTAACCATTACAGTGAGGTCGAAATTAAAGAGGAAAATGCATTTTATAGGGAATGTCAAAATGAAATTTCCGATGTTCAAAATAATATCCCTGAAATTCCGTTTTCCAATGTTTGGATTGCTTCTGTTACGGCAGATAAGCTGCCACAGGATAGCGTTATACATTTTGGAATTCTAAATAGTTTGAGAACATGGAATTATTTTGAAATCCCTCAGTCGTGTATGGAATCTTCAAATACTGGAGGATTTGGAATTGATGGAAGCTTATCGACTATAATCGGCGCAGCACTTGCGAATAAGGAAATCATTCACTACTGTGTTCTTGGCGATTTGGCGTTTTTCTATGATATGAACGCATTAGGAAACCACAATGTAGGAAATAATGTTCGTATTCTCTTGGTTAATAACGGTCGAGGAACAGAATTTAGGCTTTCGGGTAGTCAGGGAAGGCAGTTTGAAGAAGATTGCGATTCGTATATTGCAGCTGCAGGACATTATGGAAATAAGTCAAAGAAGCTTGTTAGACATTATGCCGAAGATCTGGGATTTGAGTATTATTCAGCTGAGACAAAAGAAGAATTCTTAAATATATTACCCAATTTCATAGACCCAAATCTGAGAGAAAAATCTGCAATATTTGAAGTGTTTACAGATAGCGAAAACGAAAATACTGCGATGGTCGAACTGTGCAATATAAAGAGAGATCAAGGCGCAGTTATTAAGAGTGAAATAGTTGGTTTGGCTAAAGACGTTCTTAAACCAGAAGGAATAAAGAAAATTAAAAGGATTTTAGGAAAATGAGCTTAATTGGAAAGATTAAAAAAGGCATTCGTTTCTTAAAACGCAAAGAGCAAGTTCCGATTATGAAGGTCGCAACGTCTAATGACTTGCTTGAAAATCATGTTGCACTTATTACAGGCGGCAATAGTGGGATAGGCTTTTCGATAGCACAAAAATTTGTGGAAAGCGGATGCGCAGTAATAATTGCTGGGAGAAATGAATTAAAATTACAGAATTGCGTTAAAATATTGGGGGGAAAAGCAAAATATATTACATTGGATGTTTCAGACATTAATGATATTAAAAGAAAAATACCAGCAGCTATGGAACTATTCCCAAGAAAGATTGACATACTGGTTAATTGCGCGGGAGTCGGTGTAAAGCATTCTTTTTGGGATATAGATGAAAAAGAGTATGATAATATCATGAATACGAACACCAGAGGGATGTTTTTTGTGTCACAGTTAGTGTCGAAATATATGGTGGATAATCATATTCATGGGCACATATTAAATGTTTCATCATCGTCAGGTGCTAGACCAGCGTGGACACCGTATGAAATGTCGAAGTGGGCTGTCAATGGATTTACAAGAGGATTGGCGGATACACTAATACAGTATGGTGTTGTCGTTAATGCAATCGCTCCAGGACCAACTGTTACGCCTATGATAAATAAAAATAACGAAGATAACCTTTACAGCGAAAGAAGCTTAGCTAAAAGGTTTATCATGCCGGAAGAAATAGCAAATTTAGCAATTTTTCTAGTTAGCGATGCAGGAAATATGATTGTTGGTGACACCGTGTATTGCTCTGGAGGAAGTGGCATTATCACCCTGCATAACTAGTGAGAAAGCGAGAAGAAATATGAATAAGGAGAACGAAGAAAAGTTAAGACGAGCGCAGTTAATGATTGCCAAGGAAATTAAGCGTATTTGTGAAAAATACGATATTAGTTATTTTCTTGATTCTGGGTCAATGCTTGGTGCGGTTCGGCATAATGGCTTCATACCTTGGGATGATGATATGGATATTGGTATGTGCTGTGACGACTATGCGAAATTTATATCTGTAGCACCGGCTGAGTTGGACAAGAAATTCTTTTTAGATAATTATGAAACAAATCCGAAAAATCCTTATGTGTTCAGTAAGGTTCGTCTAAAAGGCACAACTTATATTGAAAGTATTGGAAACGATGCTTTTGAACATAATGAGATTTTTGTTGATGTGTTTCTGTATTATTATATTTCGGACAATACGACAGAAAGAAAATTAGAAGGCATGCAGATGGCTTTTTTAGCGCAAGCTATTATGTCAAAGTCTGGATATAAAGTATGGAAGGGAAAAGGAATAAAAAAAAGGCTGAAGTTTTTACCAACTGATATCGCCGGAATGGTTTGTGCAACACGATTTCTAAGGGGAAGAGTAGAGCAGCTATATTCAAGGCATAGTAATACAAAAATGATGGGGATACAGGCAGGTTCTTGTTACGGCTATTGGTTTTTCCCAGAAAGAGTGCTAAGAAAAACCATAAAGCATATTTTTGAAGGGGAGATGTTTAGCATCCCAGTGGAATATGACTACTTTTTGAAGGTGGCATACGGTGACTACATGAAACTGCCACCCGAAAATGAAAGAGTGACACATGCGATAGAATATCTGGATTTCGGAAGTGTTGAAATAAAATAACACTGGTTTATATTAATGCAAAATTTGTCCGGTCTTTTTGGGAGAACATCCGGAAGACCGGATTATATTTGATTTTTGCGTTCACAAAAAAGAAAGGAGTGACGAACATGAACAAACAAGAAAGTGATATCCTGAACGCGCTTTTGCTGGAACCGTTTATTAATCAAAGAATTCTAGCAGAGGTATCAGGCCATTCATTGGGAGTAGTAAACCGTTCGTTAAAGGAACTTATCAAAGTTGATTACTTAGATGAATCCATACGCCCAACAATGAAAGCAATCACAGAATTCAAACAGAAAATCCCTCAACGCGCTGTTATTCTGGCAGCGGGATTCGGCATGCGGATGGTTCCCATTAATACGGAAATGCCGAAAGGTCTCTTGGAAGTCAATGGGGAGGCATTGATCGAGCGTATCATTAAGCAGCTTCATGAAGTGGGGATTAAAGAAATCTACGTAGTTGTAGGCTTTATGAAAGAAAAATACGAGTATTTGATTGATGAGTATGGTGTAGAACTTATAGTAAATGCTGATTATGCGGCAAAGAACAATCTGCATTCGGTCAGACTTGTAAAAGAACATTTGGAGAATGCTTACATTATTCCTTGTGATATTTGGTGTGACAGAAACCCGTTTCATCGTCATGAACTGTATTCCTGGTATATGGTTAGTGACCTGGTGGATAACGAAAGCAATGTCCGTGTTAATCGAAAGATGGAACTGGTAACTGTGCCGGAAAGTTCTGCTGGTAATGCAATGATCGGTATCTGCTATCTGGTAAAAGAGGATGCCGACGCAGTTGCGAAGCGTATTGAGGAACTGTGCAAAAATCAGCGGTATGACGGATCGTTCTGGGAAGAAGCCCTTTATAACAAGGATCGGATGATTGTTGCGGCCCGTGTAGTTCATTCAGCTGATGTTGTGGAAATCAACACTTATGAGCAGCTCCGGGAAATCGACAGTGATTCTAACCAGTTGAAAACAGATGCAATTCAGGTGATTTGTGAAGCATTGGAAGCAAAGCCGGAAGCGATTACGGATATTACTGTTTTGAAAAAAGGTATGACAAATCGTTCCTTCCTGTTTACCTGCAAAGGAAAGAAATATATCATGCGTATTCCGGGAGAGGGGACGGATCAGCTTATTAACCGTCGTCAGGAGGCGGCAGTTTATCAGGCTATTGATGGAAAGCATATTTGCGATGATATTGCGTATATCAATCCGGAAAATGGTTATAAAATCACGGAATTTCTGGAAGGCGCAAGAGTATGCGACCCATTGAACCACGAAGATGTTAAGAAGTGTATGAAACGACTGCATGCGTTCCATGACTTGAAATTGCAAGTAAATCACGAGTTTGATATTTTCGGCCAGATGGAGTTCTATGAAACACTGTGGGAGGGGATGCCTTCTGTTTATAAGGATTATGAAAAAACAAAAGCAAATGTTCTGTCGCTGAAGTCTTATATTGATGCACATGCTGGAGAAAAAGTCTTGACACATATTGATGCCGTGCCAGATAATTTCCTATTTGTTGAAAAAGATGGAAAAGAAGAAATCCGACTGATTGACTGGGAGTATGCAGGAATGCAAGATCCTCATGTGGATGTGGCGATGTTCTGCATTTATTCTCTTTACAATAAACGTCAGGTCGATCGCCTGATTGCAGCCTATTTTACGGAAGGCTGCAGTGATGAGACCAGAATCAAGATTTATTGCTATATTGCAGCCTGTGGTCTGCTTTGGAGTAACTGGTGTGAATATAAGCGTAATCTTGGTGTGGAGTTTGGTGAGTATTCTCTTCGTCAGTATCGATACGCAAAAGACTACTATCGAATTGTTCAAGAAGAATTGAAAAAGCAAGGGGAGGAAAAATAAATGCCAAAAGTTGAAAGAGCCATCATAATGGCGGCGGGATTAGGAAACCGAATGCATCCGGTAACGCTGACAACACCGAAACCGCTAGTCAAAGTAAATGGGATCCGAATGATTGATACAGTCATTGATGGTCTGCATAAAAACGGAATCTATGAAATTTATGTTGTTGTTGGCTATCTGAAAGAACAGTTTGTGACACTTGAAGATGAGTATCCTGGGGTTAAGCTGATTGAAAACCCATACTATGATACTTGCAACAATATCTCTTCACTTTATGTGGCACGAGATCATATTGAAAACGCAATCATCATGGACGGAGATCAGATTATTTATAATCCTGACATTCTTTCGCCAGAATTTGAGCGTTCAGGGTATAACAGTGTTTGGACAGACGATGAAACGGACGAGTGGCTTCAGACTGTAAAAGACGGAATTGTGACCTCTTGCAGCCGGACTGGAGGCAAGGGCGGCTGGCAATTGTACAGCATTTCCAGATGGACAGCGGAAGATGGCCGAAAGTTGAAGCATTTCTTGGAAGTAGAATTTAAAGAAAAACAGAATCGGCAGATATATTGGGATGATGTAGCAATGTTTTGCCATCCCGATGACTTCAAATTGGGAATTCGTCCAATGAATGCATCGGATATTATCGAAGTGGACAATCTATCAGAACTGATTGCGTTGGATGAAAGCTATAAAAAATATGTGGAGGAAAATTAAAATGAACACGAAAAAAGAGCATGGGAAAATAGACTGGATGATAACGCTAGTGCCGTTAGCAATTGTAATTGCGCTTTGTGTGCTGTTCTTCTTTGTGCCGGAACAGTCAAATGCTGTATTGAGTCAGATTAGATTTTTCTTTGGCGACACTTTCGGAACGTACTATCTGATTATTGGTCTTGGAATTTTTATTATTTCACTTTACATTGCTGGATCTAAATATGGAAATATTGTTCTCGGTGAGCCGAATGAGAAACCGAAGTACTCCTTTTTTGCATGGGGTTCCATGATGTTCACCTGCGGCCTTGCAGCAGACATTTTGTTTTATTCTTTCTCTGAATGGGTACTGTATGCAACTGATCCGCACATTGCGGAAATGGGGAGCATTCAGGATTGGGCAGGTGTATATCCGCTATTCCATTGGAGCTTTATTCCTTGGGGCTTCTACCTTGTGCTGGCTGTTGCATTTGGCTTTATGCTTCATGTAAGGAAAAGAAATCGTCAGAAGTATTCAGAAGCTTGCCGCCCGATTTTGGGAAAGTATACAGATGGATGGGCTGGCCGAATTATTGACCTCTTGGCTGTCTTTGCACTTCTTGCTGGTACTGCGACTACATTCAGCGTTGCCACTCCGTTGATGGCGACAATTATTGGTGAACTGTTCCATGTTGCAATTAGTCGTACTGTGATCAATATTATAATTCTTCTGATCACTTGTGCTGTATATACTTATTCCTTGCTACATGGATTTAAGGGAATTAGCAAGCTGGCAAACATTTGCATTTATATGTTCTTCGGACTGATTGCCTTTGTTCTTTTGTTCGGAGGAGAAACACGCTATATTGTTGAGACTGGATTTGCATCTTTGGGTAAGATGGTCCAAAACTTCATTGATTTGTCTACTTTTACTGATCCGCTTAGAACCTCGAACTTCCCACAGAACTGGACAATCTATTACTGGGCATATTGGATGGTATGGTGCGTGGCAGCTCCGTTCTTTATCGGAAATATATCTCGTGGCAGAACAGTGCGTCAGACGATTCTTGGCGGTTATGTATTTGGTGTTGGATCAACTCTGACGAGCTTTATTGTGCTTGGCAACTACTCGATGGGTATGCAGGTTACCGGAAAAGCAGATTTTATTGCACAGTATCTGGCTGATGGTGACCTTTACGGAATGATTGTAAACATTATAAAAACAATGCCGTTCGCACCGGTCATTATGGTGGTTGTGCTTTTGACGATGATTGCCTTCTATGCAACTTCCTTTGATTCTATCGCTCTGACGGCTTCTTGCTATAGCTATCATAAGCTGGAAGATGGCGAACAGCCGAATAAAGGAATTCAGCTCATGTGGTGTATTCTTCTGATTCTGCTGCCGATTGCATTGCTGTTTGCGGAAAGCTCTATGAATAATCTTCAGTCTGTAAGTATTGTTGCCGCATTCCCCGTCGGCGCAGTTATTGTGATGATTACTGCCAGCTTTATGAAAGATGCTAAAAAATACATGGAAAGTTTGGAAGAAAAGAAACAGAAAGAGGTTGACAATGTTACGATCAGAAAATAAACTTGTGAGCAGAGCAGAGCAGAGCAGAGCAGAGCAGAGCAGAGCAGAGCAGAGCAGAGC
>OGZV01002503.1_pt1 | contig 14330 bp, 15 predicted proteins | sample 1576861 | NCBI WGS metagenome assembly OGZV01 (sample SAMEA3541501, study PRJEB24748) | human gut metagenome | biome: human gut; feature: human-associated habitat; material: faeces | place: China | collected 2012
GCACCCTTTGTAGCAGAGTTTACTCTGTTACAACTGTATTAGGTACTTGGCTATCTGCAAGATAGTCTATTCCCATACGATACAGATTCATAGCTCCAATGCGGTCATCATTAGATTTGTAACCACAGTTTTTACAAGTAAACAGGTGTATCTTCTTATTGCGGTTAGACTTTTCAACGTGCCCACAACAAGGGCAGCACTGACTTGTATAGCGAGGGTCTACCTTAATAACAGAAGACTGATTCTGTTTTGCTTTGTAGATTAGTTTTTGTTCAAGGTCATAGAAAGACCATGATACAGAAACATAACGGTCTTTTGTTTTAACACGTTCTGTAGCATTACGAATACCTGATAAATCTTCCAATACAAAGAGAGTGTGCTTGGGGTTATTTTTGACGAGTGCCTTTGATACCTGATGGTTAATATCCTGCATCCAACGGTTTTCTCGCCCACCAATAGCTTTTATTCTTCGTCTTGAAGATGAGGTCTGTCGCATTTGGAGTTCTTTACGAAGTTTGGAATAATTAGCACGTTTTTGCTTCATAGCCTTACCACTAACAAATCCAGACTTGTTTTTGCTGTCATAAGTGGCAATAACAAAGTTAATACCTCTATCTATACCCACAACATTACAGATGTCAGAAACATTACTTTCTTCGACATCGTAGGTTACTGGTATGTGAAGATAATACTTGCCATGCTTATTTACAAGTTTAGCTGTACCAAACTTATAAATCGTATGGTCGAAATACTTAGACATTCCGTCTGCAAAATAAGATAACTTCACACGACCGTTTAGCGTATTGATTGAAAAGCAGTTTTGTGTTAAGGAATAATCTCTGTTCCAAACCAAATCATACTGAGGCTTTTTGAACGAGGGTTTCATCCATTCGTTTTGATTCTCAAGAATGGTCTTATATCTGGCGATAACAGTCTTCAAAACAGACTGAGCCATTTGCGATTTAAGGTTAAAATTTTCCCGTAAAGTAGAATACAAAACCTTATTGAGCGAAAACTGCTTTAAGTCATGAGTACGGAATACATAGTCTGAAACATAATTACAGGCATTACGATAAACAGACATAGTTTCATCAAGCAAAACCTTATCTGTTTCATCTACGACTATTTGAATTTTAGCTGTAATAGTCATTTGTTCCATATATGTACTCCTTTCATAGATATTTCACTAAATATATTATATAATAATAATTAGTGAAAATCAATGTTTTGAGGTGAATTATGGATAATAGATACAATCGTCATAACAGACGGAAATACAACCTTAAAGTACATATAGTTCTAGTAACCAAATATCGTAAACAATTACTCAAAGATTCTATCGCTGATGATGTTAACGATATTGCTAATACTTATGGCACAAATATGGTTCGTTTCTGTCTAAACAGTATTGGAAGAAAAAAATATTTTGGTCAGACGGATATTTTGCTTGCAGCATTGGAGAAGTATCGTCAACTACCATACAAAAATATATTGAGAATCAGGGTTAACGATTAAAGATTTACAAGGCTCCTCCCACCACCTAAAGGTAGTGGGTTTCCGCCTATGGCAAACAAAAAGATTTTATTTATGAAAAAACAAAAAAGCCGCATTTATTATATGCCACTTTCTTGTCTTTGTCCATTTGCAAAAATATTCTAAGAGTTTAATTCCTTCTTGAATGTACGGATATATTCTTTTGCCACATCCAGATTATAACCGTTTTCTTCCATAAGTTCAATAAAATGTGTTCCGACAATGCAGCCATCAATCGTATCTTTTAATCCGGCTACATCCCCTGCGGTGCGGATTCCAAATCCCATCATAACAGGAATCTTTGATACCGCTTTTACACTTTCCAAATAGTTTCTTACGTTTTTATGGAAATGTGCCGCCTGTCCAGTTACGCCCATGGAAGATACGCAATATACATATCCTCTTGCATTTTCTAAGATCATAGGAATTCTGTCTGCGGATACCGGTGCGACAAGCTGAATGAGGATTGGGGCATTTTCTGTGTGTTCAAGTGCCTCTGCCAGTTCAAACTGTTCTTCTTTTGGAAGATCGGGGATGATGAGACCATCTACGCCAGTTTCCGCACATTTCTTAGCAAATGCTTCCACGCCATAATAAAGAATTGTATTATAGTACATCATAAATACGATAGGTACTTCACAATCTTTTCTTACTTCTTCTACAGCAGTAAATACGCCTTTTACATTTGTTCCTTTACAGATGGAACGATAGGATGCATCCTGAATAACCGGACCATCTGCTGTTGGATCTGAAAACGGTATTCCAAGCTCGATAATATCAATTCCTGCCTCGTCCTGTGCTTTTATTAATGCCTTCGTTCCTTCCATATCCGGCAGACCGGCTGTCATATATGTTACAAATGCTTTTTCATTTTTTTGTTGTAATTCTTCCATTCTTTTTTCAATACGATTCATGTTTTCTGTCCTCCCTGTGAGAATACTGTACTCTTGGAATCTTTTTGTCTCTATTTCTCTTTTCTATTCTTCTTTTCTATTCTTCTTTTCTATTTCTCTTTAAAATACTCTGCAATAGTATGTACATCTTTGTCTCCCCGCCCTGAAAGATTTACTACCATAATCTGGTCTTCGTTCATTGTTTTTGCTTTTTTTAATGCATAAGCGATCGCATGTGCGCTCTCGATTGCTGGTATGATTCCTTCTTCTCGACAAAGTTCTTTAAGTGCCTGCATTGCCTCATCATCTGTAATTGAAACATAAGTTGCTCTTTTGCTATCATGGAGATATGCATGTTCTGGTCCGACTCCCGGATAATCTAAACCTGCAGAGATCGAACTTGCAATCTGAATATTTCCATCATCATCCTGGAGCAGATAAGAACGCATTCCATGAAGAACCCCTGCTTTTCCGGAAGCAAAAGCACTGGCATGTTTTCCTGTCTCAATTCCAAAGCCTGCTGCTTCAACACCGATTAATTCTACATCTTTTTCATCAATAAATTCTGCAAACATTCCGATGGAGTTTGAGCCGCCACCTACGCAGGCAAGGACACAATCCGGAAGTCTTCCTTCTTTTTCAAGAATCTGTTTTTTTGTTTCTACGCTGATAACTCTCTGGAATTCTTTTACCATCTGAGGATATGGATGAGGGCCTACGGCTGAACCAATGATATAAAAAGTATCTTCTGCATTTTTTGCCCATGTACGGATTGCTTCATTTGTTGCATCTTTTAATGTGCGGCTTCCACTTTTTACACATTCCACTTTTGTTCCAAGCATCTCCATACGGAACACATTTAATGCCTGACGTTCCATATCTTCTTCGCCCATGAATACCGTACACTCCATATCAAAAAGGGCTGCTCCGGTCGCTGTTGCCACACCATGCTGACCTGCTCCTGTCTCTGCGATTACTTTTCTCTTACCCATACGCTTCGCTAAAAGAATCTGACCAATTACATTGTTAATTTTGTGGGCACCGGTATGATTTAAATCTTCACGTTTTAAATAAATCTTTGTACCATACTTTTTCGAAAGCTTTTCTGCAAAGTAAAGTGGCGTTTCTCTGCCTACATATTCCTTTAAATAATAATGATATTCTTTAATAAATTCAGGGTCATTAATCGCCTCATTATATGCTGACTCCAATTCTTTTAAAACATTCATCAGAGATTCTGCTACATATTGTCCACCGTATTCACCATATTTCTTATTCTGCATAATAAAGTCCTTTCTTTTATTGCGGCATGAGCCTTTTGTCCCGCCACCTTTTTCCGGTCAATATTTCTGTTTTATCTTTTATTGACCATGTACTATTGTTATTATTGTTTTTATTTTTTCCGGATCTTTTCCACAAAAAGCTCCATCTTTGCTTACTTTTTCTACTGCGGAACTTAAATCGATCACATCCGGGTCAACTTCAGAAATGGCCCGTTTTACATTGGTTTCATCGATTCCTCCCGCAAGGAAAAGCTCTGTTTTTTGTTTTTGTCTGATATGAGCAAGCAGTTTCCAGTCAAATGTCTCTCCGCTTCCTGGATTCTTGCTGTCAAATACATACCCTTTGATTTTATCTTTTATTTCATATTCTTCTAACTTTTCCACATTGGAAATATTAAATGCTCTTAAAATCGGAAGCTGACACTGTTCATAGACTTCTTTGGTCATAGTTCCATGAATTTGAATAGAATCAAATCCAGCTTCTTCAATCTGCAGTAGTTGTTCTATTGTCGGTGAGACAACGACTGCTACTGTTTTTATTCGTTTATCTGCCTTGGCAAGCAGCTCTTTTGCCTGTTTTATCGAAATATTTCGTTTACTTTTCGGAAAAAATAAAACAAACCCAATATAATCCGGCAAATACTTGTTCACTGCTTTAATATCTTCCTCACAAGTCATTCCACATATTTTAATTTTTGTCATATAAAGCCTTCCAATCTGCCGCCAGCTCTTTTGGATGTTCCGATAACATAAAAGCGCCTCCGATCAACAGGGCATCCACTTTGCACTCTTTTAAAAATGCGATATGTTCCTTTGTTGTCACACCACTTTCTGAAACAAATACCGTTCCTTCTGGAACCATCGGACGAAGCCTTTTTGTATTTTCAAGAGAAATCGTAAAATCCTTTAAATTCCTGTTGTTTACACCAATAATCTTTGGATGAATTTTTAATACCCGTTCCATTTCTTCTTCATCGTGTATTTCTACTAACACATCCATACCAAGTTTCGCCGCAAGCTTATCATATTCTTTCATTTGATCATCTGAAAGAATTGCCGCAATCAAAAGGATACAATCCGCTCCGATTACCTTTGCCTCATAAATCTGGTATGGATCAATGATGAAATCCTTTCGTATCATCGGAAGTGGCGAAATCTTTCTGATTTCTTTAAAATATTCTGTATTTCCAAGAAAATGGTCTTCTTCTGTCAGACAGGAAATGGCATCTACTGACTCATTATATTCATCAATTCTGTCGGTAAGCTCCATCGTCATCTTAATCTTACCCATACTTGGAGAAGCCTTTTTAAACTCTCCAATGATGGATAATCCCGGCTTTGCCAGCGCTTCATAAAAAGAAATACTTTTTCTTTCACAGGCAAGTGCAAGCTCTTTCATTTTTTCTTCACTGATGCGTTTTTTATGCTCTTTTAATTTCTTTTTCTTATCTTCTACAATTACATCTAAAATCATCGTTTTTATGTCACCTCTTTTTTGTCATGAGTACTTATCATAATTTCAAAAAATTCTCTATCATCTTTTTGCCATGATCGGTATAAATAGATTCCGGATGAAACTGAATTCCAATTAACGGATATTCTTTATGCTGCATCGCCATAATTTCTCCATCTTCTGTTCTTGCCAATATTTCAAAAACGTCCGGCAGCGTCTTTTCATCTACCGCAAGAGAATGATATCTTGCTACATGCACCGGACTTGGAATTCCTTCAAAAATTCCCCTTCCATCTTGTGTGATCAAAGACTGTTTTCCATGCATCAGTTCCTTTGCATGAACAATTTCAGCTCCAAATGCTGCTCCGATGCTTTGGTGTCCCAGACAGATACCAAGAATCGGCTTTTTCTGATAAAAATGTTTTACAACATCTATGCAGATTCCTGCTTCTTTCGGACTTTTCGGTCCCGGTGAAAGAACGATTCTATCCGGATTTAACTGTTCTATTTCTTCTATCGTCACCTTATCATTTCGAACAACCTTAATGTCTTTTTCAAAGATTCCCATATACTGATATAAGTTGTAGGTAAAAGAATCATAATTATCAATCAGCAATATCATAAATTTTCCTCCTGAACTAATACCTTGGCAAGCGCCCTTACTTTGTTGCAGCATTCGTTATATTCACTTTCCGGATCACTATCTGCTACAATACCTGCTCCTGCCTGAATATAAACCTTATCCCCTTTTTTAATCATCGTTCGTATCGTAATACAGAAATCCATATCGCCGTTAAAATCAATATAACCGATCGCTCCACCGTAAAGTCCTCTTCTTACGGATTCGAGTTCATCAATAATCTCCATCGCCCTTACCTTCGGCGCTCCACTTAAAGTTCCTGCCGGAAGAAAAGCATTTACAAGATCAAGCGGATGGAACTCCCCTTTTTTTCTTCCCTCTACCAGCGAAACAATGTGCATTACATGCGAATATCGTTGAATATGCATGAAATCTCTTACCTTTACCGTTCCAAACTCTGCGATGCGCCCCATATCATTTCTTGCAAGGTCAACAAGCATCACATGCTCCGCTTTCTCCTTTGGATCTTTCATCAATCCATCCGCAAGCAGCTGATCTTCTACCTCATCTTTTCCACGAGGTCTTGTTCCCGCAATCGGACAGGTCAACACCTTATTATCCTTCTGCTTAACAAGCATCTCCGGAGAACTTCCGATAATCTCAAACTGTTCAAAATTAAAATAATACATATACGGAGAAGGATTGATCTCTCTTAATTCTTTATACAGATCAAAACCTTTCTGTTTCGTCTCAATCGTCCATCTCTGGGAAAGTACCGTCTGGAATACATGTCCATCTATAATATACTGTTTGATTTTATTTACTTTTTCACCATATTCTTCTAAAGTATCTGACTGCTTTATAATCTTTCCATCTGGCTGAAATTCTGACTTCTCATCTTTGTGGATATTCGCAAACGCTTCCTTTACCATTTCTTCACAGCGGAACATCGCTTTCTTTCTTCCTGCTTCTGTATCATCCTCCACAACAACCGCTGTCATTGTTTCTGCAAAATGGTCAATAGATAAAAACTCTGTCACAAGCATCAATGAAATCGTATTAATTCCAATCTCATCCGGATTATTATCCGGCAGCTCCTCCTTATACCTTACAAAATCATAGCCAAGACCACCGACAAGACCGCCTGTAAACGCAAGCTGTTCATCATCCTTATGGATTTCAAAATCACTGTAATACTCTTTTAAAAGATTCACCGGATTCCCGTTAATCTCTTTTGTTATGCCATCTGCTTGCAATAAGCAGCCCGTTTTCTTTACTTGTAATGACCTCTTCCGGATCCTTGCCCATAAAAACATACCGCCCGTTATTTTTATCGTAACTCTCAAGAAGAAATCCTCTTCTCTTCCCTACAAAACTTACATAAATCTGTACTGCTGTCTCATCAATAAGACTGACTGTTTTACTGTATGCCCTTCTTATACGCTTCATATGTACTCCCTTCTTTCTGTAGGCGATAAAATAGTATAAAAAAATCCCTGACGTTCATAAAAAACGTCAGGGACGAAATATTCCGCGGTGCCACCCTTAATTAATCACTTAAAATCATTCTTAAAAAATCATTTCCTGCCATCCGCTCTGCCTAAGATGTGCCAGACAACATATACAAAGATTCTTCCAGATAATTCTATGTTATTCTCTCTAAATCCGATACGGACAAAAGCTCTCTTATAACTTCCATCGATATCCTACCCCTGTAACGCGAGGACGCGGCATCAGCTACTGTTACTTTCACCTTGCATCTCCCAAATCCATTCCCTCTTCCCTCACATATCGGCTTCCACCTGACCCGACTCTCTGGTATGCTGTGGATAAAAGGTACTACTTTTGTTCAACGATTTTCCTACAGTTTTAATATGATTTACAGTATAGCAACTTTTACGCTTTATGTCAATAAATTATTTTAAATTTGTGGGGAGAATAAAACAGACGAAGTCCCGAAACCTCTAATATGTAAAATGCTTCGTATCACTGCACTCTTAATGCTCGTCCGCATTAAGAGCTTGCTCTAAGGCGCATTTTTACATATTAGGAGCTTCGAGACTTCTGTTCTTTCTAAGTCTTAACTTACAATTTTTTCTCTGCTTCTGTGTATTCTACTCCCACAAATTAGTGATGGAGAATCAGGAAATAAAAACAGCTCTCCAAGAGAAAAGGCACCCTATATTTGTGGCCTTAGAACAAGGATTGAATGTGAACCCGGAGGCGAACATTCAACCCGCAGCGATAAAGTCACAAATATAGGGTGCCTTCTCTCTTAGGAGCGTCTACCTTGCCTGCGGCAAACCAGAATTTCCTACTCTCTTATTGTCGTTATGAGTGCATCACACACACCTTCTACGCTATATTCTCCGCTTCCGGCAGTAAGAAAAATACTGTCTCCTTTTTTATAGGATACACGCTCACCATTACTGGTAATTTCTCCTTCGCCGTCAAGTACAAGAATGCTTAAGAAGGATTTTTCCGAAACAGTTCCCTCCATTTTGTTAAAGGTTTTACCATCGAGGTTAAGCTTATCTACTGTAAAATAATCACAGTCTGCGATATGTGGATAATGGCTTCCATCCTTTTTCGCCGGTGCACGATTCGTTACGTCCAAAGCTTTCTCGATGTGGAGTTCTCTCTTCTTTCCGTCTTTTCCAACTCTTCCGTAATCATATACACGATACGTTACGTTAGAGTTCTGCTGAATTTCTGCAATAATAAGTCCCTTACCGATTGCATGAATGGTTCCGGCTTCGATAAAGAATACATCCCCTTTATGAACCGGTACTTTATTCAATACTTCAAGAAGAGTGTCTTCTTCAATTCTTTTTGCAAATTCGTCTTTGCTGATTTCTTTTTTAAATCCATGATAGAGATAAGCACCTTCTTCTGCATCCACTACATACCACATTTCGGTTTTGCCATATTGCCCTTCATTTTTTAAGGCATACTCGTTATCTGGATGTACCTGGATTGAAAGGTTATCCTGTGCATCAATGAATTTTGTTAAAATTGGAAAGTCCTCAAAGCGCTCGCAGTTTGTTCCAAGTACTTTCTTTCCATGTTCCTCAATATACTGTCTTAATGTCTTTCCGGCGTCTTCGCCATTTGCAACAAAGCTTGGACCATCTGGATGACAGGATAATTCCCACGTTTCTGCGAGTCTGTCACCTGTCATTTCTTTTCCGTAGTTATCTACAAGTTTATGTCCACCCCAAATGTAATCTTTTCCACTTGGTTTTAATTTTAAAATTGCCATCTTCGTTCTCCTTTTAGCAAAAAGTACTTTTAAGTTTTCTGAATCGTTTCAATCAGAATCATTATAATACTTCCATCATAAAATGTTAAGGTCAAAAGGTATTTTGTCCCTAACTTGATGTCACTGATATTTACTTTTTAAAAGCTCTTTTTAACACATCAAAAAAGCTTAAAGAGCGAACCATGTGGTCTGATGGAACATACTTTCTTACCGCACGTAGAAGTTCTTTTGGCTTTTTTGCCGCAAATGTAAACGTTCCGCTTCGTTTTGTCTGAACAGCGAATCGAGGAATATATTTGCCCTTAAACATTACAGATGCTATGACATAATCAACTTCTTCCCATGGAATCTGGATATAGTCATTCATCTTTTTTTCGTTATAATATTCGAAACCTCTGTCGCCAATCATAATTTTTCCGTAATTATTCATTCCGTGAAAAGAAGTGGCATCCATAACCAGATCCACTTTAGTATTGAGTGATTGTGCCATTATGCATCCTCCTTTGTATACATAACATAGCAAGGGCTGTGCAAAAATATCGGAAATATTTTTGTCACAGCCCCCTTTGTATTGTTTATTCCACTTTAATTAAACTTAAATTACAGAATACCTACTACATGTCCTAAGATACCTACTATGAACAATGCAAGGATGATTACGATCGGAGAAACTTTCTTCTTAAGTAACCACATACATAACAGTGTCAGTAATAATGGCATAAGACCTGGGATTAAGGAATTTAAGTTATCCTGTAACGTTGTAATCTTTGTAGGCTCTAAAGCCATTCCGGAAGCATACTGGGAAAGTGCTGTCTTAATACCTTCTGCTCCTGCTGGAAGGCTCTTCCAGTCAATGTAAGCACCCTCACTTAATGTTACTTTTGATACAACTGGAGTAAAGTTGATACTTACCCAGCGTTCAATCAGCGAACCGAGTACGAACATACCAAGAATAGATGCAATCTTTGTTACTTTCTGTAAAAGTCCGCCAGAAAGGTCTTCAGAAATCTTGCTACCAGCCTGATAACCAAATTCCTGTGTATACCACATGAATGCCCAACGGATCACATTCCATAATACGAAGAATAAGATTGGTCCTAAGATGCTTCCGCCCATGGCAAGGGATGCACCTAACGCACCAAGCATCGGACGAGCAGTAAACCAGAATACCGGATCACCAACACCGGCTAAAGGTCCCATCATACCTACTTTCACACCCTGGATAGCTGCGTCATCTACCTGCGCACCGTTTGCTTTCTCTTCTTCTAAGGCAAGTGTTACACCAAGTACAGGCGAAGCTACATATGGATGTGTATTGAAGAACTCAAGGTGTCTCTTTAAAGCTGCCTTCTGATCTTCTTTGTTTGTGTACAGTTTCTTAATCGCCGGAATCATGGCGAAACACCATCCACCGTTCTGCATACGTTCATAGTTCCATGAACCCTGAAGGAAAGTAGAGCGGAGTGCAACAGAGCGACGATCTTGTTTTGATAAAGTAATTTTTTCTTCTGCCATTTCTATACCCTCCTTACTTCTTAATAATCATTTAAAATGTCATCGAGTGGATCACCAACATTTCCGCCACCGTTTCCATTTCCACCATTTTCAGATAAGTTGATGTAAATGAATGCGATTGCAAGAGCGATTGCACCAAGTGCGATCAGTGTAAGATCTGAAATAGCTGCCAGACAGAAACCGATTGCGAAGAATGGCCAAACTTCTTTTGTTGCGATCATGTTGATAACCATTGCATAACCAACGGCTACTACCATACCACCACCGATGGACATACCATCTGTTAACCATGCAGGCATAGACTGTAAGAAGTTCTGTACTGTTTCAGTAGGGATTGCAAGAAGACATGCTGCCGGGATTGCAATACGAAGTCCCTGTAAACAGATGGCAATGATGTGCCATAATTCAATACCCTTGAAGTTTGCTTTTTCAGCTTCAGCATCCATACGGTGAACACATGCTACAGAAAGAGTACGAACAACCATTGTTAAGAATAAACCTGCTACAGCAAGAGGGATAGCTACAGCGATCGCTGTACTTACACCTTTAACTCCCTGTCCACCAAGAACAAGAATAATAGCAGATGCAACAGATGCTAAAGCTGCATCCGGTGCTACAGCAGCTCCGATGTTAGCCCATCCAAGAGCGATCATCTGAAGACTACCACCAAGAACAATACCTGCCTCAAGATTGCCTGTTACCAGACCAATCAATGTACATGCTACCAAAGGCTGATGGAACTGGAATTCATCAACAACACCTTCGATACCAGCGAGAAAGGCAACTATAACAACTAAGATCATTGAAATAATTGACATGACGTTTCCTCCTAATATTAATTGTTAAATACTATTTTGCTAATTCAGCTTTTGCTTTTTTCAGGATTTCATCCATGTTATCCTGAGAATCACTTGGAACTTTACGAACATCAAACTTAACGCCTAACTTCTTCAGTTCTTCAAAAGTCTCAATATCTTTTTCATCTAAAGATAATACTTTGCTGACTGCTACCTTGCCAACAGAGTGAGCCATAGAACCAATATTAAGTTCCTTAATATCTACTCCACCTTTGATTGCTGCAAGAGCGTCCTGCGGTGTTTCAAATAATAACAGAGCCTTTGTATTTCCAAAACGAGTATCCTTTGCTACCTGGATCATCTTGCTTACCGGAACTACATTTGCTTTTACCCCTGGAGGCGCTGCTTCACGAATCATACTCTTACGAAGATCATCATGAGCTACTCCATCAGATACAACGATAATTCTGTTTGGTCCTGTAGTCTTTGTCCATGCTGTTGCTACCTGTCCATGGAGCAGACGGGAATCGATACGTGCAAGCACATATTTGATCTTTCCATCTCCTACTACAGTTCCTTCCGGTAATGCACCCTTTGGCTGTCCATCGGAAACCGCTGCTGCTTTTTTCTCTTCCTTTTTTGCAGCTCTCTCTTCTTTTTTCTTGCTGAACGTTTCAGAGATTTTATCCACCACATCCGGTACCATCTGAATGATACGGTCAGCAGAACCTTCAAACGGTTCTACTTGAATGAGTTTTACATCACCGTTGCAAATAGATAAAAATGCAATTGGAGTAATGGTAATCCCCGCGCCTGCGCCACCGCCGAAGAAATCTTTTGCCGGCTGAGATTTTGCCGGAAAGTCTGAACCTCCGGACGCAAATCCGTAGCTGACTTTTGAAATTGGAATCACGGTAGTACCGTCCGGTGTTGTAATCGGTTTTCCGATTACGGAATTTACGTCTACCATTTCTTTAATTTTTTCCATAGTTGTTCCAAGCATGCCGTCAATTGGATGATTTCCCATAATCATTACGCTCCTTTAGATGTTGTTTTTGGTAAGTCCGCCGTATGCCTGCGGTATACTTTTATCAATCGAATTAGCCCGCTGATTCCCGCTGTTAACACAAAAATCGGACGCATACCTGCTTTTAAGCGAAAATCTGCTTTCGTTTTTTTATCATCAAAGTCTGCTATGACGCAGACATGAGATTGCTTGCATTTTGCCACAGTCGTTATCATACTCATGGCAGGATATACAACCGCACAAGCCTGTCCGTATTGAATGGCAGTTTTGGCTGCATCTTCGTTGGAAATTGCAATATCAACCAAGAGCTGATAAATCACCAAATGCGAAAACAGCTTCTTCCCTGTTCCTGCCGCAACGCCCGCCAGCTCTTTGAAAAAATCCAGTAATCCCGACAGACCTTTGCTTTCTAGTATACCCTTAATTTTAGAAAATTTACCTGTTTTTTCTTTTTCTTCTTCAGGTTTTTTCTTTTTCTTTTTTTTCTGCTCCTGACCGAAAATATCGGACTCTGTGATCACCGCAAATTTGATCAGTGGATACTCAAAGCCTTTCCGGGCGTGTCCATAGAGGACCATAATTTCCCCTGGATTGATCACACGGTCATAATCTGAACCGTAAAAAGCATTCAGCTCATGCTCCTGCAAATCCTTCGCCAGACGCTCCGCCCTTGTCCTGGAACCGGAAAGCAAGGCAATCTGGTAGCCTTTTTTCTTATACTTTTTCAGATCCTCCACCAGAAGCTCAAAGCTGCTGTTATAAGAAGTTACGCTCTGCACCGTCAGATTGTATTTCTCCGAGGCAAAATTCCACTCCACGCCTCTTGGCTCCAATGCCGACAACGACACTGCACGAAGCTTATTCAGTTCTTTCTGAACCTTGGAAAATTCACAAAGCCACTGAACCGGAAGGTTCTTTTCCCCTTTTTCTTCACGATGTGTGCGGCTGGCGGCATACTCTTCCTCTACGCCCAGTCCGTTTTCCAGAATACGGTTGGGTTCGTCCAGAAACAGAAGCATTTTTTCCTTGGGAAAATAATCCACAAAAGATACCATCTTTTTGCCATCATTCCACTCCACAGCCGGATAAATGGCAATCTCATCCAGATTTTCAAGAGAGCGCTGACTCTCCGCGTCAAAGCTTCGGATAGAATCCACTTCATCTCCCCATAGCTCAATTCTCCATGGATTCTCTTCTGTAAGGGAATAAATATCTACTATACCACCGCGCACAGAAAACTGTCCCGGCATTTCCACCTGTCCTACGCGTTCATATCCAAGCTGCACAAGGGTATTTTTCAGTACATCCATGTTGATCACGCTGTCAGAATAGAAATGAAGCACCTTTTTCCCGATTTCTTCCAGGGGCATCAGATAGTCCATACAGCCGTCAATGCTGGTAACCACAGTCAGTTCCTTCTGCTCCAGAAGTGCCTTTACCACACACATTCTCTGGCGGATCAACAGATTTCCCTGAATATCTGCCTGGAAAAAGAGAAGATCCTTCGCCGGGTAAAACATGGTATTTTTGTCATAAAAGCGCAAGTCCTCGAAGATTTCCTTAGCCTGGCGCTCATCTCCTGCGATCACAAGGCGCATAGGTGTTTTGCCGGAAAGCCCATGGATCAGATGTGCCTTCTGGGATTCCAGGCAGCCTGTGATCTGCACAATGCCCTGATTTTTCTCAAGGCTTTTCTCTATTTCTTCAAATTCTGCCATCCCCTTCAGGGGCTGGGTAAATGAAAGCATGGCTTTCCTCCTTTTCTCAAAAGCCGCACCTCAGAGCCCACCCAAAACATGAAACCATTCCTGCAAGCTATCTGCACGTCATAATTTTCACAAAGCTTTTTGGGGACGCTCCAGGGGCAAAAGAAGCCCAGCTTGTTGCTGGACTTCCTTTGTTACTCAGTAACCCTCTTTCGGTTGTATTCATTCATCGCCGCATCCGGACCATCTGTTATGATTTTTTCTACAGCGTCTGCTGCAAA
>OGZV01002508.1_pt1 | contig 14311 bp, 14 predicted proteins | sample 1576861 | NCBI WGS metagenome assembly OGZV01 (sample SAMEA3541501, study PRJEB24748) | human gut metagenome | biome: human gut; feature: human-associated habitat; material: faeces | place: China | collected 2012
CGCTGCCAAAGGAGCAACAGCTCAAGCTGTTGGGAGAAATTCGGGAGGACAGCGAATGGCTCATCCGCATGGTCGAAAATCTCCTGTCCGTCACAAGGATCGACGGTGCAAAGGTCAAGGTCGTGAAGACGCCGACTGTTCTGGATGAGCTGATCGACTCGGTTCTCATGAAGTTTTCCAAAAAGCATCCGAACCAGAAGGTCATCACGCAGATACCGGACGAGTTTGTGGATATTCCCATGGACTCGCTTCTCATCGAGCAAGTGCTGCTGAATCTTCTGGAAAACGCTGTATTCCATGCAAAAGGCATGACGGAGCTGATGCTTTCCGTTTCTCTCGTGGGAGACAAGGCGGTATTTGAGGTCGCCGACAACGGCTGCGGCATTCCGGAGGATGCGCTCCAAAAGATTTTCAGCGGGAGCTATGAAAAGTCCGCCGCGCCGGTGGACGGGACACGCAGCAATATGGGGATCGGGCTATCTGTGTGCGTTGCCATCGTCAAAGCGCACGGCAGTGACATTACCGCAGAAAACAGAAAGGGCGGCGGTGCGGTGTTCCGCTTTGCGCTGGAAAGAGGGGATGAGGACGATGGGCAATAACAAGTACAAGATCCTGATCGTAGAAGACGAGGCCAACATCCGAAGCTTTATCAAAGCCAATCTGGAAACCAGTGACTATCAGGTGCTCTGCGCGGAGACCTGTGCGCTCGGCATAATGATGTACGCCTCCCATCGTCCGGATCTCATCGTTCTGGATCTCGGCCTGCCGGATCGGGATGGTATGGACTTGATTCAGAAAGTCCGGGAATCGGACACCGTGCCCATCATTGTGCTCTCCGCCCGTTCCAACGAGCGGGATAAGGTGGAAGCCCTGGATCTGGGGGCGAATGATTATATCACCAAGCCCTTTGGCACGGAGGAATTGCTGGCCCGTATCCGCGCCGTTCTCCGCAGTCATCGGCACAGCGAAGAGGAAGAAAGCTCCCCCGGCGGAAAATTCCACCTTCAGGATCTGCTGATCGACTATGATACGCGGCAGGTCTTTGTTGGCAAAGAGGAGATTGACCTGACTCAGACGGAGTACAACATCATGGCGTTTCTCTCCGTCCATGCGGGAAAGGTGCTGACGTATGCCGCCATCATCCGCGCGGTCTGGGGGTATTCAGACTATGGCAGCGTCAAGAAGCTGCAAGTCAACATGAAGAACATCCGCAAGAAAATGGGCGTGACACCCGGCGAAAAGCGCTATATCATCAATGAGCTTGGCGTCGGATACCGTATGCTGGCAGAGGATGAAATTACTGCGGATTCCTTTCTTTGATGAACATAAGTTGATTCTGCACAATTCCGGATCTGCAAAAGGCGTTTGGCGACGATCTTCTGGCATACTATGTTCACTATGTAAATTTCGGCATCAAAGAAAACCGAAAATATACGACCATTGACGCAACGACAAAAGCCGGCTTTACAGTCAGCGGAATGAACGGACAGATCCTTGCATCCCCCAGACTGATCGTCCCTTCCAGTGCGGACAACAGCTCTGTTTCGAACATCCTGTCCTCTTTGACCTTACCATCTTCTGCCGCTCCAACACCGGAGCCGACAACACCAGAACCGGAGGTCCCCTGCAATCATGAGTTCGACGGCAGGAAACAGATCACCGGAACAACTATGCACGGTCCCGTATGTGTCCTCTGTGGATATATCAACGAAGAACAGGCAGAAAGCTGTACCACTGATCATTATACCGCTGATGATTCTTCCCATAAAGAAATCTGTGGTGCATGCGGCGGCGTTATAAAAGAAGAATCCCATCTGTATACCTATACAACCGAGACTGCCGAAGACGGCGTGCGGATTCACAAGGGAACCTGTTCCGTGTGTGGACATACAATGGATGGCGCATGTGTATTTGATCCGGACGGTATCTGTGAGATCTGTGGTCAACCATGTACACATGAATACACCGTCGGGCAAAGTCTTGATGAATCCTATCATCAGCTGGTCTGTAAATTCTGCGGTCATACCGAAAAAGAAGAGCACCAAATTGGCGAATCTGCAGACAGTCAAAAATATTGCACCGCTTGCGGTTATTCCTTGAACGAATAAGTCTCAACGCCAACATCCAGAAAAGTCTTCCGTTTTTGCGGAGGACTTTTTTTGCAGCAAAAAACAAAACACCGCTTCCCCGTTTCAGAGGAGGCGGTGTTCCAAAGGAAACCACACGAATCAATTTAATTTGTTATTCGATCTAAAACTTAGCCTGTCGGCCATGCATCAAAGCTTGGGAGCTTTTTCAGACTGTAATGTTTCCTGTCTTGTTCCAACAGCCGCCGTGAATACAACTTCAACAACACCGCTGATAGAAGGAAGTGCAAAAGAAACTACATCGCCCTTAATAACAACAGGAAGCGCTACAAAGGTTCCGTCTGCTCTCTTGTACATTGCTCTGATGGTCTCATTTTCAGCAAGCTGGTATCCGCCCAGGATTTCTTTCAGGCTCTTTGCAATAGAGATAGAACCCTTGCTTGCTACCAGTTCACCCTTTGAATTCGTCAGATAAACATTTCTGCTGCACAGGTATTTTACCTTGCCTTCCCGATTCAGCAGGGAAATGTTTTTCTCACCACTCTTGTTGATGATTTTGACCTTTTTTGCAGCCAAAGCCTTTGTCAGTTCGCTGGCAGATGTTGTCGTTTCTGCTACAGTTGTAGGAGCTACAACCAGCTGAACGGAAGCCGCATCCAATGCCTGGTTTCCTTTTGCAGTTGCGAATGTTGTTCCAACTGCTACTGCACTAGTCGCGCTGGCTACACCGCTGACAGTCGACTCAGCGGTTCCAGCTGTTGCTGTTGCAACAGACTGATCAACGGTTACCTGACTAACAGGCGTATTACCTGTATTCAGAGACGGGCTGGGAGCTGCAAATGCTGTCATGCTCATAGAGCATGCGAGTACAAGTGAAAGAACAATTGCCATTTTCTTTTTCATGTCAATCATCCCCCTTTCGTAAAATTGTGTGGCTTCTGTTTTTATATTAACAGGCGGTGTCCCGTCTGCCAATACCGTTTTATCCGGCGTGCAGGTCAATCCGCCGCCTCTTCATAAAATACGTCCAGCACCAGTTCATACAGTGCTGTTTCATCGGGATAAAATTCTTCGAATTTTTCTCCCATTTTGACCGTTCCCGTCATGGAATAAAAATCGTCGTCCCCAAAGTTGTAGGACAGCGCCTGACCTGCCAGGTAAACTGCTTCATCCGCAGTCACATCCGTTACCATGTACGGTGTAATCTGTGTATACAATTGCAAAGGAAGCGTCATATCCTGCTTCATCGCTTTTTTTGCCTGAAGGATAAATTTCTTCAAATACTGCTTTTGACGCTCCAGGCGTGCTTCTGCACTCTGTTCCTGCGCCGTATCGCGATAATGAATAAACTGGTACGCCGCATCGCCCTCTAAATGCACCTCGGCTCCGGTTGTCCAGCCCTTTTCCAGTCCGTTTGCAGATTCCGGAATCACGACGTCCACACCGCCGACCGCATCGTTTAACTTCGATACAACCGACATGTTCAGTGCGCAATAACCGTGGATCGGAAGACCATAGAACAGATTGGAAACTGCATCCAGGCTGTTTTCGCAGCTTTCTTCCAGACCGTCCCCGTAAGCGTGGGAAAGTGCAATCTGTGCAGTCTGTCTTCCGGAATATCTCCCGTTCTTATCATACACATTCATAGAAGCCATGGTATCGCGGTTGATTCCGATCACGCTGATCTTTTTCTCTCCCGGGTCGAGTACAGCCAGAAACAGTGCATCCGCCTGGCCGCCCTTAAAGAGATTGGAAGAAGCCTTTACTTCTCCATTTTTATCAATTCCTAAAAACAAAAAGGTCAGAATATCCTTTTTGTAGGTATAAACCTTTCCATGATACCGGATGCTTCCCGCCTCCAGCATCATCTCGCTTTCCGCTTCCGATTCAGCCTGCTGCATCAGCTCCGGTATCGCTTCCTGTTTTTGGGAAAGCCTGCTCTGACCGCTGTAGTTCATCCACAGCCACCCTGCCGATACAGTAATTCCAAGTAACAGAAGCACAAGTAACAAAATCAAGAAAAAAAGACCAACTTTTGAAATTGCGGAACGCTTTTTCGTCCTTTTTTTCCTGCGTTTTCTCTTTTTCTGCTCCATTACTGTCCCTCAACCAAAACTGCCTGCACCAGATACCTCTGATCCGGCTCGCCGCTCACACCGGTTTCCAGCGTAATCAGCTTGTCATCCTCCGTCACATCCATCGTATCATCGATAAAAGCATCGATCTGACGGATGGAAAAGACTTCTTCCAGATAATTGCGGAAAATAATCGGATCTGAAAAATCATATGCGGCAATCAGATGCCTGTCGTCATACGGATATGCTGCAAAAATGCGGTAGACAAGCATCTTCTCCGGCAGATAAATCCGCACTTCCCGATTTTCATCAAAAAAAGTACGATCCTGATACTCATGAAGCTTTTCAAAACGATCCAAGGTGTTATGTCCGTAAATTACGGTATTGCCATCAGAAAAATCTATATCGTTGGCTGTCTCTGTATAAATTGCCCCATCTTCCGCCTCTTCCTTTGCAGCGTTATGGGTTAGATAATATTCATCGTCTATGCTGCTCTGCAGAATTGGCTGGCTGATGCCCGTTCCAGGAATTTCCAGCCACGCATATGCATCTGCATTCAACGCACAGAGTTCGTTCAATTTCAAAGGAATTTCTGCATCCGACTGCAGAACCGCTTCCACCTGTGCTGCGTCCACTGCTGCCTCTGCTTCTTCGATAGAAGTTTCCTCTGCAGGGCTGCTCTGCGTTATCGTCTCAGCGCCTGCCGTATCCGCCGTCTCCGGATTCGAAGAGCTGCATCCGGACAGCGTTACTCCAAAAACACAGATGCCTGTCAGAATTCCTCTCAACAGCCCGTTACAGGCTGCCGGTTTTCTTTTTTTCAAATTCTCCTCACATTCTGCCGCAATACGCAGCCAAATACCCAGGCAACAATAGAATGCACGCTCTGCGAGCATTCTATTGTCATGAATAAAATGCACACTTTGGGAACACTCTATTGATATGAATCATTAAAAACTGTCTTTTATCTGGCGCCCTTTTGTGTAAAGACCTCCAGGAAAGTTTTCAATAAAATCTTAATGTCCAGCCAGAAAGACCAGTTATCGATATACTCTACATCCAGCTTTACAATTTCTTCGAAATCCGTTATGTCGCTGCGCCCGCTCACCTGCCACATTCCGGTCAGACCGGGACGAAAGCTCAAGCGTTTCTTATGATATGGGCTGTACTGCGCAAACTCATCCAACGTCGGCGGACGGGTTCCCACAAGGCTCATATCGCCCTTTAAAATATTGATAAACTGCGGAAATTCATCCAGGCTCGTCTTCCGTAAGAAATCCCCCGTCTTTGTAATCCGCGGATCATTTTCCATCTTGAACATCAGGCCGTTCATTTCATTCTGCGCCATCAGTTCTTTTTTGCGCTCTTCCGCATCCGCATACATGGAACGGAATTTGTACATTTTAAAAATTCTGCCGTTGCGTCCAACCCGTTTCTGTGCAAAGAAAATCGGTCCAGGAGACTCCAGCTTGATCATCGGCCCGACGATCACCGTCAATATTCCTAAAAATACACAGCCGACCAGCGCTCCGACCAGATCCAGCAGCCGCTTCATCGCCAGCTGCCCAACCGGTACAAAACGATTCGCATAGGTAATCGTATAAAAGCGCCCAAACTGCGTCAGAGCTTTCTGGCTCGCACCGGACAGCTCCGGAACAGGAATCCGGTAATGAATCGTCAGTCCCATTTCTGCCAGCGTTTCCAAAACATGCTTCATCTCTTTGCTCTGGGTATCCGCAACTGCAACGATCACTTCATCCAGGGACGCGCTTTTACAGTAATCGATCAGATCATCTGCCCCAGCTACGACCGACATTCCGCCGACCTCGCCATTTTCCGGTTTCTCGCCCAGAAATGCCAGTCCGCAGAACTCATAGCTGTAATCCTTAAAATTTTTCATATCCATGACGAGCGGCACTGCGAACACATCGTCCGCAACCAACAGCGTCTTCCTGTTCTCCCGAAAAATCCGATACAAAGACGGCAGACATTTTTTCCAGAGCTGGTGCACAATCAGCATCAGGATACAGTCAATCAGAAGAAAATAGAAGAACACCAGACGCGAGTAAGCATCCAGCAGTCCCATAAAATACAGTACAACCGCCGCGCCCGCAAAACTGATTGCATTATTGCGAATCACACACATGCATTCATGCAGCGGTCCCCGCAGCATCATGTTCCGGTACAGGCTGCCAAACAGGTTCATTGCCAGAAAAACGACAAGCACTGCTCCGAGCAAAAGGCCGAAATCCATCCGGGCATCATCGCTCTCAAACAGCCGACCATTTCGAATATAGTTTGCCAGAATCAGGCTCACGACAATCGTCAGACAGTCCAGCAGCAAAATCATCAGATTCTGCAGATTCGATCTTCTCTGATACATTTTTACAGTCCTTCCATTTGATTGTAAAAGCTAGTTATATATTTTACACGGTTTTAAACTGCAATGCAATTCCGTGAAAACGTACTTTTCCGGCAGCAATAAACTTCAGAAAACCAGGTTCCTCCGGGTTGGAATTTATAAACAAGGGATCCTTCATACGCTCTTTTCCTGCGGTTTCTGGTAGGCAGCAATTTCCCAGCGAAACGGAATTTTCTATTTTCTTTACAGCTTGCTCACAATCCGATTGCGGATTTTGCGGGTCATGGAAAACGTGCCTGCGTCCACCTTCTGCATCCCCATCAGGATGGTCGTCTTTTCATTCGGCAGGTTTGCAAAGTAAACACCCAGCCAGCCGTCCCAGCCATATTCATCCTGCATTGCAAGATAGCCGCACTGCGCCGGATTTTTGCAGACGCGCATCAGGTTGCCGTAGCTGTAGCCGTCCAGTCCGACCCATTCAGAAAATACCTTCTGAGAAACCGGCATCAGCTCCGGACTGGTAAAATACTTCGTCGTCTTTTCGCTCAGCACCCGCACGCCGTTTAAGCTTCCGCCCTGCATCAGCATCTGTGCAAATTTCATATAATCATCCAGCGTCGAAGCAAGTCCCGCACCGCCCGACTCAAAGGCAGGGGACTTTTCCATCCGGTTTGCAACGACCAGATGATCCTGCGTATAGCGCTTCAGTACGTTTTGACCATTTTGGTCAATTTCAGTCTGGTAGACTGCCGCCAGACGGTCCTGCTTTTCCTCCGGTACCCAAAACGCCGTATCCTTCATTCCAAGCGGCTCGAAAATTTCTTCTTGCAAAAATTCCCCGAACCGTTTGCCGGACGCAGCTTCAATAACCGCACCGAGCACATCTGCAGAGGAACCGTACTGCCAGCCCTGCCCGGGCGCATAAAGCAGCGGGCACTTTGCCAGTGCATCCGCCACATTTCTTGTCGTCATCGCCTCTGGCGTATGCATCCGTTCCTTTCCCTCTTCGAAAACGTGCTCATACATCCGCCCCGGCTCCGTCGTCGTATCGCCATAAATCAGCCCCGACGTCATCCGTAAAAGATCGACAACCAGCATCTCCCGTTCTCCGGGCAAAAGCGCTTCGCATCTGCCGTTGCGCCAGATTTTTTGTTCGCGGAATGCAGGCAGGTATTCTGCAACCGGCTGATACAGATCCAGCTTGCCGCGCTCCATCAAAATCATCGCAGCCGCTCCGGTAACCGGTTTCGTCTGGGAATATAACCGAAAAATCGTATCGCGCTTCATCACACGTCCATTTTCGATATCCGCCATGCCTTCCTGGCAGTCGCAGATTTCTTTTCCATCCTGCACCGCCAGCACTGTCACACCCGCTACACTGTTGTCGCCGATGTATTCTTTCATAATCTCCCTTACTTCTTCTGCAAGTCCCTTCATCCCCGTCTTCTCCCTTCTGAAGTATACAACTTTTCGTGCGATACACCACTTTTCAGGCTATTTCCACCTGCTTTGTTTTCTTTTTATCCGGAAGCTGTACGCAGATCACCGCAGTAAACACGAGCGCGCAGCCCAAAAGCTCCCGCGCCGAAAGCTTCTGTCCCAAAATCACCCAGCCTGCCAGCACGGAAAAAACAGATTCCATGCTCAAAAGCAGGGATGCCGCTGTTGGCTCCACTTTTTTCTGTCCGACAACCTGAAGCGTATACCCAACGCCGCTGGACAGAACGCCCGCGTATAAAACCGGCACGATTCCGGCAAACAATGCATTCCAGGACGGATGCTCCGTCAAAAACGCAAGCACCAGACAGATGACGCCGCTCGTCAGAAACTGCAGACACGAAAGCTTTACGCCATCCACCTGCTCTGCAAAATGATCCACCACCAGAATATGAATGGAAAATACAAACGCGCAGCCGATCACCAACCCATCCCCCAGTCCGATCCGAACGCTTCCGGAAATACATAGAAGATACATTCCGATTAACGCAACCACAACGCTGCACCATACCTTCACACCTGGAATGCGGCGCACAAAAATCCCGAGCAGCGGCACGATAACGATATAGAGCGTCGTCAGGAATCCTGCTTTTCCCACTGACGTATACCGGATACCAAACTGCTGCAGAAGGCTTGCCGCACACAGCGCGATACCGCAGCATACGCCGCCAGGCAAAAGCGCGCCGAATTTCTTTCTTTTCGCAGGAGCTCCTGTTGCGCCTTTTTTTTCTTCCATCCGTTCTTTTGTCCAGATCACCGGCAGGAGCACAATGCCGCCAATTAAAAACCGAGATGCATTAAACGTACACGGCCCCATGTAATCCATTCCAACACTCTGCGCCACAAAGGCAATGCCCCAGATAAATGCGGCAAGAAGCAGCAAAAAGCCGCTCCGCACAGATTCAAACTGCTGTTTCAATTGTCTTGTCCCCTGTTGTCACTTCGGCAGTCTTGCCACAATCTCTGCAACAATCTCCCGAATACTTTTGTTTTCACAGTCCACTGTAATGTCCGCATAACGCTCGTATAGCGGGACACGCTCATCGTAAAGCTGCTGCAGCGTCTGTCCCTCCCGCAGCGTAATGCCGCGTTTGCGCAGATCGCCCAGACGCGCTGCGATCGATTCGCACGACAGCTTCAGATAGATTACAACACCGATTTTTTTCAGATGCTGCATGGCTTCCCGCCCATAAATCACGCTGCCGCCGGTCGCAATGACAGAATGCTTGACTGCCAGATCCGCATTGATCCGATTTTCCACCTGCCGGAAACCGTCGTCACCCTGCTGTTCGATGATCTCATGCAGTAAAAGTCCGGTTTGCTCCTGAATGACCAGATCGGAATCCACGAAATGATATCCCTGCTGCTTTGCAAGCACGACACCGACCGTGCTTTTTCCTGCGCCGGGCATGCCAATCAGTATCAGATTTTTCATAGGATTATTCCCCTAAATAAGCAATTACTTCTACTTCACATAAAACATCCTTGGGAAGCTTTTTCACTGCAACACAGCTTCTTGCGGGCTTTCCGGTAAAATATTTTTCGTATACTGCGTTAAATGCAGCGAAATCGCCCATATCATCCAAAAAGCAGGTTGTCTTTACCACATGGGTATAGTCGGTTCCGGCCTCAGCCAAAATTGCGCCGATATTTTTCATGACCTGCTCTGTCTGCGCCTCGATGCCTTCCGCTTCGATCGCTCCGTTTGCCGGGTTGATCGGAATCTGTCCGGATGCAAATAAGAAATCTCCTGCAACGATCGCCTGAGAATAAGGTCCGATTGCAGCCGGTGCTTTCACAGTTGAAATTACTTTAAACATGTCTTTTTCCTCCTCTGGGTACGTCCCGTTTCGGGGTTTTCGTTTTTTAGTATAGCACGCTTTTTCCTGTACTGTCACCCCGAAAATGCCACAGTCACATAAAATCCCCTTGGATTTTCTACAACGCTCGTCACATCGCCCTCCCTCGCGAGCAAACGCTCCCGAAACGGATAATTGCCCGACATCGCAAGGGACGGATCGATCGTATAATAATAATTGCTCGGAAGTACGCCCTCCGTCACGGTCACATGGTCGCCCTCTTTTAACAGACCCGGGCGCTCCATTTTAAACTCCATCATTCTGACACCCATACTTCGCCTTCTTTCTGTGCAAGCCTGCTTTCGAAACGCAGTGGCTGCACGCTTTTTCCCCGCACAAGCCTCATGTCATAAGCTGTCAGCCGCCAACCCTACATGCCTTTCCTTTCAGACGCTGTTTCTGCATCGTCCGAGGTACTTACCGCATACGCTGCATACCGCCCGGCGTCGCTTTCTTTACACGACACGGAAATCAGCACGCCGTCTGCCTCATAGGAAATGCTGCGCACAAGCGCCTGCTCCTGCAGCCTCGAAACCGCCGCACCATCCGTATACGGAATCAAAAACGTGCATTCCCGGTAATCGCCAAACAGCTTCTTCTGAATCAGCTCCAGCAATTCGGCAAGCCCAATTCCCTGCTTCGCAGACAGATAAATCCGATCGCCTAAAACTTTGGGAAGCTCGCTTTCTTCCATCACGAGATCGGCTTTATTCATCACATACAGACAGGGAATCTGTCCCGCCTGCAGCTCTTTTAACGTCTCCCGCGTCACCTCCATCTGCTCCCGGTGATGCGGATCGGAAAAATCAACCACCTGCAGCAGCAGATCTGCCGTGCACGCTTCTTCCAGCGTGGAGCGGAATGCCTTGACCAGCGTATGTGGCAGCTGGCTGATAAACCCTACCGTATCCGACAGCAGAAAATCCCGGTTGTCTCCGGGGCTGATTCTGCGCACCGTCGTATCCAGCGTGGCGAACAGCATATCCTTTTCCAGAACCTTTTTCTCCGTGTCGCCCATCCAGATGTCCAACATTTTGTTCATCAGCGTCGACTTACCCGCGTTTGTATAGCCTACCAGAGCCACCGACGGCAGTTCGCTTTCTTTCCGGCGCTTGCGCTGTGTCTCCCGATCCTTTTCCATGACCTTTAATTCCCGGTTCAGCTCGCTGATACGCTTTTCAATCCTTCTGCGGTCGAGCTCCAGCTTCTTTTCACCGGCACCCTTGTTGGAAAGACCACCGCCGGCACCGGCACCGCCGCCCGCTCCGGCGCCGCCGCCCTGTCTGGAAAGCGCATCCCGCATTCCGACCAGACGCGGCAGAAGATACTGCAGATTCGCACTTTCGACCTGCAGACGGGCTTCTTTTGTCCGGGCACGCCTGTCAAAAATTTCCAGAATCAAGTTTGTCCGATCCCAGACCGGAACCTCCAGCTGATTCTGCAGGTTTCTCTGTTGGGACGGTGTCAGGGAGTTGTCAAAAATCACGCAGTCTGCATCCAGCATGGAAACCAGATTTTTGACCTCTTCCACCTTTCCTGTCCCGATATAAAAGGCATTATTCGGAAGATTCTGCACAACCTGCGCCGCTGCTTCGATCTCACACGCCTCCGCAAGGTTTTCCAGCTCCTCCATCGAATGGTCAAAATCCAGATTTTCGTTTAGATTAACCCCTACTAATATTGCTTTCTGCATTGATACCTCCTGTTCAGGTTTTTGTTTGGGTGCTTTGTCCACCGTCCAGCTTCCGGATCAGGACGATATAAACCGGAATCAGTAAGGAAAGGGCGGTCAGCCATGCAAATGGAGTTGCAAAGCAGACGGCACGGTAGCCAAACGGAACGGACAACACAGACGCACACAGAATTCTCGCAGCCAGCTCAATCACACAGGCTGCAAACGGTGCCCAGGTATTGCCCACGCTCTGGATCGCGGTGCGGTAAACAAGCAGCGCCCCCAGAAAGAAATAAAACGGCACAACCGTGAACAGATAATCTTTGGAATACTGCATGATTTCCGCCGTCGGGTTTGTGACAAACATCGGGACAACGAAACTCTGTCCCAGTAAAAGCAGCGCTCCCATCGCAAAATTCATCGCCGTCAGCATTAAAAAGCAATGCCATACGCCTTTTTTGATCCGGTCCATTTTGCCTGCACCATAGTTTTGCGCAACATAGTTGGCGATGCCGATTCCGACCGCGTTATCCACTAAAACGGAGAGCTGATCCACCTTGTTTGCCGCCGTATAGCCTGCAATCGCACTCGTACCGATCCGGTTGACCGCCGCCTGCATCGCAAGCTGACCGATACACATGACGGACATCTGGAATCCCATCGGGAATCCGACTTTTAAATGACGCCATGCCGCCTCTGCAGAAAACCGCCATTCTCTCGCAGAAAGATGCAGGATTGTAAAACGTTTCAGCGCAAACACAATGCACAATGCCGCGGAAATTGCCTGCGCCAGCACGGTCGCCCATGCAGCTCCCGCCACGTCCATGCCGAACGGAACGATAAATACCACGTCCAGCACAACATTTAACAGCGAAGAAAAAATCAGAAAATACAGCGGTGTCCGGGAATCTCCCAACGCGCGCAGAATATTGGAAATCATATTATAAAAGACCGTAGCGCCGTTTCCCAGAAAGATAATAAACAGGTAGGTATACGTCCGGTCGTAAATATCCACCGGCGTGTTTAACATCCGCAGAATCGGATGCACCATGCTACAGCACAGAACCGTCAATACGATTGTAAACAGCGCGCTGATCCATACAGACGCCGATACGGATTCGCGTACCTGCTTTTCATTTCCCGCGCCGAATGCCTGTCCCAGTAAAATTCCACATCCACCGGTCAGTCCCTGAATGAAGCACAGCACAAAATATACGATCGTCGCCGTCGCCCCGACCGCAGCCAGCGCATCCGCCCCCAGCGTCCTTCCGACAATCATACTGTCTGCCAGCGTATAGAACAGCTGGAACAGATTTCCGCCGATTACCGGCAGTGAAAACCCGGCAATCACCTTCCAGGGAGTTCCCTGGGTCAAATCTTTTGTCCTATCCTTTGCCATCTTCTTTTGCTCCTGTTATAAGGTATCAAAAGATACCTTACGGATTTTTTCACCTACGCATCCCGGCATCTAATCAGCCCTTATTGTATAGTAGGTTTTCCGGTTTGTACAGTTCTTTTTTGGTATGAAATTCATAAATGAACCAATACTGTTCTCAGAAACGTTTTCGAAAGGGAGATTAGAAAATTACCATGAATAAAACGACTGAAACTTCTTTCTGTTCCCGCCCTGCAGCACTGTTTGCCTGCGGCAGGCAGAGCATCCGTCTTCCTGTCCCGGTCTATATCCGCTCCAGCGCCTCTGTCGTCGGCAGCCGAGAAAAGCAGGGACCGCTCGGGGAGCTGTTTGACTTTGCAGGAGAAGACGACCTGTTTGGCTGCGATAACTGGGAGGATGCGGAAAGCAGTCTGCAGCGCGACGCCCTGCATCTGGCGCTCCAAAAGGCTGGACTGCATTCTACGGATATCCGATATCTTTTTGCAGGTGACCTGCTCGGACAGAGTATCGCCACAAGCTTTGGGCTGATGCAGTATGAACGCCCGCTTTTCGGGCTCTACGGCGCCTGCTCCACCTGCGGGCTGTCCCTCACCCTCGCAAGCCTCGCCGTTTCCGGCAGCTTTGCGGATTTTGCCGCCTGCGTCACAAGCAGCCATTTCGCCAGCGCAGAAAAGGAATTCCGTTTTCCGCTCGGCTACGGCAACCAGCGGCCGCTTTCCGCCTCCTGGACTGTGACCGGAAGCGGTGCGTTCATCCTCGCAAACGCTCCGTCCGGTCATGATCGTGCGATGATCACAGGCCTTACGCCCGGAAAGATTGTCGATTACGGTCTGCGGGATTCCATGAACATGGGCGCCTGCATGGCTCCCGCCGCCGCGGACACCATCCGGCAGCATTTTGAAGACTTCGGCACTGCACCGAAGGATTATGACAAAATTGTAACCGGTGATCTCGGAAAAGTCGGACAGCGCGTCCTCTTAGACCTTTTACAGACCTCCGGTATCGACCTTGGGGAGCGCCACATGGACTGCGGCATTGAAATTTACGACTGCAAAAAGCAGGACACGCACGCGGGTGGCTCCGGCTGCGGCTGCAGCGCTTCCGTTCTGTCCGCATTTTTGTTAAAGCAGCTTTCCGAAAAAAAGTGGAAGCGGATTCTATTCGTCCCCACCGGCGCGCTGCTTTCCAAAACGAGCTACAACGAGGGGCAGAGCGTCCCAGGCATCGCCCACGCGCTCCTGCTGGAAGCAATCTGAGCGTCGCACGCGTCCAACAATAGAATACACGCTCTGCGAGCATTCTATTGTCAAAAAAAGAATGTGCCTTGGCACATTCTCGCGCCGAGGCGCGGTTGCTTCGGCAA
>OGZV01002528.1_pt1 | contig 14214 bp, 15 predicted proteins | sample 1576861 | NCBI WGS metagenome assembly OGZV01 (sample SAMEA3541501, study PRJEB24748) | human gut metagenome | biome: human gut; feature: human-associated habitat; material: faeces | place: China | collected 2012
GATATACAGCAAACGGTCGGTCAGGGTATGCAGTCCTTCGGCATACTTGAACACGCACATGGACCCGGTGGAGTACCTCAAAAAGTACGCCGATAAGCTGGATTACGTCCACTTCAAGGACGTAAACGAAACCGTTTACCGTCAGGTGCTCGGTGAGCGCATCCGCTTCTTTGACGGCTGCGGCAAGGGCGCCATGTGTCCCATCGGCACAGGTTCGCTCGACTATCCGGCCATCAAGCAGGCACTTGCCGATATTGGCTACTCCGGCTACATCACCATCGAGCAGGAGCGCGATCCGCGCAACTCGGACACCAGCCTGCGTGATGTAAAGGCAAGCGTTGATTATCTCAAATCGGTCGGCTATGAAATTTAACAAGAACAAGCAATATATGATATAATTACAGGAGGTTTCTTCGATGTATTACGGTGAAAAGCGAGTAGAAAATCCCATTCGCTGGGGCATGGTCGGCGGCGGCCGCGGCAGCCAGATTGGCTACATCCATCGCTCGGCTGCACTGCGCGACTTCAACTTTGAACTGGTTGCCGGTGCGTTCGACATCGATCCCGAGCGCGGCAAGGACTTCGGCAAGCAGCTGCACGTTGACCCGGACCGCTGCTATCCGGATTACAAGACCATGTTCGCAGAGGAGGCCAAGCGCCCGGACGGCGTGCAGGCGGTTTCCATCGCAACGCCGAACGGCATGCACTACGAGGTCTGCAAGGCTGCTCTCGAGGCCGGTCTGCACGTTGTCTGCGAAAAGCCGCTGTGCTTCACTTCTGAGCAGGCAGACGAGCTGGTTAAGCTGGCGGAAGAAAAGCACCGCGTTGTCGGCGTGACCTACGGCTACTCCGGCCATCAGCTGATCCAGCAGGCGCGCCAGATGATCAAAAACGGCGATCTCGGTGAGATCCGCGTTATCAACATGAGTTTCGCGTTTGGCGGCTACAACTTCAAGATTGAGGACAAGGTTCCGTCCGCAAAGTGGCGCTTTGACCCGTCCAAGGCAGGTCCGTCGTTCGCACTCGGTGATGTCGGCACGCATCCGCTGTTCATCATCGAGGCGATGATCCCGGATATGAAGATCGACAACCTGATGTGTACCAAGCGTTCCTTCGTTGAGGGCCGCGAGCTGGAGGACAACGCCTTCGTTATTATGAACCTCAAGGGCAGCGAAAACGTACAGGCAGGCGCGCAGATCTACTGCTGGGCAAGCTCGATCAACAGCGGCGCACGCCACTACCACAAAATCCGCGTGGTCGGCTCCAAGGCATCTCTCGAGTGGGATGACGAGCGCCCGAACCAGATGCTGTACGAGATCGAGGGTGAGCCGTCCCGCGTGCTCGAGCGCGGTGCGGGCTACCTGACCGACGAGGCACGCGTTGAGGATCGCATCGGCGGCGGTCATGCCGAGGGTCTGTTCGAGGCGTGGAGCAACCTGTATGCACGTTTCGCAGTCGCTATGGCTGACGCGGACAAGGGCGCTTACGGCGACTTCTGGTATCCGGATGTCAAGGCCGGCGCACAGGGCATCAAGTGGATTGAAAAGTGCGTAGAATCCGCAAATAGCGGCTCTGCTTGGGTCGATTACGAGTAAAAATCAACTTTCTCTCCTCAGCACCTCTCTCTTCTCTCCGGCAACTCTCTCAAAAGTAAAGAAAAAAGATAAAGAACTGATTTTGGAGGAAAAAGATTATGAAAAAGAGATTACTTGCTGTATTGATGTCCAGTGCAATGCTGATGAGCGCACTCGCAGGCTGCGGCGGCAACACCGCACAGACAAATAGCGGCGGTGACACGGCCGACCAGACCACACAGCAGGATTACCATATCAAGGTTATTCTGAAAACGCTCGCATCCGAGTACTGGCAGTATGTCGGCAACGGCTGCAAGCAGGCCGGCAAGGATTTGGGCGTAACCGTTGATGTTCTGGGTGCAAGCTCGGAGACCGCATATGACGAGCAGCTTTCCATGATCGAAACCACGCTCAGCGCGAACGACTGCGACGCCATGGTCGTTTCTCCGCTGCAGGCCGAAACCGTAGCGACCCAGATTGCAAATACCGACCTGCCAATCGTGGCGATCGACACTGCGATTCCGTCGGACAAGGTGCTCAGCTTTGTCGGCTTCAACAACGAGGAGCTGGCCGCAATGGGCGGCAAGGCTGCTGTTGAGGCGGCAAAGGATAAGGGCTGGGATAAGATTACCGCCATCGGCATCATGGGTGTGCAGGGCGACTCCACCTCGGAGGCACGCATTGCAGGCTTTAAGCAGGGCATTGCAGAAGCTGGCGGCGAATATCTCTCTGCGGAAACCCAGTACGCAGACGGCGTAGCCGACAAGGCTGTTACCAGCATGGAGGCCATCATTCAGGCACATCCGGAAGGCGTTGCTATCATCGTAGCTAATAACGATGATATGGCAGCCGGTGCCGCTCGTGCAGCAGCCGCATTTCCGGCGTACAAGAACACCATCTTTGTCGGCGTCGGCGGCAATCTGGCGGGCATTGATGCTATTCTTGCCGGTCAGGAGACCATGACCGTTGCCGTTGACGGCTACGATGTTGGTTATCTCGGCGTGCAGGCCGCAGTCGATGCGCTCAACGGCAAAAAGCTGGACGAGTTCATTGCAACTGATGCTACCGTTGTAACGGCTGACAACGCCGCAGAACGCCGCGCTGAGGTAGAAAAGCGCCTGGGCCAGTGACCGAATCTCTGTATTCCAACGAAATAAAAATGCGGAAAACCGCCTCTTCAAAGGGGGAGGCGGTTTTCTGCGCCCAAAAATCAGCCCAAACAGTTAAAAAAACAAGGGGGAAAACAACAAAATGGCATTTACTGTCGCAACCTTTATCGCGTTCACCGTGCTTGTCGCAGTGCTCTCGTGGTGGAAAACACGCGATGACGACCTGTCCACCAAGGAAGGCTACTTCCTCGCAGGACGCGGACTGCCCGGCATCGTTATCGCCGGTTCTCTGATGATGACCAATCTTTCCGCAGAACAGCTTGTCGGCACGAACGGACAGGCATTTGCGGGCAACATGAGTACGATGGCATGGGAGGCCACCTCGGCGTTCGCGCTGATCGTGCTGGCGTTCGTGTTCCTGCCCAAGCTGCTGCGCGGCGGCATCGCAACCATCCCGGAATTCTTCGAGATGCGCTACGATACCTTCACCATGCGCCTGTTCTCGCTGCTGTTCCTGATCGCGTATGTCGTTACCATGCTGCCGACCATCCTGTATTCGGGTGCGGTCGCACTGGTCAAGATCTTTGACCTCGAGAGTATGTTCGGCATCAGCTATTTCAGCGCCATCACCATTATCTGCATCGGCACCGGCATTATCGGCATGTGTTATGCGGTATTCGGCGGCCTGAAAGCCGTTGCCTACTCGGATACCATCAATGGCGTCGGTCTGATCATTGGCGGCTTCGCTATCCCGATCCTCGGCATTATCGCCCTCGGCAAGCTGGACGGCGGCGGCTTCATGGCCGGTCTGGATCACCTCATCTCCGCAACGCCGGAAAAGATGAACGCATGGTCCGCGCCGAACGCACTTCCGCCGGAAGTACCGTGGCCGCTGCTGCTGACGGGTATGTTCGTCAACAACCTGTTCTACTGGGCAACCAATCAGTCCATCATCCAGCGTTCGCTCGGCGGCAAAAACCTTGCAGAGAGCCAGAAGGGTGCGATCTGGGCAGGTTTCTTCAAGTGCCTTGACGTATTTGTCATCGTTCTGCCGGGCATTATCGCATTCCAGCTGCTGGCGGCAAACGGTCAGATGGATACCTCGGTCGGCATGGCGGCTGACCAGGCCTACCCGCTTCTCGGTATGGAAGTGCTGCCCAAGCCGCTGATGGGCTTCTTCGCAGCCGTTATGTTCGGCGCGATCCTCTCCTCGTTCAACTCGGTGCTGAATTCCGCATCCACCATCTTCACGCTGAACGTTTGGCAGCCCATCTGGGGCAAGCAGGCCTCCAACAACAAGGTTGTTAAGGTCGGCCAGATCTTCGGTACGATTGTCGGCGTGGTTTCCATCGCCATTGCACCGTTCGTTATGTTCTTCGGCACCGGCATTATGAACTTCATCAACGAGTGCTGGGGCTTCTTCTCCATGCCGCTGCTGACCGCGGTTCTGTTCGGTCTGCTCAGCAAAAAAGCACCTGCTATCGCCCCGAAGATCGTTATTCCGGTCCACATCGTGCTGTACGGTCTGACCAAGGTCATCCCGTTCTTCAGCCAGTTCCACTATCTGTATGTTGTATTCGCACTGTTCGTTCTCGAGTGTATCATCTATGCAATCTGCATCAAGGTAAGTCCGCGTCAGCTTGCGTGGGAGATGCCGGATGCCAAGGTCATGGATATGACCCCGTGGAAGAACGGCAAGGTCTGGGCGATTGCCGGTGCGGCAGTCGTTGCGATCATGTACCTTATCTTTTCGCCTCTCGGCATCGGCGCATAACGTCCGACTCCCCGTGCGCTGCTGCCGTTAGACAGCGCCGCTGTGTCCCTCCACAGTGGTGCAAAAGGCTCCTGTGTCATAAGACACAGGAGCCTTTTGTTATTGCTCACACCAGCTGTTCAAACCGCTCAAAGAACCGGAACAGCGTATCGCCGCTCATGGCCAGCGCACGGACGCATATGCCCTGCACCACGCGGCTTGCACCGACGATACCGTCCGGCAGGATATCCTTCTGCCGCGCAAAGCCAAAGATTTCGTCCTCTTTTCCGGGCGCATAGGTATAAAGCACGCCCTGATGGGTAAATCCCTGCCACTGCCCCAGTCCGGTATAGCCGCGTCTCTCAGGCTGCACGAGTGTATGCTCTGCAAACACCGGTCGATTATCCAACGTGACGCGCAGCCGGTTCTCGAACCGCCGCATGGCAAACCGCTCACCGCAGCCGGTGCGTCCGCAGGTGAACACATCAGCGCACAAAAAACGGCTGTTTTTCTGCAGATTGACCGTCATGCTGCCGCGATAATCACTGCCCGCAAACGGAATAACCGGCGGCGGCAGAAAGCACACGCGCGCATTCTCTCCAACCTCGATGGAAATGTGTCTGCGTGCCTGTCTGTCTCCGGTGTTGAACACCTTCTCGAAGCCTTGTGTTCTAACGGACACATCCGAGCCATCCCCGAACGTGTACTGCGCGTTGATGCTGTCGCCCGCGAGCAGACCCGCCGAGGCCGCCATCAAAATCAGGTCGGTATGCCCGCCATTGTACAGTGGCCGCATGATCTTGTACGGCGCGGTGAAGTACATATCCTCGACCTGTGTGCGGCCGTTCTGCCGCGCTGTCTGCACAAAAATGCGGCTTTCCATCACTTGCCCTCGAACAGCACGTCGGATTTGATCCACGCAATGACTTCATCCAGTCCTTCTCCGCTTACCAAATTGGTAAACAGGGATTTGCGTCCCTCCCGCATGCGTGCGCTGTCGGACGCCATCACTTCCAGACTCGCCCCGACCAGCGGTGCAAGGTCGGTCTTATTGATGACGAGCAGGTCGCTGCGCGTCACGCCCGGACCGCCCTTGCGTGGAATTTTCTCGCCCTGCGCCACATCAATGACGTAAATAGACGCATCCGCCAAGTCCGGACTGAACGTTGCAGACAGGTTGTCGCCGCCGGGCTCGATGAAGATGATCTGCACATCCGGGAACCGCTCCGCCATCTCATCCACTGCTTCCAGATTCATCGAGCAGTCCTCACGGATGGCGGTGTGCGGGCAGCCGCCGGTCTCCACACCAATAATGCGCTCGGGCGGCAGACAGGAGTTCTTGATTAGAAATTCCGCGTCCTCACGGGTGTAAATGTCGTTCGTGATGACGCAAATGCTGTATTCCTTGCTCATACGGCGGGTCAAACGCTCAATGAGTGCGGTTTTGCCCGATCCGACCGGACCTCCGATGCCGATTTTTACAAAGCTCATAACTGATTCTCCTCAACTCATGTACAGTCTCGAATAGAGTGTTTCGTGCTGCATGGCGAAAATGTCAAACGCCGGACCGCCTATGCCGATCTCATCCTCGATGACGGAAAGCGCGGTTCGCACGGCGTCCAGCAGCTGCGGAAAACGCGCTGTGCTTCCAGCTGACGCAGCGGCACACACTTGGCCGCGTGCGTCTCATACGCGTCAAAGCCGAGGTGCTGCAGATACAGCAGCGTCGGCTCATCATACGGCACGGTCACGCGGTCCGGCTCGATTTTGAGCGACAAATGCCGGTTTCCCAGTTCAAAGCACAGCCTCCCCATCTCCTGCATGGTGAAAACGCGCGTTTCGATCAGCCGCGACGGTGCAATCCGCACCGCATACACCTTGCCGTTCTCCCGTGCAAGAATATCGCCATCGTGCAGCGGCTCACCGACGCACACACCGAATTCCGTGCCGTCCTCGGCAGTCTTGGCGATGCGCTTCTTTTCGGTCTCGAACCACTCAAACGGGATATTGACGACGGTTTCGGTCACGCCATCCCGTACATTGCCTACAATATGCTCAGTGATCATGTTGCTTTTCCTCCTCAGAACAGAAAATACCGCTGTGCGAGTGCCAGTTCAGAGAACGGCTCACATGTAATCTTTTTGCCGTCCACCGTCACCGTATAGGTCTCCGGATCGACCCGAATGTCTGCCAGCGTGTCGTTATGGCGCATATCACGCTTGCTGATGTCGCGGCAGTGCGAAACCGGAAGTACCACTCGCTCCAGTCCCAGATGTTCGGCAATGTCGTGGTCGTACGCCCACTTGGAGACGAACGTCACACAGCTTTGCGACAGGGCCTTGCCGTGTCCTCCGAACATATCGGTGTAGACCACCGGCTCGGGCGTCGGAATAGACGCATTTGCGTCTCCCATGCGGGAAGCTGTGATCGTGCCGCATTTGAGCACCATTTCCGGCTTCGCGCCGAACAGCGCAGGCTGCCACAGCACGAGGTCTGCCAGCTTGCCGACCTCGACCGAACCGACATATTCGGAAATGTCATGCAGCACGTCCTCTGCCGCGATGGTTTCCGGCCGAATGCGGCTGTCCGCAAAGGCAATATCCTCGGGATTGGACTTGTCGAGGTGGTGGCAGACCATCAGCATATCCAAATGCTCGTCGATGGTGTTACGGGTATACGGCATGGTCGGATTGGTCGAGGACGGCAGAACGTAATCGTACGCCGATGCACGGATAATGTCCGGCGCATGTCCGCCGCCTGCGCCTTCCGTGTGATAGGTGTGGATCGTGCGCCCGTGAAAGGCGTTTATCGTGTCCTCGACACAGCCGGTTTCGTTGAGCGTGTCCGTGTGAATGGACACCTGCACATCGTACCGCTCCGCGACCGACAGACAGCAGTCGATAGCGGCAGGCGTGCTGCCCCAGTCCTCGTGCAGCTTGAGTCCGGCGGCACCGGCCTCGATCTGCTCGGCGGGCGGACCTGCTGTCGAGCAGTTGCCCTTGCCGAGAAACACCACGTTGATCGGTAAATCTTCCGCGCTCTGCAGCATGCGTGTAATATGAAACGCACCCGGCGTACAGGTGGTGGCGTTCGTGCCGTCTGCCGGACCGGTGCCGCCGCCGATCATGGTCGTGATGCCGGAATACAGCGCCGTGCGCACCTGCGTCGGAGAAATGAAATGGATATGACTGTCGATGCCGCCTGCGGTCAGGATCAGCCCCTCGCCTGCAATAGCCTCGGTAGATGCGCCTACGATCATTCCCGGTGTAACCCCATCCATAATGTGCGGATTGCTGGACTTGCCGATGCCTGAGATTTTGCCGTCCTTAATGCCGACATCCACCTTGTAAATGCCCGTACAGTCCACGATGAGCGCATTCGTGATGACCGTATCCAGACATTTCTCGTCCGTGTGCGTGCATGACTGTCCCATGCCGTCGCGCAGGCTTTTGCCGCCGCCGAACTTGGCCTCGTCGCCATACACGGTCAGGTCCTTTTCCACCTCGATGAGCAGTGAGGTATCGCCCAGACGCACACGGTCCCCCGTCGTCGGGCCGTACATCTGCGCGTAATCTCTGCGGGAAAGCTCGATCATTTGTCCTCGTCCTCCAATCCCAGAAAGCCCTGCCATTTTGCCTGCGCGAATGCGGTGTCGCGCACGGTGAAGTCGTCAAACGAGCCGTTTACCAGTCCGTTCAGACCGTATCCCTCACGCGTGCCGCCGATTTTGACCAGCCGCACGGTCTTTGTCTCGCCCGGCTCAAAGCGCACGGCTGTGCCGGATGGAATATCCAGCCGCATACCCCATACAGCCTTGCGGTCGAATTTCAGACGCTTGTTAACCTCGAAAAAGTGAATGTGCGAACCGACCTGTATCGGACGGTCTGCCGTGCTCTTAACGGAAATCTCAACCGTCGGACGGCCTTCGTTCAAACAGATCGTGCCGTCCTCGGTCAGCACCTCACCCGGAATGAGCGCCTGCTTTGCCGAAATCGGGTCGTGCACGGTCACCAGCTTGGTGCCGTCCGGGAAGGTCGCTTCGACCTGGATTTCGTGAATCATTTCAGCCACGCCGTCCATCACGTCGGCGGCGGAGAGCAGCTTTCGGCCTTCCTGCATAAGTTCTGCCACCGTTTTGCCGTCGCGTGCCATCTCGGCAATCTCACTCGAGATGTACGCAATGGTCTCCGGGTAATTCAGCTTTACACCGCGGGAACGGCGTTCCTTTGCCAGATTTCCGGCCAGATGCAGCAATAATTTATCGGTCTCGCGCGGAGTTAATCGCATGATTTTCGCTCCTTTCGGTCAGGCTGCGACTTTCGCCGTGCGCGTTAGGATTGCACCGGTCAGCACCGCAAATACAAACACAGCCGCACAGCCAATGAGACCGGCCGCACCGGAGGTCAGCGCATTTTCTACGGCACGGAATGCGTAGTCCGGCAGCAGTGTCGTTGCGGAATGTGCTTGCGATATGCATAAATAGCCCTCCTAATTTTTGTTGATTCTATGATTTATTCCTGCGGAAAATACAAAAACACAGTCGCACCGTTGTTCACTTCGCCGGTCATGCAGATTCTGCCGCCGTGCCGCTCCATAATACGCTGCGCCATTGCCAGACCGACGCCCGTGCCCTCGAATTCGCTGTCGTCGTGCAGACGCTGAAAAATCCGGAACAGCCGGTCGGCATACTGCATATCAAAGCCTGCGCCGTTGTCGCGGACGGCGATAACCGTGAAATCATCCTCCTGCCGTGACGGTGATCTTCGCGTTTTCACGCCCGCGTGTGAACTTAAACGCGTTGCTGATGATGTTTTTCAGCAGCATACGCATAACGCTGAGCGAACTTTTCAGATCGTGCGACACAGCCGAACAGAAGCGATCAAGCTCCTCATACGCCGTGCGAAGCGCCTTGTTCTGCCGCGCAATGCGCAGATGCGCCGAAATACGCGCAAGATACTCTGCGCGTACAAACGGCTTGGGAGCATAATCACAGCAGCCTGCGTCAAATCCGGCAGACGCTTTTCGAGGAATGCGCGCGCCGCCCATCCGCTTGTGGCGGCGTGCACGCGGTAGCCCTGCTGCCGCAGGATCGTGCCCGCAAACGCCAGATGGTCGGGCAGGTCGTCCACGATGAGGATATGCGCCGTGCTTTCCGGCAGCTGCTCCCCGCTCATGCGGTCATCAGGCGCTGAACGTGAGCGCCGTCTGCCTCAGCGGTCGTACTGCTGTAAATCAGCGCACCCTTTTCCATCACATGCAGCTGCGTGGTGTTTTCGAGCACGAAATCCAGATACTGCTCGACCAGTAGCACAGTCAGTCCCAGTTCCTTGTTGACGCGCTGAATCGCCGTGCCGATGTCCGCGATGACGGACGGCTGAATGCCCTCGGTCGGCTCATCGAGGATGAGCACCTTCGGGTCCGCGACCAGTGCACGCGCAATGGCGAGCTGCTGCTGCTGACCGCCCGACAGATCGCCGCCTCGCCGTGCGGCAAACTTCGGCAGAATGGGAAACAGATCGTAAATGTAATCCGGCACCTTGCCGTGCTTTTTCTGCGCATAGAGCGCCAACTCCAGATTTTCCTGCACGGTCATCTGTGGGAAAATATCGCGGCTCTGCGGCACATAACCCAGTCCGGCGGCGGCTCGCTCGTAGGTCGGACGGTGGATAATATCCTCGCCGTCCAGTTCGATCGCGCCACGCGGCGTTTTCACCAGACCCATGATACTCTTGAGCGTGGTGGACTTGCCCACGCCGTTTCGCCCGATCAGACCAACGATCTCGCCCTTGGGTACGTCGAGCGTCAGCCCGCTCACGATACAGCTTTCGCCGTAGCAGCTTTCCAGTCCTCGAATTTTCAGCATTGTTTTCACGCCCTTTCGCTCAGCTTGCGGCCTTGCCGCGTCCCAGATAGACCGCCTGCACGGTCGCATCGACCAGCACCTCGTCCACCGTGTCCTCGGTGAGCACCTTGCCCTCGTGCAGCACGGTTACGATGTCCGCCGCCTGCCGCACAAAGTCCATGTCGTGCTCAATGACGATGATGGTGCACTCCTTTTGAATCTCACGCAGGATTTCGCCGGTTTTGAACGTTTCCGACTTGCCCATGCCTGCCGCCGGTTCATCGAGCATGATGATCTCCGGCTGCTGCACAAGCTGCATGCCAATCTCGAGCCACTGCTTCTGACCGTGCGCCAGAGAATCCGCCCGCGTCTGCGCCTTGTCGAGCAGACCGACCTTATCGAGCACGTGGTCGATCTGCGCCAGCTCGTCCGCTGTCGGCCTGCCGAACAGCGAATCCCATATGCCCTTGTGCCCCTTGAGAGACAGCATCATATTGTCCCAGACGGTCAGGCTGCCGAACACGCTCGGCACCTGAAACTTGCGGCCGACACCCTCGCGGACGATTTTATACTCCGGCATACCGGTCAGGCGCACATCCGCGCGGCTCTCCGGATGGAAGATAACGCTGCCTGCGGTCGGTTTGGTCTTGCCGCAGATGATGTCGAGCAGCGTGGTCTTGCCTGCGCCGTTCGGTCCGATGAAAAAGTAGATGGAGTGCCGCTTGACGGCGGCATTGACCTCGGTCAGCGCGTAAAAGCCGTCAAAGCAGACCGAAATATCCTTGATATCCAGCACTGTGCTGTTTCCTGCCATGGTTTATGCTCCTTTCTGCGCCTTCTGCGTCAAATTGACCTTGGGCTTGCGTTCCTTGTGCAGCAGCGCCGGAATCTGCTCGCAGAACAGACCGACCAGACCGCCCTTCATAAACAGGATGGTCAGCACGAACACTGCACCGATGATGTACTGCCATACGTCAACCAGTCCGCCGGAGGACAGGTTGTACTCACACAGATTGATGAGCAACGCGCCCGATGATGGTGCCTCGTCCGCCGACAGCGACCCATATAACCATGGTGATGGAATACGAAATCGTCATCTGCGACGGTGTGATCGAGCCGTTAAAGTTGACGAACACCGCGCCTGCCACAGCCGCCATGATGGCAGAGAGCACATACGCGCAGGTTTTGTAATGGCTGACCTGATAGCCGGAAAAGTAGGTGCGATTCTCACCGTCGCGGATGGCGACAAGCAGCTTGCCGAACTTGCGCGTGGTGAGGAAACGGCAGAGCGCGTAGGTGAGCACCATCAGCAGCAGCGCACCGTAGAACAGCAGGAACATGTTGCCGCTGTTTTTCTCGCCGCGGATGCTGCCGAGCACAGTCTGGATCTCCGTGATGCCGACGTTGCCGTTCGTGTACGGCGACAGCGCGATGAAGATGGAGTACGCCGCCCATGTCAAAGCCTGCGAAATGATGGAAAAATATACGCCCTTGACGCGGTTTTTGAAAATAAAGCAGCCGATCAGGCCGGAAACGACAGTCGGCACGATAAACAGCATAACGATCGCACCCGTAAGAGTCTGGAACGGCTTCCAGATCATTGGCAGCTCCCGCCGACATGCATGAAATCCGTGATGCTGCCGCCGGTCGCCTGCAATTTCAGGTACATCGCCATCGCGTAGCCGCCGAGTGCGAAATACAGGCCGTGGCCAAGCGACAGAATGCCGGTGTAGCCCCAGATCAGGTCAAGTCCCATAGCCACAATGGCAAAGGCAATGCACTTGCCGAGGTACAGGATGATCGAGCTTGCCGTCAGCACGCCGCTTTGCAGCAGCAAAGGCATGGCCGCCAGCACGGCAACAATTGCGGCAAAGCATAGATTCATGCCCTGCTTTTTGAGCAGTTTCATCGGTTTCTCCCTCCTTAATCATACAGACTGCGGCTGCGAATGGTGAACAGACCCTGCGGACGCTTCTGCAGGAATACGATCACGAGCAGCAGCACGATGGCCTTGGCAATGGTTGCCGAGGTGTAGTTTTCTGCGAAAATGCTTGCACCGCCAATAGCCGTCGAGCCTACGACTGTACCGAGCAGGAACGTCGCCGCAAAGGCGAGCGGCAGCGCTGCGCTGTAGTACCAGTCGCGCATGGAACTCGGCAGAAATGCCGCGAACAGCTGCTGGGTGACGTAGGTCATGTATGCGCCGATCATGACGAACTCACCATGCGCCATGTTGATGACGCGCATCAGTCCGAACGTGATGGCAAGTCCGAGCGAGGTCAGCAGGATAATAGAGCTGAGACTCAAGCCGTTAAACAGCGTGGTAATGAATTCTTGCATTGTGTTCCCTCCTCATATTGCTCGAATCCGTAAATCGGAGCAAAGCGTTTTTTGCTCTCATTTCCGGATTCCAGCACGGGCAAGCCGAAGTTTGCCCGTATTGCCGGAACTAAATAGAATGTATAGAGCAATGCGGTGTTGCCATAGGGGGGTATTGGTGAAATTGGTTACTCCAGCGGCTGAATACCTGCAGCTACTGCCCAGTCATAACTCTTGAGGTACGGATCGGGATCGACCGGACCGTCGGTAGAATATACCTCGTAGATCAGGCCGTCATCGGAAACCTGACCGATGCGAACCGGCTTTGCAAGGTGCTGGTTCTCACCGTTGATGGTGACCGTGCCCTCCGGCGCGTCAAAGGAGATTTCGCCGGTGTGGATGGCATCGAGCACATCATCTACCTCAAAGCTGCCCGCCTTCTCGCAGGCTGCCTTCCACAGATAAACTGCATCATAGGCTGCTTCTGCCGGGTCGCTCGTCACCCGGTCTTGACCGAACATGGTCTTGTATGCATCAACGAAGCGCTTGTTCTTGTCGGTATCGGTGGTCTCATAGTAGTTTCAGGAAACCATGTGCCCCTTGAGGATGTCTGCGCCGATGGTAGCTGCCTCCTCCTCTGCAATGGAGAAAGACATGGTCGGATAGGTTTCTGCGGTGTAGTTCTTCTCGCTCATCTGCTTGAAGAAGGAAACGTTGCCGGTGCCGTTCAGGGTGTTAATGATAATATCCGGCTTTGCGGCCTCGATCTTGGCGATGATAGCGGCAAAATCGGTCTGATCCATGTCGGCGTATTCCTCACCGACTACATTCGCGCCTGCGGCCTTGACCTGCGCCTCGATGATCATATTCACGGTGCGCGGGAACACATAGTCCGAGCCGAGCAGGAAGAAATTCTTGTAGCCCTTATCGAGCAGGTACTCGATGGCCGGAACGATCTGCTGATTGGGTGCTGCGCCCGTGTACACAATGTTCGGCGAGGACTCCATGCCCTCATACTGTACCGGATACCACAGCAGTGCATCGTAGTCCTCAACGATCGGCTTTAACGCCTTACGCGAGGAGGAGATCCAGCAGCCGAAGATGGTCGCTACGCCATCGCTGTCGATCAGCTTTTCAGCCTTGGCAGCAAAGGTGGAAGGCTGGGATGCGCCGTCCTCCTCGACGTACGCAATCTGGCAGCCGTTGACGCCGCCGGCCTTGTTGATTTCGTCGATGGCAAGCACCTCCGCGTCACGCACGGACATTTCGGAAATCGCCATTGAGCCGGTCAGCGAGTGCAGCAGGCCGACCTTTACGGTGCCGCCGTCCGCGGAGGAATCCGCGCTGTCTGCCGCCGGTGCAGAAGAACCGCCGCCGCAGGCGGTCATGGTTGCCAGCAGTGCGGCGCAAACCTCGCCTGCCGAAAGTCTGCGAAGCAGGGAATAATTCATATAAAATCTCTCCTTTACGGGATTTAATAACGGATTTAGAAATGAAAAAAGCCGACCCGCACGGCACCTGCCGTCCCGGATCGACCCCATTGTCGAATCTTGTTTACTTAGGGCAATACCGCATAATTGGACAAGAGCGATTTGCGAGTAAATTTTGCGTACTGAC
>OGZV01002531.1_pt1 | contig 14179 bp, 16 predicted proteins | sample 1576861 | NCBI WGS metagenome assembly OGZV01 (sample SAMEA3541501, study PRJEB24748) | human gut metagenome | biome: human gut; feature: human-associated habitat; material: faeces | place: China | collected 2012
TCGGCGTCGGTATCGCCATGTTTGCCATTCCGGTTGCAAATGAGCTGCTCGGCGGCAGCACAGCGGCTGAATGGGTGCTCGTTATCATTGCGGGTGTGTGCATGACGGCCTCGGCGTATTTCGGCATCAAATCGCTGACGCTCATCAGCTATATTGCGGTTCCGCTGGTTGCAATCCTGGGTACGGTTGCCATGGTGATGGCGGTCAAACAGGGCAACGGTACGCTGATTGATCAGTTTGCCAAGTCCAGCGGTACGCTGACCGTTGTCGGCGGCGCCGGTCTGGTTATCGGCTCGTTTGTCTCTGGCGGCACGGCAACGCCGAACTTCTCCCGCTTTGCCCGGAACGGCAAGGTTGGTGCGATCACGACCGTTATCGCGTTCTTTATCGGCAACTCGCTGATGTTTTTCTTCGGCGGTATTTCGTCGGTCTACGTCGGCGGCAATGACATTTTTGAGGTTATGATCAACCTCGGTCTGTTCTATCTGGCGATTCTGGTCCTCGGTCTCAACATCTGGACCACGAACGATAATGCACTGTATTCGGCGGGTCTGGGTCTAGCGAACATTTTCGGCCAGAGAAAGAAGCCGATGGTGCTGGTTTCCGGTATTATCGGCACCGTGCTTGCGGTCTGGCTGTACTGGAATTTCACCGGCTGGCTGAATATCCTCAACTGTACGCTGCCGCCAGTCGGCATCATTCTGGTGATGAGCTTCTTCATGGACCGTGAAAAGTACAAGGACGTTGAAGTGACCGAAAACGTCAACTGGTTTGCGGTTTTCGGCGTTGTGCTGGGCGCTGTGGTGGCAAATCTGGTCCCGTGGGGTATCGCATCCATCAACGGCATGATCGTTGCCGCTGTGTGCTATCTGGTCGGCAGCAAGGCGAAAAAGTAAGCAGAATCAAAAAAATCCTCGGTTTAACCCAAGGTCAGCCGAACTTGCTGACCTTGCGGTTTAATCGGGGATTTTTTATTTTTGCAATTTGCGGAAATTTTCTATCACAGCATTGTCCAGACAGTTCCCTTTCCGGCTCATGCTTTGCCGGATGCCCTTCTCCCGGAGCATGCGCTGGTACTGCTTGTGCTGATACTGCCACCCCTGGTCGGAATGGAGAATGAGGTCTGTACATCAGGAATCTGTTCAAACGCCTTATCTAGCATAGTCGTTACCATGCTCAGTACTGGACGGTCTGAAATCGTGTAGCTGACCAGATCGCTGCTGTGCAAAATGGGGGGAGAAACAGAAAAGGCCTGACAGCGCAGGCCTTTTCCAAAAGAGGTGTGAATTCGGGCGGTTGGGGTATCAGGAACGCCCGAAGGATCAGTTCTGATTTTTCTCGTCGTGCCGCTTGACCACGCGGATGCCGATCGTCAGCAGCACGGCGGAAATGATGGCTGTGGTGAGGACAAAGCCGTCCTGCAAGGTAAACAGGAACCGATCGGCCAGCATGACCGTGCAGATCAGCACGCTGCCGAGCGCTTCGAGCTGAAGGCCGCGCCGACGCGATAACTTAGAAAGCATATGCTCGGCCTCCTTTTACTGAACGCCCATTGCCGCCAGAATGACGCGCATGATGACAAGGCTGATAGCCGCATCAAGCAGACAGACGGCGATGAGCAGCGGATGCCACTTCTTGTTGGTGTCGGTTACGAGCACGATACGCGCATAATGTCCGATGAGCGTACCCATCAGGATACATGCCGGGAGCATCATAGACGCCTGACCGAGCGTCAGAGCGCCTGCCTCATACATGGAAGCGGCGGTCGCACAGCCGGAGGCCTTGGCGAAGAACGCCGAGATCAGAACCGCGAAAGCCTCGCCCGGCAGACCGAACAGTCCCATGACCGGCGACATGACCGTGCCGAGAATGTCCATCAGACCGGTTTCCTTCAGAATGTACACCAGTACATAGCCGAGGATCATTGCAGGGGTGATATTTTCAATGCCGACCTTGAAGCCCTTCGCACAGCCCTTGAGGAAGGTATCTACGATCGAGGGTTTCTTTGCCTTTGCCGGTGCGGCCGCAGCCGCCGTATTGGTTGCCTGATTGCTCATTTCTGTTACCTCCTTATGCCTTGCCGCGCTTTGCACGCAGAATCAGACGGACGATGTTCGCACCGATCAGCTTGCAGACGAACATGATGACGATGCACGGACCGAGTGCCACTGGGCAGATCGCCACGAGCGGTGCGCCGCCGGTGATGGTGTTGTTGATGCACGCCGAGCCTGCGTACTGATACGCTACGAAAATCGTGCGCTCGTCGTCCGTAATCTCGCCGTCCTCGTACAATTCACGGGTCATGACGGCCGCAACGTCCGAACCGGTAAAGCTCGAGATGAATGCGATGCCGCACTTGCCTGGGATGCCGAGCAGCGGACGAAGCAGAGGACGGAACAGGATGTCCGATGCCTTGAATGCGCCGAGCTGCTCGAATACACCGAGCAGGCCGCAGAAGAACATGACCGCCGGGATCAGGTTGAAGCCTGCCATGAAGCCGTCCTTCGCGCCGGTGCCGCCCTTGCCGATGAGGTTCGCACCTGTGTCACCAATCTGTCCGAACGAGCCTGCCAGATTGGTAAAGTCAAGCACCTTGATTGGACCCTCCGCCGTGCGGAATGCACCGGACAGCACAAGAATGAGCACAATCAGTGCCAGCCACGCGCCAATACCGATCTTTTCCTTGTTTTCTGCCTGTTTCTCTTTGTTTGCCATGAGTTTATACCTCCTTATCCCTTTTGCGCCGCCGCTTATTCGGCAGCCTTTGCAAAATCGTCGTTCAGCGTATACGCTGCGCACGCCGCAAGCACGCTGCGCTGAAACAGCGATTCTACTTCCGCATATTCGTCCGGGGTGTGATTGCCCTCGCCGCGCACGCCCATGCCGCATACCGTCGGCACGCCGCATGCTACCGTGATGCCGGAGTCCGAAAGACCGCCGACCTGGAAGCAGTCGATCTCACCGAAGCCGCAGTCCTGCGCGGTGCGCTGCAAATGACGGAACAGCGCCATCACGCCATCGGTTGTGTCCATGCACTGCATGACGCGGCTCAGATCGAGCTCTGCCGTAGTATCCGGCACTGAATTATGCTCGGTCGCGCGGTGCAGAATTTCAAAAATCTCATCGCGCACCTCCGCGTTTGGGAAGCGGATGCCGATGCGCACCTCGCACGAGTCGGGGATGGTGTTCTCACCGATGCCGCCGTCCACCATGCCGCAGTTCATCAGCCTGCCGCGCATGATGTCGTTTTGAGACTCGATCTCGACGATCTTGTGCGCAGCCTCGAGCACTGCCGAGCGACCCTTCTCCGGCGCAATGCCCGAGTGGGATGCTCTGCCGTGAATCTTGATGCTGACCGGGCCGCCGCCCTTGCGGCCGACCACGAAGCGGTTGTCCATGTAGCCGGTCTCGAAGTTGAACGCCGCGAGCGCGCCTGCCGCCTCTTCTGCGAAGATCTCCTTCGCGTCCGAACGCATATGCAGGTTTTCCTCGTCGCTTGCGAAGATGAACTTGATCGGGCGTTCCTTCCAGTCCACGCTGTCAAGCGCCTTGACCGTGTACAGTGCCATGACCAGACCGGCCTTCATATCCAGCACGCCGGGGCCGTGCGCCATGCCGTTCTCGTCTACGCGGAATGGATTTTCCTTCGCTGCGCCCTCCTTGAACACGGTGTCCATGTGGCCGATGAGCAGAAGCGGCGCTTTAGAGCTGCCGGGGTTCCACTCGCCGATGAGCATGTCACCGGAGTTCTGAATGGCGCGGACACGGGTGTGGATGCCGGCGTTCTCCATCTCGCGGCGCAGAATGCTGCAAACCGCGTTCACGCCGTCGATTTGCGTTGTGCCGCTCTCCGTGTTCACCAGCTCGCGCCAAAGGTTCAGCATCGGTTGTCTGTTTTCGTCGATGTACTGGCGGATCTGCGTGTAAATTTGCTCCATTTTCGTATACCTCCTCTATTGAAAGCCCGTTGTGCCGGGGCTCAGTTCACAGCATCTTCACCGCCGCGCCTGCAATGAGCACGGACACGATGGTAACGGTGACGAAGCCTGCCGTCAGCATCTTCGGCAGCAGGAAATTCAAGATCGCTTTCTTTTCCTTCTCGTTTCGTCCGAACGCCTCGGAGACTTCCTGCGGAATGAGCATGGTGGTCGGGAAGCCGAACGTGCAGCTGATGCCGTAGGCCGCCGCGAGACTGACCGGTATGTGCAGCAGCTTAGCGCACAGCAGCGCGGCCACCATGGTCCCGAAAACGCCGCAGGCCGCTGCGGTCAGCAGCGCAGGCAGAACAGACAGCACCTGATTCGGCGTGGTCTGCGCCAGATTGGAAAAGATCAGAATGGTGACGAAAAACGTGATCAGGCTGGAGGCCTGCGTTTTTCCGAGGATGTTTTTATCGAGGAAACCCAGTGCGAAGAACACCGCGCCCATGATCAGGCACATGACGAAGTAGTGAACCGCACCGCCGGTCAGCTTGGACGCATAGTACGCGATGACCGCAACGACTGCCAGCTTGGCGAAATACATCGAAGGACGCTCGCAGCATTTCGGCAGATGCAGCGGACCGTGATGCGCCGCGTCGTTTTCCTCCTGCAAAGTGCTGTACTGCTCCACGAGCATCGCATCATCGCGGATGAGCTTTGCGGTGCGCCGAAGCAGAAGGGACGCGATCGGTACGCCGATGAACTTCTGCGTCACGTAAAGCACGATGCAGAACGTCGCCGCCGTCGTGAGGTTCATCTCCTTGAGCGTGCTCGTCATGATGAGCGTTGCCGCGCTGCCGCCTGCGAAGATCGGTGCACCGGCGATCGCCATCTCGCTGCCAATGAACGGTCGTCCAATCAGTACGATTGCTGCAACTGCGCCGCACACGCCGCACAGCGCGGTGACGACTACCTTCCACTGCCGACGCAGCTCCGCGAAGTCGATCGTCGTGCCGAGCGACACGATGAGCAGACCGGCGATGATGTTGCCGAACCCGGTGATCTGCGCATCGTCGATCAGTGTGCGCGGCAGGATGCCGCTCCAGAAGCCTGCAAGCAGCAGGATTGCAATGCTGAGCACCGTGGAGAATATTGCTTTGGTCTTCTGCGCAATCAGATCGCTGACTGCGTAGATGCAGAACAGAATCGCAAGTGCGCTGATCGGTGTCATAAGCCTCATTCCTTTCTGTGTCTATACCGTATCATAAATTTGTTATGCCTGTCCAAATCATAAAAGTTATAGTGACGTTATAACCGAAACGGAATAGTATTCCTGTACAGTTTCACGCCCGCTTTTCATGAAAAACAGACAAAAGAATAGGCGCTGTGACTAAATCACAGCGCCCTTGCTTTGACACTATTCGGTATACCATTCTGCGCTTTTTTGTCCATTCTGCTTTGGTTATAACCCAGCCATAACAAAACGGAATAGCTTATTATAACCCTCGAAACGTCTTATTTCTCATTTTTCGGGTAAAGCTCCTCCAGCATCTTTACAAATGCCTGCGCTTCTGTGCTCAGCATTTCTCGGCTGCGCTGAATCCAGCCTACATTGATCTGTACTTGACAGTTTCGGATTGGAATGGTGCGGATGCCGTACTCCGCGAAGTCCGGCGCGCTCAGTCCCGGACCGAGGCGAACCACATCGGTCGAGCGCAGCAGCGACAGGATGGCCGCGCTGTCGTTGACGTAAACAACACGCTTGAACTGCTCGAGACGCACGCCGTCGATCTCCAGATAAAAGCTCAGATTGGAGAAATAATCGTCCGGAAGGCGGACGAACGGATGGGGCAGGAGCTGCTCCATCGTCACCTCAGACGCATGATACAGCGGATGGTTCGGACCGAGGTTTGCGTACCAGGTGTCCGTGCCCAGCGCGTGGAATTGAATGTTTTTGAACTTCAGCATGTGCTTGAGCTCCTTCACCTGCACGTTGTTGCTCATCACAAAGCCAATCTCTGCTTCGCCATGCTCCACGCTCTCGATCACCTGCTGCAGACGGTTTTCCACCAACTTGAGCGCCACGCGGTTATCGTGGTAATCATTGTAGAACTTCGCCATCAGACGCCCCATTGTGATGATTGGATAGGAGGCAATAGACAGCACCGGCGCGTGCTCTTTCTCCGATAAGCCCTGAATGAGCTCCATCTGGTTGATGATCGTGCGCGCGTACTGGTAGAGCTTTTTTCCCTCGTCAGTCAGCACGACACCCTTGTTCGTGCGGTTGAAAATACGCACCTTGAGCTCGTTTTCCAGATTGCTGATGGCCTTGCTCAGATTGGGCTGCGTGACAAACAGCTTCTCCGCGGCCTTGTTGATGCTGCCCTGCTCCGCAATGGCGACAAAGTAGGTAAGCTGCTGAATTTGCATAACTCTTTTCCTCTTTTGCATGTAGTATCTTCAGTATAGCATATTCGGGCGGAAAATGTCAGATGATCTTGAGGAGGGAATACCGCGGAAATGGACGAAAACCATTTGAATATTCTCGGCGTGCGCGATTGCGGCAGCTATGTGTCATAAAAGGTTAGACAGCAGTCTTGATCCCGGCGCCGGCGCACACACTTCCTGCGAGACTACATCATGGGCCGCATTTGACACCTTTTCTTCCCCTCATACAGCCGGAGCACCATCAGCAATGGTGGTTCTCCGACCTTTATGTTTGCGCGTAGGCATGATGAAAAGTAATCGAAACCGCTTGCGAGGGAGGCGATTTTGCACGCATATAGGTGTGATATTGACTGTAATGAACCTCGGGCATTCCATACCATACAGAAATATATTTCGGCATTTACGCAAATAGCATAAAAATATAACTAAATTCGGTAGCAGCATATACATCTCACGAGGGGGAACGTAAAATGAACAGTACGGAGCGGAAGAGAATTTGCTATTTTTCTGCTCCTTGTAGATGTAGTTGTGCAGCTTGCAGAACTTAACTTTCTGGAAGCCATAGCTGCCGCATTGGTCTTGTTCCGGTGGAATTTTGTATTTTTCGGAATAGCGTTGTAATTCTTTATATGAGTGAATGGTTTTCTCCGACTCATTCATCACGGTTTTCAGGATTTCCTTGTTGCTGCCCTTGACCTCATCGGACAGGCCGCGCTTGAACTTCGCTCCCGAGCGGGACACCTCGAACCGAAGCATCGGCGCGTCATACTGTTCCAGCAAGTCTTCCTCCATCAGCTGAAACATCTTGTCATAGACCGTCAATGTGGTTGTCTTGCAGCAAATACGCCACGAATGCGCGTTCTTTTCCTTATGATTGGGGAATCCTTTGCCGAATGTGCACAGCTTGTACTGCTTCATGTATGGGCTACGTCGAATGACACGCAGCGCCTCATCAACCCATTTTTGCGACTCGGGAAAGTAGTCCAGACAGCAGTCGATACGCGAGAGCGTCAGCTGTTCGAACTCGCAGTCCAGACCGATTTCACGCAGCAGACCGGTCATCCGGTTATCAAACGAGTTCAGCTGGTTTTCTTTCGCGGTGAACACTTTCTTGGGTGAATATTTTCCGTGCAGTAAAGTGTGCGGATTAAGCCGGAAACGTATAGAACAGGCGATATTTTTGCTTGCTTTGTTCTTGCTGCGCTTCTGCTTGAACAGATAGAGCACCACGCCCCGACTGCAGTACGAGGTGCAGATATACTTCTCGATGCCTTTGTCAGAATGATATGTCGCGTCCGGGTAGAGTTTGCCGAAATGCAGACTTTTCAGGTGCTGAAACACCTTGTTAAAGCTCTTCTGGGACAGTCTATGAAATAATTCAATCGTATGGATACCGTAACGAAAATCCATTTCACACACCGCCTTTCGCAAAACAGCCGATTACTGCGTCGTGCAGATCGTCCGCTGATTCACAGATCGCATACAGTCCGTTGACGGCTTCCACTGCACGGTCATCCGTGTCAGAGATAATATCAAGGTTCATCTGAAAATCGGCGTCATTCCAGAGCAGCAGAGCCTTTGCGCGTTTGCCGTCGCGCCCGGCCCGGCCTGCCATCTGGTAGAATGACGCGGCACTGAACGGCAGTTGAGAGACAATAATCAGGCGGATATCCGAGATATTCACGCCCATACCAAAGGCGGAAGTTGCAATCATGATATGTGCCTCACCGGAACGAAAGCGCGCTTCCTGCTCGGCTCGATTAGACAGCCTGCTGTGGCAGAGAGCAATCTCGGAAGCCGAAATATCGCAATCCCCAATCAGAAAGTCACGCATATCTTCCACATCGCAGACGCGGGTGCAGTAGATAACGATTTTCCCTTTACTGCCGTATTTCTGAATCGCTTTTCTGACTTTCGCATAACGAACAGCATCATTTTTCACAAACGTTTTCTTGATGGACAGATTAGAACGTTTGAGCTTGCCGATATGTATAACCGGATTTTTCATATGCAGACTTTTCACGATATATGAAATATCATCCGGCATAACAGTTGCGCTGAAAGCAGCAATAACAGGGGATGCGGGCAAATCCTTGATAAATTTACCGATATTGCGGTACATGGGACGAAATTCATTGCCCCATTCCGTCAGACAGTGCACCTCATCTATAACGACTGTGTGTACGGTATTCCCCTGAATTGCCTTCCAGAGACGAGGATCACTCAGCCGTTCCGGCGCAACAAAGAGTGCCTGGAGTTTACGATGTGTCAGCCGTTCGATAATGGTGGTATTCTTCCGGTTTCCGCTGCACAGACAGCCCGCTCGGATTTTACTGTCCTCGCAACGCTGCACCAGATCGCGCATGAGTGCAACGGTCGGGAGAATACCAATCAGCAGACCATTCGGGTGCAGGGTAATCATCGAGAGAAAGCAGATCGACTTGCCCTCGGAGGTTCGTGCTAAACCGAGTACATCTTTACCATCGGATAAATCTGTGATTACCTTTTTCTGAAACGGTTTGAGTTTCGAGATACCAAAGGTATTACATATCATCTTTTCCTGTTTGTTCGTCATAATTTTCACTCCAAAACATAGAATTTTCGTTCAAAACTGAAATTTAATAATTTCGTCTGAACTGCCTTTATTCCATTGTTGAGATTGAAATAGATTTATAATTTCACAGGAAAAACATGATATATAATAATAGTGAAAGACGTTGTATATGTACTATTTCCATCCCATTCTCTTACCCAGCTTCAGCATGCTGATACCGAACTGCTCTGACGCTGTCAATGCCATCTGCAACGGCGCTTACAATTTTTGTTAAAACTATTTGTCTAACTTTTTGGGCACTTCAACGTGCGGTACGGTGTCCGAACAAAGTCGAATACATCGCCTTCTGCAGCGTGGGCAGAAGCGCAGTGCAACCGCGACCGCGATAATGATGTTCGGAAGCGAGGTCATCAGCTTAGATAGGTTTGCCACAAATGCCGGAACCAGTGCATCACCCTCCTCGCACAGCGCATGGGTCTTTGCGTAAAGATTTTCCACGCTTCTCGTAAGGCCGTCCGTTTCCGATAGACCCACCACCGTGGTGATGCCATTCATGTTAATTCGTGCCATGATAACAGATGCGGTCTGCACCTTGCAAAAGATGTAAATTTCGAGGCACGATCTCTGTGAAGCAGGCAGGCTGCACGCTAAACAATCCTATCCGCTTGCAGCAGGCCGGAAAACGCAGCATTGATCAGGTGCATTTTATTGGGGCGGCTGTAAATTGGAAGCGAAACCAGAGAAGGAGAGAATGTTTCGTGAAAACCAATCCAACCATGCAGGCAGAGGCGGTTCTGCCTGCACGACCTGTTTCTAAAAACGGAAAAATCAATATTCTGACACGCCTGGCTTACGGCGGCGGTGACGTAGCGTGCAACGTTGTCTACGGCATGATCGGTGACGTTGTCGAGTTTGGCCAGTGGAAGCACCATATCCGTCAGGAGAGCTTCATCTTCGCAGTCGGTTCGGTCGGCACCAAACTGGGCACCGGCATCGCACAGGCCAGCATTGCAGGCATTATGAGTCTGTGCGGCTATATTTCCTCGACCGGCAGCACTGTTGTGCAGTCGCAGTCCTCAATCAGCTCGACAAAAAGTATCCCGCTATCATGAAAGAACTTGCAGAGCGCGAAGCGCGCGGCGAGCTGTAACTTTCTGATCTTCATGATCCCTCAACCGTTCCCGGCATGGCTGCAATGCTGTGCCGGGAATCTGTATCTCCGGCTTTTCTTGCTCTGCCCGCACCGGTCGGCAGGGCGTTTTCCGTCTGTGCGCCGTGTTCGCCTCGCGGATATTCACAAAAAGTTTATCGCTGCGGCATTGCGGCTGTCCGCTCTTCTGTATATAATAAATGCAGAGCACATTCCTGTGTCCTCCCTCGCGATTACTAGATAAAGGAGTACCCGTATGTCAACCAACAACCTGTCCTCTCCCGCCTCCGGCCGTTTTTCCCTCAGCGCCGCGGCACTTCACATTCTCGCCATGGTGCTGATGCTGATGGATCATCTCTGGGCGACCCTCCTGCCCGCGCAGGACTGGCTGACGTGTGCCGGACGGCTGGCCTTTCCCATCTTCGCATTCATGGCGGTGGAAGGATATTTTCACACCCATAGCTTCCGGAAATACGCCCTGCGGCTTGCGCTGTTTGCCGTGCTCTCCGAAGTGCCGTTCGACCTGATGTACGGCGGAACCTGGTTCTATCCGGTGCACCAGAACGTGATCTGGACGCTGCTGCTCGGTCTTCTGGGCATTCATCTGATGGAAACCGTGCGCAAAAAGCAGAAAACATGGCTGTATCTGCTCACCGCCCTGCTTGTTGTGCTGATCGGCACAGTGCTGGGCACTCTGAGCATGGTGGACTACTACGGCACCGGCGTGCTGACGATCTTTATCTTCTACTTCTTCCGCGGACGGAAGTGGTGGTGTCTGGCAGGACAACTTCTCGCCCTCTACTGGGTCAATGTGCAGCTGCTGGGCGGTCTGCTGTATCCCGTCCATATATTCGGCATGGAATTTGAGATCTGTCAGCAGGGACTTGCACTTCTGGCGCTCCTCCCCATCTGGCTGTACCGCGGACGGCAGGGCTATCACAGCAAGCCGTTCCAGTATGCCTGCTATGCCTTTTATCCCGTACATATGCTGATCCTTGTGCTGATCCTGCAATATCTGACCCGCTGACGGCCATACCGGCATCTGCAAACATCTATAAGGCAACACCGCACAATTAAAGCTGCGGCGCTTTGCGGAAATTTCGTGCCCTGACTTTGGCTTCGGTTCCTTGCGCGAGTTCCGTCCGCGCTGCCGAGATTTCACGGTAATACGTCAAGTATTACCGCAAAACCGCGCCTCGTCAGTACGCAAAATTTACTCACAAATCGCTCTTGTCCAATTATGCGGTATTGCCATAAAACTTTTTATTTATCAAATGCGCGTTCTGTTATATAATGAATACAACATTATGCATTTTCTGTTTTACGAAGGAAAGTGTGCAGGACAGGCCGGCTGCTGTATGCGGTGCAGATCGACCGACTGCAAGAGAGAGCGCTTTCCCCACGATAACACTGAAAATTTTCGGTAAGAGAGAAAGGAAAAACCATATGAACTGGAACATTATTACGGATTCAAGCTGTGATCTGCTCCCTTCCACCAGTCCGGACGGAAGGATACGGCTGACCAGTGTGCCGTTTACCATCCGCATCGGGGAGCGGGATTTTGTCGATGACGAGCATCTGGATACGATGGAAATGCTCTCCGCCATGGAGCAGGAACACTCGGCCGGCCACACCTCCTGCCCCACGCCGGACGCATGGCTGGCACAGTTTGAACAAGCGGACTGCGCGATCGCGATCACCATTTCCTCGCAGCTGTCCGGCAGCATGAACAGCGCTCTTGCAGCAAGAGATATGGCGCTGGAGAAAAACCCGGATAAAAAGATCGTCATTCTGGACTCCTTATCTACCGGACCGGAGGTTCTGCTCTGCGTAAAGGAGATCGAGCGCCTGATCCGTCAGGGTCTTGCCTTTGACGATATTGCGGCGCACGCCAGAAATTTTCTACAGAAAACCAAAATCCTCTTTGCGCTCTCCTCGTTTGACAACCTGATCAAGAACGGACGCATCCACCGTCTGACCGGTATGCTCGCCAAGGCTCTCGGTATCTGGGGCATCGGCAGCGGCAGTGACGAGGGAAAGATCACCTTTGAAAGCAAGGCGCGCGGCGCGAAAAAGGTCGTACAGACGCTGGTCAGCACCATGAAGGAGCACGGATTCATCGGCGGAAATGTCGCGATCAGCCATTGTGATAATCTCGCACTGGCTCAGACGCTGAAAAACAGCATTCTGGATATCTGGGAAAATACCAGCATCGAGATCCTGCCGACCCGCGGGCTCTGCAGCTACTACGCCGAGCGCGGCGGATTGATCGTCAGCTACTGATTTCAACAAACAAAGGGCGAAACCGCATGGTTTCGCCCTTTTTCTGTTCGGTTGATTGTTTTCCGCTCACAGCACCTGCATATCCGCCGCACTGCACGCCGCAAGGAACTTCGGAGGCAGCTCAGCGAGCAAATCCTGCAGCAGCGCATCCAGATTCTCTCACGGCCCACCATGGCCAGCCATGCCTTGAGCGACTCGGCCCTCTTGGACGGCACGGATTTGATAATGCGCAAAAAACAGTTGCTTCCTATTATGCTTTTGCATATTCTCATCGTCAGCACGTCATTTTCCATCATTATGTATTAACTCCATCCATTTCTTTTCGTTTATTGTATCCGTTCTTGCATTGATTTCCAGTATTCAAATCGGTAGAAAGCAGTACGAACTCAGCAAATGGCAGGCAGAGGCGCAGAACAAGGTGGAGCTGTATTTGCTGACGCAGCCGATTACGCTGAAAAGTGCCGACGGTATATAGCCGGATCAAGGTGTGCCTGCAATTTATATCCGAAATGTGGGCGGCAATGTGATTTATCTGGAACGGTATCTCTTTAACGGCAGAGAGTACCCATTGGGAAAAGAGGTTTTGCCGCCGATGTCTGTATGCGAGGGCTACCGCTATATTTATTTGCCGACAGATGGAACGACCCATGTTTCGCTGCAAATATATTTCGAGGACTGGCAGAAAAAACAGTGGACGACAAAGGGGGTTGCGGATTGGGAAGACGGTATTTGGAAGATTACATATCAGCCGTGCGTCCGCTGTGCAGAGCAGCTGCTAACGCGAAAGAAACAGATCTGCAAACCATAATTTTCATGAATAGGAACACATTGTGCATACGGTTTTTCTACATGAATTGCACGGTTTCAGTAAATACTACCACTATCGCAGCAGAAATACCGAAAATGGGAGGCGGAATTGCTATGAAAGCAACCGGAATCGTGCGCCGGATCGACGATCTCGGCCGCGTTGTTATTCCGAAGGAGATCAGAAGAACACTTAGGATTCGAGAGGGCGACCCGTTAGAAATCTATACCGACCGCGACGGCGAAGTGATTTTCAAGAAATACTCCCCGATGGGAGAGATGGGCGCGGTATCATCCGAGCTGGCGGAGGCTATGGCGCGTACAGCGGGCATGAGCTGTGCCATCTGCGACAGGGATGCGGTGATTGCGGCAGCAGGCGGTGCGAAAAAGGATATTCTGGAGCGGAGTATTTCATCCGAGCTGGAGCAGCTGATGGAACGCCGCGAATGTTACGAACGCGGTGTGGACGAGCAGCCGGAGGTGCTTATCTCCTCTCAGGACGGCTGCGCGGTGGTTGCGGCGGCGCCAATCATCACAGACGGCGATGTCAGCGGCTGTGTCGCGTTTGTCAGCGAAAAAGAGGACGAAAAGGCGGATGAGGTGCTGCTCAAGCTGTGTCAGTCGGCGGCGCAGTTTTTGTCCAAACGCATTGCAGTGTGAAAGGAGCGTTCTCTATATGTACAGGCACGATCACAAAGAGCGTGAGCCAAAGGCCTTCCCGCAGTACGACGATGCGGCGCATATTGACTCGGCAGCAGTGGCCGAGCTGCCGCCGTGGGAGCAGACACGCGAGCCGAAAGGCGATCCCAAAGCAACGGCCTATACGGAGAAATACTGCGAGGAGCAGCAGAGATGAAAACGGCGGAGGCTGTCGTGAAACTACAGCTTCGCCGACAAGCGGGAACGGGTCGTGGGCCGTTCCAAAGTTGTCCGAAAGTTCCCATACGGTAACTTTCTCCCTATAGAAGTCAAAAAAGTCAGGTACACGCCCTGACTTTTTTGGAATTTGCACAGCAAATT
>OGZV01002539.1_pt1 | contig 14145 bp, 12 predicted proteins | sample 1576861 | NCBI WGS metagenome assembly OGZV01 (sample SAMEA3541501, study PRJEB24748) | human gut metagenome | biome: human gut; feature: human-associated habitat; material: faeces | place: China | collected 2012
GGCCGGGCCGCGAATTACGGAAGTATCATTGTTTTGTCCGAGGGAATGATATTCAATTTTCAAGGTGCGTCTACCAGCTTCGGGCTTCTCCCCATCTGGGGTGTTGCCCTTGCTGTGACCATAGTGTACCTGAAAACTGAATGCTTTTTTAGGAGGTCGTACCTCCGGTTTTTTGGCTTAAAAAACCGGAAGTGATGCTTCCGGTTTTGGCGAAAAAATAACGTTGAGTCGATGCTTCACTTTTGCAAAAAATACGATAAAATTGAAATTTTTCAAAAAAGTTTTTTGAGCACAAAAACAAAAAACGCCCCTCTTAACAAGCAGCGCAATGCTGCCTGCCCGGAGGGGCGCGATTTTATATAGAGTTAAAGTTCTTCAGCGATTGCAGACAGTTTCTGCATAATACGCTGCAATTTCAAACGGAGCTTTTGATTTGTCAAACGCTTTTGCTGCAACTTGTTTCGTAAGCTTTCTTCTTGGTCAGATAACGACTTTCCCATAATCAAATGATCCAGTGTCACATCAAAAAATGCAGCAATCTCGATGAAAAGGTCAATAGAAGGAATATACTCCCCACTCTCAAGACTGCGGAGGTGGCGGTCGCTGACATTCAAGCGGACGGCCAGTTCTTCCTGCGTCAGGTAGCGCTCTCTGTGCAGCTTTTGAATACGCTTTCCGGTGTTGAACTGATCATAATACATCATATGCCAGCCCTCCGACCAAGCAGGTAGGCAGCCACAAGCTGCGCCACAAGGTCAGAGCGCAAAGATACAGTCGGCGGGTCAGATTCTGTTTGCCGGGACTTGGTTTGTACTCGATGATTCTCCTTTTCATGTTTTTGTCCTTTCGTTTTCAATGGTGGAAGGCGGGCAGAGCGCAAAAAGCGCGGTGCATCTTTAATAACAGAGAAAAATCTCTATGTTATAGGGCAAAAAGAAAAACGTCAGGGCTATAATGCAGGCATTGATAAATAGCAGCGGCTTCGTACAATGCTGGTGCATTTCCAATAGGGTACATAAACCGATGTCAATGTGTTATTTATCGGATTTCCTGATCGATTGCAGTGAAAATCGAGGCGTTAAAAAAATTTACAAGCGTAATTCCAAGGCCATCACACAGTTTTTTGACGGTTGGAACGGTGACGCTCTGCTGGGAGGAATCAAGCATACTGTAAACGGTGGACGGAGTGACACCGGAACGGACAGCAAGGGCATTGGGACTTATGTTGCGTTCCTCGCAAAGCTCTTTGAAACGTAATGCAACGGCATCTTTTACCTTTGTATCCTCATCGGTCGCTAATATCATATGTCTGTTCTCCTTTTTTGTAGATATTAGCGGAAATAGGTTGTTTTTGTGTACGGTGCACCGTATATTCAAGAATGATATTTCCGAAATTTTGCCACGAAAATCAACCAACAGAAAGACAAGAAAAGGTATCCTCCATTTAGTTAATGGAAGAAGATATTCTATAAATTGCGATTTATCGAAAGTTTTATGGACGCTCGACCACAAATCGCCCCTTAAAAGTTTTCGAAAACACGATTTATTTCTTTTCGTTTGCGTGTCATATCAGAATGAACATATTTTTTTAACGTGACTGCCGCATCTGCATGACCCAACAGTTCGCTCAAGGTTTTAATATCACAATGCGCCTGCAAGCAGGTCGTTGCAAAGGTATGACGAAGCGCATGAGGGTGCGCCTGATGGACACTGGCTTTTTTCAGATAGCCGTAAATGCTCTTACGGTAGCATCGCGGTTCGACTGGCTTTTCCTCATTGCCAGAAAGAAACCAAGTTCCGCTGCTGAAATCTTTCGACAGCTTCTTCAGAACACGAAGCAACGATTTTGGAAGTGGAATCTCACGATGGGAATTTTGGGTCTTGGGGGATTGAACGACGACTTTTGTATGGCCATTTCCACAAGAGATTCGAGTCACCGTCCGCTGAATCGTCACAGTTCCTGCCGATAAATCAAAATCTCCCCATTTCAGTCCGCAAATCTCGCCGATACGCAGCCCTAACTGAAAACCAAGCAGTAGACCTATTTTCCGAGGCGTAGGTGCATCCATTACGAACGACTGTAATTTCTTTTGTTCTTCTGTGGTAAACGGCAACAGTACTTTTGAGGATTTTTGTGGCAGTTTTACTGTGATCTCTAAAGGGCGAATGAGATGAAAATGCGCTGCATACTTGCAGATGCGCCGCAGCATCGACAAGCACTCCTGTGCCATGGTTGCCCCTAAAGTCTTTTGCTTTCCGTTGGCTGGTGTTATCACTGCCAAAAGTCCCTGCTCCAGAATTTTTTCGCTTAAAGCACTCACTTTGAAATCCCCGAAAACAGGCTGGAGATAATGTCGTAGAGTATACTGATAGTGTGCGAAAGTTGATTCTTTTACACCCTGTCGGACAGAATACAACCATTGCTCTGAAATTTCCGAAAAAGTAATATCGGTGCTGTTCAGGTTATAAATGCCGTACTCTGCTTTCTTGCGGGCAGAGATTTCCCTTACTTCGGTATAAGTCGCCCCATATACATAGCCCCAGCAGGGCTTTCCGTCCGCAGAACGGCCTTTGATATATCGACCCTCCCACCGTCCATCGCTGCGCTTTCGGATGTTTTCACCGCGTCTTGCCATATAAAGCCTCCTGCTGACACCTTATTGACCACTAATGATTTGAAAATTGAAGTTGTGGCTGATTATCTGAACAAATTGGACAACAAATCACAAAAAGATTGACTATATCGCTGAAAATTCTCCGGGGGGGGGTACAAAATGATGCCGAACCCTCTTTACTCAATGGTAATTCAATGGTAAAATAGAATGGTTAAAATAACAAGATTTGTCAAACACATGGTATCTTCCATTAACTAAATGAGAGATACCCCTTTATTGCGGAAGGGGTGAACAAGGTGGCATTGTGTCTGTTTGAGCACAACGAGAAAGCATATCGTGCGGCAGTCCGGATGATGGACCAGTATGGCAAAGCTGCCATTGTCCATCCCACCGGCACCGGAAAGAGCTACATTGCGTTCAAGCTGATCGAGGACAACCCGGAGAAGGTCGTGATCTGGCTTTCTCCCAGTGAATATATCTTCAAGACCCAGCTGGAGAGCCTGAAAAGGAACGACCCGGATTTTCCGTTGGCAAACGTTCACTTTTACACCTATGCCAAACTGATGTGCTGCACGCAGGCACAGCTGGACGAAATAGCGGCACAGAAGCCTGCCTATATTATACTCGATGAATTCCACCGTGCCGGTGCTGAATGTTGGGGCGAAAGCACGGTGGCTTTATTAAAGTTATGCCCGGACACAAAGCTTCTGGGGCTGACGGCAACAAACATCCGCTATCTGGATAATAACCGTGACATGGCCGAAGAGCTTTTCGATAGCCGTGTTGCGAGCAACATGACCCTTGGCGAAGCAGTCGTCAGGGGCATTTTGCCTGCCCCGAAATATGTGACCACGGTTTATCAGTACCAGAAAGCCCTTGCAAAGTATCAGGCGCGGGTGGATAACCTGCGGACACCGGGCATTCAGGACGCCAACCAAAAATATCTGGATGCGCTGCGCCGGGCACTGGAGCAGGCGGACGGTCTGGACAGGGTCTTTGCCCATCATATCACAAACAAATCTGGCAAGTACATTGTGTTCTGCGCCAACAAGGAGCACATGGACGAGATGGTATCCCATGTGCCGGAGTGGTTCGCCGGGGTCAACCCAGATGTGGTGGTGTACGAAGCCTACTCGGATGACCCGAATACGGATAAGGCGTTTGCGGACTTCAAAACGGACACAAGCGACCGTCTGAAGCTGCTGTTCTGCATCGACATGCTCAACGAGGGCGTCCATGTGGAGGGCATTTCCGGCGTCATTTTGTTCCGACCTACCATTTCTCCCATCATCTACAAGCAGCAGATCGGTCGCGCTCTGACTGCCGGGGACACCGCAGCCCCGCTGATTCTCGATGTGGTCAACAATTTTGAGGGACTGACCAGCATTTCCGGTCTGCAAAGCGAGATGCAGGAGGCAGTCCATCGTCTGTATGCCAACGGCGAGGGCGATAAAATCGTCACCGAGCAGTTCGAGATCATCGAGCAGGTGCACGATTGCAGGGTACTGTTCGAACAGCTGCAGGCAAGCCTCTCTTCCGGTTGGGAGCACTACTTCTCTGAGGCGAGCATCTACTATGCGGAGCACGGCAACTTAAATGTCCCGAAATTGTATACCACGCCCGGCGGTCTGAGCCTTGGTGTGTGGCTGGTGACCCAGCGCCGGGTGCGCGAGGGGCAGATCCAAGGCAATCTGACCGAGCAGCAGATCGCGCGGTTGGACAGCATCGGGATGGTCTGGGGAAACCGGAAGGAAATTGCGTGGCAGCATGGATTTGAGGTCGCCAAGAAATACCACGACACCTACGGGAACCTGATGGTGCCCGGAAAATATGTAGACCCGGACGGCTACCCACTGGGACAGTGGATCATCAAGACTCGGCAGCAGAAGCTGAATGGCCGCTTAAAAGAAGAACGCATCGCACAGCTGGATGAGATCGGTATGGTGTGGAACATTTTCGATACCAAGTGGGAAAAGGCTTATGCGCTGGCTGCCGCCTACTATGAGGAAAACGGCAACCTGAATATCCCACGTTCCTATGTGACAGCGGCTGGTGAACGGCTGGGGCAATGGGTCGCAAGCCAGCAATGGGCGTACCCGAAAGGAAAACTGACGGACGAACAAGTCGAGCGGCTCAACCGGATCGGAATGTACTGGGGCAACCGCAATGACCGCCAGTGGAATGAAGGGTATCAGGAGGCGAAGCGCTATTTTGATGCCCACGGCAACCTGAACGTCCCGGCAGAATATGTGTCGCCGGGCGGTTACAACCTCGGAAATTGGGTCAAACGGCAACGGTATACCCGACAGAATCCCGAAAAAAGCTGCGCTGTGCTGACAGAGGAGCGTATTGCAAAGCTGGATGCCATCGGGATGCGGTGGGGGAAAGCGGACTCGAGACCGCGCCGGTTGGAGTTGGCACAAGGACCTCATAGGGAAAGCGAAAAACTGAATGTTTCGGCTAACCACAAAACGGGGGAAGAAATCGGTTTGTGTAGTTAATAGCTCGACCCCAAACAGTTGCTGTAATGTGGGTCGGAGAAGTTACGTGAGTCGTAAAAAGAAAATCTAAAGGAGTTATTGGAGAGGATTATGTCAAAGTTTCAGCATGATGTGATGTTGAGGGTCGTGAAGATCCTGAATGTTCTGATGATTGAGCTGCCGTTTGCGGCTTGCTGGTTCCTGTACTACTCGCACCAGACCTATGCAAATCTGGCATGGGAGGGTCATTTTGCGATTTTAGGCCTGTTTTTTATCCTGTACATTGTACTCGGTAAAATCTACGATGCGTTCTGGATGTCGATGCAGCGGGTCTCAGAGCTTGTGTATGGCCAGATCCTTGGCGCGATGGCAACCGATGGTATTTTGTACATCGTGATCTGCCTGATGTCTGCAAAGCTCTGCAACCTGTTGCCGGGTATTGCGGCAATTGCGGGGCAGTTGGTGATGGCTGCGATCTGGGCATCTTGTGCACATAAATGGTACTACAAGACCTTCCCACCGCAGAAGACCGCAGTTGTCTACGATGTACGTCATGGTATGGAAAAGCTCATCAACGAGTATGGTCTGAACCAGAAATACGACGTGCAGGTTACCCTGAGCGTGTCGGAGTGCTTGGCAGACCTGAGCATTCTGGACGGTATGGAGACTGTTTTTGTCAGTGGTGTTCACAGCCATGAACGAAACATTATCCTGAAGCACTGCGTAGGGAAGGGCATCAATATGTTCGTTATTCCCCGTGTTGGCGACGTTATTATGAGTGGCGCTTGGCCCATGCATATGTTCCATCTGCCGATGCTGCGTGTTGGTCGTTACATGGCAAGCCCGGAGTTCTTGTTCATCAAGCGTGCGATGGATATTGTTATCTCGCTGGTGGCTCTGGTGATTCTGAGTCCGTTGTTCCTGATCACGGCCATTGCGGTCAAATCCGATGGAGGCCCTGCCTTCTATAAGCAGGTGCGCCTGACCAAGGACGGCAAGCAGTTCGAGATTCTGAAGTTCCGCTCCATGCGTGTGGATGCAGAAAAGGATGGCGTGGCACGTCTTTCTACCGGCGACAAGGACGACCGTATTACGAAGGTTGGACACATCATCCGTGCCTGCCGTCTGGACGAGCTGCCCCAGTTGCTGAACATCCTGAAGGGGGATCTGTCTGTTGTCGGACCCCGTCCGGAGCGCCCGGAAATTGCAGCGCAGTACTGCGAGGAGATGCCGGAGTTTGCGTTGCGCCTGCAGGCAAAGGCCGGTCTGACCGGTTATGCGCAGGTGTATGGTAAGTATAACACCACCCCCTACGATAAGCTGCAGATGGATCTGATGTATATTGCACATCCCAGTCTGATCGAGGATTTGAAAATTATGTTGGCAACTGTGAAAATTTTGTTTATGCCGGAGTCTACCGAGGGCGTAGCGGAAGGTGCGACTACGGCGATGGGGCAGGAGACTGACGTATGATGCAAAATGATTTTGGCCTGATTAGCATCATTATGGCTGCTTACAACGCAGAAAAAACAATAGAGCGGGCAATTAACTCAGTCTTGAGCCAGACCTACATGAATTTTGAAATTCTTGTGGTTAATGACTGCTCGAAGGACAGAACTGCGGAATTGGTCAAAAGAATTGCCGCAACGGACAGACGTGTGAGGCTTATTTCTAATGTAAAGAACAGTGGCGTATCCTACACACGCAAGCACGGTTTGGAAGAAGCGAAGGGGGATTGGATTGCGATTCTCGATAGTGATGATGCATGGGAACCGGAAAAGCTGGAGAAACAGATTGAGCTTCAGAGGAGAACGAATGCTGATTTGCTTTTTACGGGTTCCGCTTTTATGGACTCAGAGGGGCATCCAATTGATTGGTATCTTCATGCTCCGAAAGAAGTCACTTATCGTCAGTTGCTGAAACAAAATGTATTATCCAATTCCTCTGCGCTGGTGCGTAAAGAATTATATGCAAAGCACTATGCAATCGGTGATGGGATGCACGAGGACTTTGCCATCTGGCTCAGCATCCTGAAAAAAGGAACGAAAGCCTATGGTGTGGATGAGCCGTTGCTTATCTACAGAATTGCAAAGTCATCGAAGTCGGGCAATAAGGTTAAGGCTGCGAAGATGAATTGGAATACATATCGGTATATTGGACTGAACCCGATAGAGGCTACTTATTATGAGGGCTGGTATATGATAAAAAACGTGATTAAATATACGAATCTGAAAATTTCCGGGGGGGGGTACAAGATGAGGTAATTTATATTGCGTCGCTTGATATCCTGATTTTCCCTGAGCAACTGCATGAAGAACAACTGGAGGCCGCATAATGGTTTCCAAGTATTCTGTATTAATGTCAGTTTATCACAAAGAAAAACCAGAATATCTGAAGCAGGCAATTGAGAGCATTCAAGCACAGACACTCCAAACGGATGACTTTGTGCTTGTATGTGATGGTCCTTTGAATGATGCACTAGACAAGGTGATTGCTACAAAGCAACAGGAGATGGGGACAACGTTGAACGTTGTTCGTCTCGCAAAGAACGGTGGACTTGGCAAGGCATTGAACGAGGGAATCAAACATTGCAAAAATGAGTTGGTTGCCCGGATGGACAGCGATGACATTGCATATCCCAATCGTTGCGAAAAACAGATGGCGATATTCAACGTACATCCCGAAGTAAGTGTTTGCTCCGGCATTGTGGAGGAGTTTACTACTGATCCGAACACTATTGATACTAGACGCGTGCCACCGGAAACGAATGCAGAAATCGTGGAGTTTGCAAAGAAACGCAATCCGTTCAATCATCCCTGTGTAATGTATAAAAAATCCGCAGTTGAGGCTGTTGGTTCCTATCAGGACTTCTATTTGCTGGAGGACTATTACCTTTGGCTCCGGATGCTGATGGCAGGATATCAGGGGTGCAACATTCAGGAGCCACTGCTCCACATGAGGGCTGGCTCAGATATGTATAAGCGCCGTGCCGGTTGGAAGTATGCAAAAACGCAGGCAAAGCTATTCAAGTTTATGCAACAGCAAGACTTTATTGGAAAAGGGCAGTACATAAAGAGTTGTGCGATTCGCAGTGGATCGGCGTTGGCTCCGAACTGGCTGCGGAAGTTTATGTTTGAGAAAGTGTTGAGGAAGTAAAAGGAGTAGTTGTATGTTGAAATTCTGCTATACAGTATCCAAAGAAATCACTCTCATTATGGCTGCTATTGCGGTGATCGCGCCAATCATGCATGAAGTTCTAAATCATAATACGAGAAAGAAAAATTACAGTGTAATAGTAATTTCTTTTATTCTGTGTGTAGTTCTTATTGTAAATCACTCTTATATGGAAACATACACAATGATTCCTGAAAACATTGTGAATAGTACTTATAAGGAAACGACAAAAGCGCTTGAAGAGGCCAACCTTGGATGGAACTTGCCTGCAACTGGTACGACTGTAAGTGATGCTCAAATTATCACGGATATGGACGAACAGGAAGGAACGATTGTGCCAAAGCATACGACGGTTCATTTGCATTATGACGTGGCGAATCCGGAAGAGCCGGGAACCGTAGATGACGCAAATGGAGCATCAGATGCAACCGCATCAAGTGTTCCTGCAAGTAGTTCGACAGGAAATGAGGGTCAAGAGACTGCAAGCAACGACGTAAATTCTACAGTGGCAACAGAAGTAGGCATTACGATCGATTCTGCGACTGTATTTCAGGACGGCTTTCATTACGAATTCCCTGACCCGGAAAATGCAGAACGAACTGTGCTCATCGATTTTAACAAAGGTCTTTCCGGCACATTCCATTACAGTCGGGCTTTGAGCGCAGAAGAGATTGCAAGCATAGGCCATGGTGGAAGTCTCTATGATGAAAATATGAATGAAATTTCCGGTGGAATCTACTGGTCTGATACAGATGGCCATTTTGCAATGCAGTTTCCGGAAGAACTTGCATCCGGAACATATATATACGAGTTGTATCAGGTAATCGGAGACCAGTTTATCAGTTCTCGTGTCAAATTTTCGCTTTAATGTAACTGTATAATAGCACAGACTGAATTATTCAAAGCAATAAAAGTATATGGCAGCAGTGCTGCGAGAAATGTAAAAATGCTATGTGCCTCGCAGTGATTGATAAAGTGTTGAGGAAATAAGAATGGCAGACAAGAAAATAAGTGTGATTATTCCGGTCTATAATGCGGAAAAATATATAACACAGTGTATCGAGTCAGTGTTGCAACAAACATTTCAGAGCATCGAAATCGTGGTCGTGAATGACGGATCTACAGATAGAACTCCCGAGATTGTTTCTGAATATGCAAGTAAATATGAGAATATCAAGGTTGTTTCTCAAGAAAACCAAGGGCTTTTTAAGGCAAGGGTAAATGGCTTTAGAGCTTCTAGCGGAAAGTATGTTGGGTGGATCGATGCAGATGATTTTGTGAAACCAACAATGTTTGAGAAGCTATATGATAAAGTTATTTGTGAACGAGCAGATTTTGTTAACTGTGACTATGATTTTTACCCTGAAAAAAATGAGTTTAAAGAAAAGTGGTTTAAGGAATACAAAGGATCCATGGACTGGATGTTCTTGGAACGTAATATGCAGCCATGGTGCAAACTGGTCGACCGCGCATTGATTGAAGAAAATAATATTTTAAGCCTTTGGCCAAGTTGTGGGGATGGCGTATATTATAAAATTGCGCTATGTGCCAATAAAATTGCGACTGTAAATGAACCATTATATTGCTACCGTGTAGGGCACGAAAGTATGAGTGGTGGTACATTCAAGGGAAAGACCAAACATTATATTGATTGTGTTGCATGGTCTAAAGCTACTATGAATTTCTCTGAAGGAACAAAGTATCAGGGAAAACTGGATGTTTATTTTGAATATCTCTATGTATATGCGCTGATTCAACTTTGTTGTGTTTCGGCCTATAATTCAGAACGTGACATCTATATGAATGCAAAAATGGAAATGAAACCGTATTTAAAAAGGACAAAGCAAATATCCAAAGATATATTGGATTTTAACTATGGAAAACTGAAAAGCTTTGTGCTAAGGAAAGTCGTTTCCCGAAATTATATTCTTGCAACATTAATTGCAAAGTTGGCACTAAGATAAAATTACAATAGAGGGGAATGATTGAATATTTTTACTTATTATGCCGTCCTTGTAATGTTGTTTGGCCTTTTAATTTTAGAAGAGGCTGTTCATAAACGAAAAATTAGGACAACATTGTTCTTTTGGATTGCATGGATTGTTATGCTTTTTTTGCATGCAATGAGAAGCGAAGATGTTGGCAAAGATACAGCTGTATACAATGTGATTTTTGCACGATTGTCATCATTTCCTTGGAGCAAAATATTGACGGGAACTATCACATATTGGGATGGAACGGGTAGTATAGTTGTTGAAAATGGATATAAACTATACAATAAAATCGTTTCGTGTCTTTTGCATGGCCCCAATGCAATCATTGTCGCCAATGCATTTTTGTTGATGATTTTGCTGTATATTGTAATCAAAAAGGAAAGCCCAAACAGTTTGTTAAGCTTGTATTTGTATTTTACCCTAGGTTATTATCAGTCAAGCATGAATACTATACGAAATGCTATCGCAGTTCTGATTGTTTATATAGGTATCTCATCCTTGGAAAAAAAACAAGTTGTGAAATATTTTCTATATGTACTGTTAGCTACAACATTTCATTCGTCTAGCATCCTATTCTTTCTTATGTACTTTGTTTTCAAATTTCCAATCGAAGAAAAAAATGTGAAGGTGTATTTTAGAATCAACGTATTGGCATTTGCGGGGATAAGCTTTATTCTGCCTCAGATAAAAGGATTAGTTCCCGCCCAATATCGAGGATACATTACTGCGACAAAAATCGGAACGGAATCCATTATTCTTGGCGCTGTGTTTATAATGTTGTTTTTCTTTGTATTTTTGTCAATGAAAAGAGAAGAAAGAACAACCGTGGTGGAACGATATCAAAATGGAATTTGGCTAGAATTGATGAACTTTTCCATGTATGCCATGGGCATCCGACTTTCTCAAGCTGCGCGACTTGCTGCACTTTTTGGTGTATGGCAAATTGTTTTTATTCCGCAAATGCTTCAAACAATCGAATCGAAAAAAAGGAGACAGATTATCACAGGCATGGTTGTTGTTGGCATGGCTGGTGTCTATATATTGCGTGTCATGATAAATAATATTGGCTCAACTATACCGTATGAGTTTTCTCAGTTTTACAGAATAATTGGTGGATAATACTAATGAATATAAAGAAAAAAATGAAATCATTTGCCGTGGTTCTAGGATCCAATGCGATATCTAGCGTTATTACGGCATTGGTCTTGTTTATTGTTCCTAGATATATCGGTGTGGAAAGTTATGGCTGGTTTCAATTGTATCAGCTTTATGGAAATTATATACTGCTTTTACGTTTGGGCTGGCCAGACGGCGTTTTTCTTGAAATTGGCGGAAAAGATTACAGAGAGCTTGATACCAAAAGCATACGAAGCAATTTTATTTTATATAGTGCAATCGAAATTGCTTTTGGCTTTTTGATAGCAGTCGTTGGAGTTCTGCTACCATATGGGAGTTCCAAGAAAACTGTATTTTTCCTACTTGGAATTTCGGCAATTTTTATGTTACCTCGGATCATGCTACAGTACATTTTACAAGCTACGGATAGAATGCAGGAGTATGCAAGCCTGGTTGTAATTGAGAAGGTTATCTATGGAATTGGTATTGCGGGTTGCCTGATAAGCGGGAAAAATGATTTTGAACTGCTTATAATAGTTGATATCTGTAGTAAAATTGGTGCACTAGTATACGCCGTTTTGAAATGTAAAGATTTGGTGTTTGGACTTCTGTATCCAATAAAAGATGTTTTGAGTTCAGCAAAAAAATTTATACTTTCTGGCTCGAATTTAATGCTGGCACAAGTCGCGAGTAGTCTTATCGTCGGAGTTGTTCAAATGTCAATTGAGCAAGTTTGGAATGTGGAAGTTTTTGGTAAAATTTCGCTGACGCTAACTATTTCGAATTTTCTAATGGTATTTATTCGTGCTGTTGCCTTAGTTCTTTTTCCGATGCTACGAAGAGCAAAATCGAACGATCTCGCTCAAATCTATAATACGATGTATTTATGTCTGATGGTTCCATTGGCAGGGTGTTTAATTTTTTATTATCCGGCAAAAACTATACTTACAATGTGGTTGCCACAGTATGCAGATAGCTTGAAATATATGGCGATTCTTTTTCCTATATGTATATTTGAAAGCAAGATGTCTATGTTGGTTGAAACATATTTGAAAACGATTCGAAAAGAGAAATGGCTCTTTTTTGTAAATGCGGGAGCTGTTGTTTTAAGTGTGATATTAACGCTTGTCAATGTGTTTGCCCTTCGTAATTTGGATGCTGCTGTTTTTACTATTATACTTGTTCTGTTCATTCGTTGCGCTGTTGCAGAACACTTGCTGTCTAAAATAGTATCAATTAACACTGTCCAAAACATGATATGCGAATTTCTTGTCACAGGATTATTTATTGTTTCAAATTATTGTATTGGTGGCGCGATAGGTTGCACATTATACTTTTTGATTTATATGGGCTACTTGCGTTTTCAAAAAGAGAAAATCTATGCGATGATTACAACAATTAAGAATAAAAAATAAAGAAGGTGTTGGAATGCCTAAAATTAGCGTTGTCGTACCAGTTTACAATAATGAGAAATATTTAAAAAGGTCGATTTGGTCTATCCTTAATCAAACATTTACGGATGTTGAGATTATATTGGTTGACGACGGAAGTACGGATTCATCAGGATACATTTGTGATGAGTTTGTGGAAAAAGACAGCCGATGTAAAGTGCTTCATCAAAATAATGCAGGCGTTTGTGCGGCAAGAAATGCAGGTATGATGGTTGCGGTTGGACAGTATATTGCGTTTATCGACTCAGATGATTGGGTGGAACCGGAATATTTGGATGGTTTGGTTAAAAACATGGAGCCAAATGGGGTCTCTGTATGTGGATTTGTTTTGGACGATGCTATTCCCATATATTGCAACGAATACGAGAAGTTGAGTTCAGCGGAATTTCAAATCTCGGTTTTTTCAAGCAATGGGGTAAAGGGCATGATCTGGGGCAGGTTGTTCGACAGGAATATTATACTGCGAAATAACATCAGATTTAAAGATGAGATTGCAATTTGTGAAGATGAACTATTCAATATAGAGTATTCCAAATATATCACGGAGGCAATTATTAATAAAAGTTGTTTATATCACTATCGAACAAATCCGGAGGGGGCACTAATGGGAAGATACCGGCGGAAAAATGCGCGAATCTCTGATTTTACAGAGATTGTAGCAATAGAATATGCCGAGAAATATCTTATTGAAAATAACGCGGTGAGATATGCATGGGAGAATCGAAGAGTAAAAGCGGCGGTTTCTACATTAAGAATTATGACTGCTTGTAATTGGGACGATAAAAAGCAGAAAAATCAATTGCAAAGAATCGTTAGAGGGGGGGTAAAGCCATTTGTTTTTGATGCTTCTAGAGGCATATCTGAAAAGACGAGCGTTCTATTATCGGCAGTTTCTCCAACGATTGAATGGTATGTATATAGGAGTGCTCGAAAACTGAAATAGTGTTCCATTGTTGAGGGGATCAAGGAGACAGAAAATCATGGGAAAATATTTTGGGACCGATGGCTTCCGTGGTGAGGCTGGAATCACTCTGACTGCCGACCACGCCTACAAGGTTGGTCGTTTTCTGGGCTGGTACTACAACGCCCTGCGCGAGCGCAACGATGATACGAATCCTGCCCGCATCGTCATTGGTAAGGACACTCGCCGTAGTTCTTATATGTTCGAGTATAGTCTGGTGGCTGGTCTGACCGCCTCCGGCGCAGATGCCTACCTGCTGCACGTCACTACTACGCCGTCTGTGGCTTATATTGCCCGTGTGGATGACTTTGATTGCGGCATCATGATCTCTGCCAGCCACAACCCGTACTATGA
>OGZV01002549.1_pt1 | contig 14112 bp, 12 predicted proteins | sample 1576861 | NCBI WGS metagenome assembly OGZV01 (sample SAMEA3541501, study PRJEB24748) | human gut metagenome | biome: human gut; feature: human-associated habitat; material: faeces | place: China | collected 2012
TAACGGCAGTGATCCAGTCGTCATCGGCGACGACGGTTATGGTGGTTGGTTTTGTAAATTCCGGTATTATGAAGCTGTCACAGGCAGTCGGCATCATTATGGGTGCAAATATCGGAACAACGGTAACGTCATGGCTTTTGAGCTTAAGTGGACTGCAGGGGGATAACTTTTTTATCCAGATGTTAAAACCATCCTCCTTCTCACCGATCCTTGCAATGATCGGTATCATACTTTGTATGTCGAAAAAGAGCGACAAGAAAAAAGATATCGGCGAGATCTTACTTGGATTTGCAGTATTGATGTACGGTATGGAGAGCATGAGCGGGGCGGTAGAACCGCTTGCAGACGTGCCGGAATTTACGAATATCTTAACGATGTTCCATAATCCGTTCCTTGGTGTATTAGCAGGAGCTGTACTTACTGCGATCATCCAGAGTTCCTCTGCATCGGTCGGAATTTTACAGGCACTGTCTGTAACAGGAGCATTTACCTATGGTTCTGTGATCCCGATCATTATGGGACAGAATATCGGTACCTGTGTGACGGCGATGATCTCAGCAGTCGGCGCAAACAGAGGTGCAAAGAGAACGGCATTCGTGCATCTTTATTTTAATGTGATCGGTACGATCCTGTTTCTGGTATTGTTTTATACAGGCAATGCGCTGATCGGATTTGAATTTACCAATGAAGTCGTTGGAGCAGCGGGAATCGCAATGATCCACACCATATTTAATGTGTTCGCAACCCTGGTTTTACTTCCATTTACAAAGGGATTGGAGAAACTGGCATACTTAACGATCCCGAAAACTGCAGAGGAACAGAATCAGAAAGAGGATGTATTTGTGATCTTAGACGACCGCTTCTTAAGCAGTCCTGCATTTGCAATTGAGCAGTGTCACTCTCTGGCAAACCAGATGGCGAAGATCACACATGAAGGATTTTTAGAGGCTATGACCGTACTCGATGAATACTCCGAAGAAAAGGTCGGGGATGTTATTGCAAAAGAAAATATCGTAGATACCTATGATGATAAACTCAGCGCATACTTAACAAAGTTAAGCAGCCAGAATTTATCTTACAAAGACAGTCTGAAGGTGACATCTCTGCTTCACTGTCTGACAGATTTTGAGCGTATTTCCGACCATTCCATCAACGTAGTGGAAAATGCACAGCAGATGGTAAAAGAGGGAGCCGTATTTTCTAAGAAAGCAAAAGAAGAAATGCTGGTATACAGTGCGGCACTCCGCGATATCTTAGAGCGTACCACAAATGCGTTCGTGGAGGGGGATGAAGCACTGGCACGTACGGTAGAACCGTTAGAAGAAGTTATTGATGAGTTAAACAAGAAAGTAAAGAAAAACCATATGAAGCGTCTTAGAAAAGGGAAATGTACCATTGAGCTTGGTCTTGTATTGTCAGATCTTGCAATGAACTATGAGCGTGTTGCAGACCATTGTTCGAATATCGCGGTATATATGATGCAGTTAGAGGATACCCAGTTAGAGGAACACAGTTTTACCGAGCAGATGGATGCTGAGGAGAGTGCAGAGTTTACAAAACAGTTAAACGAGTTCGAGAAGATGTATCAGATTTAAGGGTGAAGGATTTTTAGCAATCGAATATTTGCATGGAACACAGTTGGTGTACAAAAAAGACGCTTGAAAATGGAGATTGAGGGAAAATATGGCAACAATCTATATAGTGGAAGACGATATTAATATTCGTGAAATTGAGCGGTATGCACTCAAAAACAGTGGCTATGAAGTGGAAGAATTTGAGGGCAGTGCACCATTTTTTAAGCGTCTGGAAAAAAATATTCCGTCACTGATCCTTTTAGATATCATGCTTCCGGGGGAGGACGGACTGGATATTTTAACAAAGATAAGGGCAGATAAGGCAACTGCAGAGGTTCCGGTCATCATGGTAACGGCAAAGACAAGTGAACTTGATAAAGTAAAAGGACTTGATCTTGGAGCGGATGATTATATCACAAAACCGTTTGGTGTGATGGAGCTGATCTCCCGTGTGAAGGCAATGCTTAGAAGAACAAGCCGCGTGCATGAAGATTCACAGCTGATTCATGAAGATATTCTTATGGATATGGATAAACATGCTGTTACCGTTGCAGGGCAGACGTGTGAACTGACGTTTAAAGAGTTTGAATTACTGAAGTACCTGATGCTCAATCAGGGAATCGTTTTATCAAGAGATAAGATCATGGATCAGGTATGGGGTTTCGAGTATGAGGGTGAGAGCCGTACCGTTGATATGCATATCAAAACACTGCGGCAGAAACTTGGTGCAGCGGGAAGCTGTATCAAGACCGTGCGGAATGTGGGGTACATGATAGAATGAAGAAAAAGATCAATATCGGGTTTATGTTGATTGCGGCAATCGCCATTGTGGTGACTGCCGTTTGTTCTATGTTTCTGTTTTATCAGATTTTAGAAGAACAGATATTTGATGATCTAAAGGCAAATGCACATGTTGTTTCAGTGATAAGTCCGGATCAGTTATCGAAAGATATCACTTATTCTTTGGAAACCGATGGACTGCGCATTACATGTGTGGATGAAAATGGTGATGTGGAATATGACAGCATGGAAGATGTATCTTCCATGGAAAATCATAAAGAACGTCCGGAGATCGCAGAAGCAATGAAAAATGGTGAGGGAAAATCAATCCGTGTCTCATCCACTTCGTCGAAGCATACTTTTTATTATGCACTCAGAAAAGAAGATGGAAGTGTTGTGCGTGTGGCAAAAGAGAGCGGAAGCATTTATCATCTGGTGTCTACGATGTCGGGACTGATCTTGGCGGTTGGACTGATGGTATTTCTGATGTGTGTATTTTATTCATACCGCCTGACGCGGAGACTGATGGCACCGATCGAGAAGATGGCAGACAATATCGTTCTCGTGGATGAGACAGAAGTTTATGAGGAAATGCAGCCATTTATTTCCATGATCAAAAAGCAGCATATGGATATCTTAAACCATGCGCAGATGCGGCAGGAATTTACAGCCAATGTCTCACATGAATTAAAAACGCCGCTGACGGCTATCTCAGGATATGCAGAACTGATCGCAAGCGGAATGACAGGCGGTGAGGATACCGTGCATTTTGCAAATGAGATCCATAGGAGCGCGGAGCGGCTGCAGTCGCTGATCAATGATATTATTAAGTTGTCAGAATTAGATGACAGTGATTTAAAACTTGAATTTGAGACGGTTGATCTGCATGAGCTTGGAGAGCAGTGCGTCAGCTCCATGCAGATGCAGGCAGAGAAAAACGAGGTGACATTGCAATTAGAGGGGACGTCTGTTCCGATGAGCGGGAATAAGACACTGCTTGAGGAACTGTTGTTTAACCTTTGCAGTAATGCGGTCCGTTATAATAAAAAAGGCGGTAGTGTCACGATCGTGACTGCCATCGAAAATACCAGACCGGTACTGATCGTAAAAGATACCGGTATCGGAATCCCAAAAGAACAGCAGGAACGTGTATTTGAGCGTTTCTACCGTGTTGATAAAAGCCGTTCGAAATCTACCGGCGGTACAGGTCTTGGACTTGCCATCGTAAAACACATTGTTGCCCAGCATGATGCACAGATTTCAATGACGAGTGAAGTCGGTGTGGGAACAGAGATCAAAGTTGTGTTTTAGAAGCAGTTTTTAGTAAAAAAATCTAACCGAATCCTCAAATTTATGCTACAATAAAAAGATGCAAGAAATATACGATTGAGGAGCAAAGCAGACATGTTTTCCATATCAGACATTAAACAGGAAGCATATCCGGCAGCATACCGCCGGGGAAAGGAATTGTATGAGCAGGGACTTGTACAGGAATTTTCCTATGATGTATACACGGAGGATGGCGTTCCAAAGGCAGAATTAACTGGAAAAGTAAAAGGACAAGTCGAGGATCATTATGATGTCCGGCTTGTGATAGATGAAGAATATGCGGAAGTTTCAGAGAGCCGCTGCAACTGTGAGGCATTCTGTAACTATGAGGGCATCTGCAAACACTGCGTTGCCATTGCACTCGCTTATGTGAACCGCAGACAGGCAAAAGATATTTTGAATGCAAAACTTGGCATCACTCCTGAGAAGGAGACAAAGCCTTATGCGGAAAAAGAGTTAAAGACAGATACGTCGCTGAAAAATCTGTTAAACCGTTATTCCATGCGTGCAGGTTCTACTTATCTTCTACCGGAAAATATTTACGGTAAGGTGGAGTTAGAGCCATACTTTAAAATGGAATACAGTTACGCGACAGTAGAATTTAAGATCGGAATGGAACAGAAATATGTTCTCAAAAATATTTCTGCATTTTTACATTCGATCAAAATTAACGAAAAAGTCCGTTATGGAAAAAAACTGGAATTTTATCATCATTTAGATGCATTTACGGAATCTGCAAAACGCATCATCACATTTATGGAACAGCAGGAAATGGACAAAAGGCGTCAGAGCCAGTTCCATGCGTATTATGCGTATACAGGCAGCTATGAGCGCACAATGGAGTTAGATGGTGTGGGAATCGACCGCTTTTTTGAGGCAGTTGGTGACATGCCGTTTGAGGCGGAGGTAGGATTTTTACCGGAGGATACCTATACGTTTTCACCGGAAGAGAAAAAGCCGAAACTGGTCATCCGTCAGGGTGGTTCCGGCATCTTTCTGCTGCTGGAAGATGATTCTGTGATCATAGGTGAAAAATATTTTTATTTTTATGATGCGGATATGATCTACCGCAGTCCTGCAGGAATGAAGGAGACAGTCGGGGAGTTTTTTGAATTTATGCACCGTCAGACCGGGGGACAGGCCTATATTGCTGCAGATGAGCTTGCCATGTTCTGCCGTGATCTTCTTCCATTGCTCAAGAAATATTTTAAGGTGGAGAAAGAGGCCGGATTTGATGAGAGCCTTTATGTGCCGCCAAAGCCGGAGTTTGAACTTTACTTAGACAGACAGGATATGAATACGGTAGGCGCGAAACTGATGGCTGTTTACGGGGATGATAAATATAATGTCCTTGAGAAGATCGCACCGGGGGAAGTGCGTGACCTTGCAGAGGAACTCCGCATCAAAAATCTTGTAGAACCGTATTTTAATGAATACGCCATGGCACAGACCGTGTTTGTGCTGTCACATAATGAGGAAATGCTTTACCAGCTTGTTTCAGGCGGTCTCAGAAGACTGGGCGAATTTATGACCATATATACGACGGAGAATTTCCGTAATTTAAAGGTTGTATCTTCACCGGCTGTTTCTGTGGGCATTTCGTTAAAGAGCGATCTTCTGGAATTAAAAATTCATTCCGATGAAATGTCACGGGAAGAACTTGCATATCTGCTTTCAAAATATGACCGGAAAAAGAAGTATATCCGTCTGAAAAACGGTGATTTTCTAAATATTGAAGAAGATGGACTGAGTACATTAGCGGAAGTCAGCGAGGATCTGCGCCTGACAGAAACAAACCTGAAAAAAGGCACTGTAATTGTTCCAAAATACCGCGCAATGTATCTTGATGCGGCATTAAAGAATAATCAGCTCCTATCGATCGAGAAAAATAAAGAGTTCAAGGGCATGGTCCGCAATATGAAAACGATCGAGGACAGTGACTATGAAGTGCCGGAAACGTTAAATTCGATCATGAGAAGTTACCAGAAGAATGGTTTCCTGTGGTTAAAGACACTCCGTGAAAATGGATTTGGCGGTATTTTGGCAGATGATATGGGACTTGGAAAGACGCTTCAGGTCATCAGTCTCCTGACAGCAGAACAGGAAGAGATGCAGTCCGGGGAAAAGGAGCTGCGGCGTTCGCTGATCGTGTGTCCGGCATCTTTGGTTTATAACTGGCAGAAGGAGATCTCGCGGTTTGCCCCGCAGTTGCAGACTGTCATAGTAGCCGGCAGTGTACCGGAGCGTGCATCGATCATAAGACACAGTAAAGAGGGCGAGATCCTTATTACCTCGTATGATCTGTTAAAGCGAGATGCAGAAGTGTACCAGAAATTTGTATTCGCAATTCAGGTCATTGATGAAGCCCAGTATATCAAAAATCCATCCACACAGGCGGCAAAAGGTGTGAAAAAGATTACTGCGGCATTCAAACTTGCATTGACCGGAACACCGATTGAAAACAGGCTCAGCGAGCTGTGGAGTATTTTTGATTATCTGATGCCTGGATTTTTGTACACTTACCAGAAGTTCCGGGAAGAAATTGAACTCCCGATCGCTGTGAATCAGGATGCAAACAAGATGGAACGCTTACAGCGCATGATCCGTCCGTTTATTTTAAGACGTCTGAAGGGAGATGTATTAAAAGACCTTCCGGAGAAGATCGAAGAAAATGTATTTGCAAGGTTAGATGGCGAGCAGATGCAGTTATATGATGCTTACGCGACCAGAATGAAAGAGATGTTAAGCCGGCAGAATGACAAAGAATTTCAGAAAGGAAAGATGCAGATCCTTTCCGAACTTACAAAACTGCGTCAGCTCTGCTGTGATCCGGCTCTTTTGCTGGAAGATTACCAGGGGGAATCGGCAAAGACGGATATGTGTATGGAACTGATCGTAAATGCAGTCGGAGCAGGACACAAGATCCTTTTGTTCTCACAGTTTACATCCATGTTAGATCGTCTGACAGATCGTCTGAAAAAGGAAGGTATTGATTATTATCTTCTGACCGGTTCTGTCAATAAAGAAAAACGTATGCAGATGGTAGATAGTTTTAATAATGATGATGTTCCGGTATTCTGTATCAGCTTAAAAGCAGGTGGAACCGGATTAAACCTTACCTCTGCGGACATCGTGATCCACTATGATCCATGGTGGAATGTTGCGGTACAGAACCAGGCGACAGACCGTGCACACCGTATCGGACAGAAGCACGTCGTGACAGTATACAAACTTGTGGCGGAGGGAACCATCGAGGAGAAGATCATCGATATCCAGGAGCGCAAAAAGAAACTTGCCGAGCAGGTACTTGAGGGCGAAGGAATGGATTCTGCAAGTTTCACCAAGGAAGAAATTCTTGAGTTGCTTGGCTGATAGGAGATAACCAGTAAAAAAAGCAGTAAGGGAAAAGAGAAAAACGGCAGGACATTTTAATGATTTGCTGCTGCCGGTGATCCTGGTATTGTGTGTTTTGCCATTTGTGGTGTATTTAGCGGAGTATGATACCGGATTTAGCCAGTATAACTGGAATTCAGATTACAGCATGATACCGGATTTTTATACCTGTTACCGGAGAAGTATTTTCCTTGTGGACGCATGGATTTTGTGCTGGTTTACATATACGAGAGCGGCGATCGTGGCACTGGTTGTGGTCGCGGCAGATATTTAAGCAGGGTGCTGGATCAGAAGAAAGATAACCGTTTAGAGTCAATCGTTACGTCCCAGGATGGCGTGACAATCACTTATGAAGGTAAATCTTACCGTTTCTTCAGCTTTTGGATAATGGACAATTACATTGATTGGAGCACTCTTTCTTGCGATACCACGCACCTCCCTCGGTATTTCAGTCTATGAGAGAGAAGTTATCCGCCGCAAATGCGGAACCCAGGAAGTCAGACAATGTGATGGCCACCTGAATGGTTGCCAGAAACTTGGCAGGCTCTCTTGTCAGACGGAACAGGCGTTTTGCTCGTTTATCTCCTTGACCCGCCATCCTTTCCAATTTTGTTTCGTTTATGGAAAGTACCGCAATCTCTGCACAAGCAAAAACTGCATTTAATGCAATCAATATAATCTGTAATAAAAACAATACTAACATTTTAACCTTTTTCTGCAATAACAATATACTATCTTCAAAAAAAGCAAAAGACACATCCCATGCATGGATTCCAATGCACGAGTCGTGTCTTAACTTCTATATCTGAACAAATAGATTTTGTAATTGCATCGGTTAGGGTCAGGACAACTGTCGCTTGTATCCATTTTGTGATTCCACCTTCTTTCCCACAATATAATATTTTTTATTATAGAATAGCTCTCTGGCTATGTCACCAATTGCTCCATCAACAAAGTGTAAGTAGAGATTTTTTAACTGTTTCTTAGCATTATTCCACTTTCTGCATCCTATATCCAACGCCAATATGAGTCTGGATGAATTGTGGAGCGCCAGGGGTTTTCTCCAGCTTTTTTCGCAGAGTTGCCATAAAAACACGCAGAGAACCAATGTCATTCTCCCAACTGCTTCCCCATGCATTTTGTAAAATAAAACGATGTGTCAATACCTTGCCTGTGTTTCGTGCAAGTAAACACAGCAGCTTGTATTCCGTTGCAGTCAGAGACAGCTCATCGTCACCCAGATAAGCACAACCCACAGAATAGTCAATTCGAAGTGGACCGTTTTGATAGACCGCCTGTTCATTGCTCACATTTTGCATCAGCGCAAGGCGGCGCTGGGTAACACGCAGACGTGCTAGTAATTCTTCAACAGAGAACGGTTTTGTTAAATAATCATCTGCACCAGCATCCAGTGCATCAATTTTATCATTATCCTCAGCTCTTGCGCTGATAACAATGATTGGAACGTTTGACCAGCTACGGACACGGCGTATTACTTCCACTCCATCAATATCTGGTAGTCCCAAATCCAGTAAAATTATGTCAGGATTATGAGAAGCTACTTCCATCACGGCTCCTTCACCGGTGCCTGATGCAATAAAGCGGTAATCATGTGCTCTTAATGTTGTAGTTATTAGATTGCGTACCGGAGCATCATCCTCCACAACGAGGATTTGAAAGTTATTCATGTATTATTACCTCCTCCAGCGGAAGGGTAAAACGGAACACAGAACCATGCGGTAAATTGTCCGTAATGTGGATTGATCCGCCATGTGCCTCCACAATAGCCTTGCAGAGGTACAGACCCAGTCCAAGACTGCGGCGATTATCCGCTATTTTATGTTCGCCGCTGTAAAATTTATCAAATATTTTTCCTTTTTCCACGTCGCTGATGCCCTTGCCGGTGTCAGCGATTTTGATTTCCGCCATCCCGTTCTTGCATTCAGCACTGATACTAATCAAGGTGTCCGAAGGTGTGTATTTCAGTGCATTGTCCACAAGATTGATGATGACCTGTACGATCAGCTTTGCATCTGCCCGTACCATCAGTAAATCATCCCCATAATTCAAAGTGATGGAATGCTTTTTTGCATTGGGGCGGATATGCTGCATCGCTTCCTCGATGATTTCAGAAACCAGCTCTGGAGAGGTTTTCAGCATCATGCGACCTTCTTCGATACGAGTAGAGTACAAAAGATTTTCCACCAGGTTGGTCAACCACATGGAGTCATCGTAAATATCTGCATAAATCTGCTGTTTGGTTTCATCATCAAAGCTATGACTGTTGTGTAAAAGATTGCCTGCATTACCGGAAATCGTTGTCAGCGGAGTGCGTAAGTCATGGGAGATGGTTCGCAGCAGATTAGCTCTAAGTTGTTCACTCTCTGCCAGAATTGCTGCAGCTTCTTTTTCCCTGATATTCTTCTCATTTTCCAGTGCAAGCGCTGTTTCACCGAGAATAGACAAAAGGATGCCCTGCTCTGATGCATCCAAAGCACCTGCCATTGCATCAATTCCCACGACACCATATATTCGTTCATTGACACGAACAGCAAAATACAGATACTGTGCATCTGGGAAGTTCTTTGTTGTAGCTCCGGCATTATGATTGTTCTGAAGAACCCACTCTGCAATCGCAAGTTCTGTTTCTTCATCGTAAAAGCGCTGTTCATCCGAAATGAAACGTATCGGCTCAGATAATCGTCCACCTTCGTGGTCAAAAATGACTATACTTCGTCCGAGCAGCTTGTTGATCTGCTGTCCGGCAGTTTGCAGAATGGCTAATTTGTTTTCTGCCTTAGACAAAAGCTGATCTGTATCAAAAAGTACCTTTGTTCGTTTGGCGATTTTCTCTGATTGTCGTGCCTGTTCTTTATATCGAATGGCAAATGTACCTGTGATGTACGCCGTTAAAAACATAACTACGAATGTTACCGGATAACCGGTATCGTAAGCTGCGAGCGAGAATCGAGGTGCTGTAAACAGATAATTAAAGATAAATACACTGACTATGGATGAAATCAAGCTGTATATCTGATGGGATGTGGCAATAGATGTCAACAACACACCAAGAATATACACCATTATAATATTTGCATCGGTAAAGCCTATCTCGTGAAACAACAAACTGAGTAATGTTGCCGCAAACAGAATCAGAGCGCTCTTTACAGTGTTTTTTATGATTTGCTCGTGATGGTATTTCCTCGCCTTTTTGGGATGATAGGTCGTATCTGCTGCTTTATCTGGAATGATATGAATATCCAGCTCTGGTACATAGGACAACAGAAGTTGTGTTAATGTCGGCTTTCCAAACAGATGCTTTTGGATAGCGGAGCTTTGGCCCAAAACAATTCGAGTAATACCGGAGATGCGGGCAAACTCTGCAATTTGGTACGGAACATCGTCGCCATATACCGTTTCGATAGTCGCTCCAAGCTGTTCAGCCAGCTTGCGGTTTTCCTCCAATCGCTTTTTGTTTTCGTCGGTAGCCACTGCAAAATCCGGTGTTTCAACGAATAATGCTGTAAACTGACTGTCAAAGGCTTTTGCCATTCTTGCGGCGGTACGAATGATCTTTGCATTGGACGGTGCCGACGACAGACAGGCGAGGATATGATCCTGCTTGCTGTTAATGTTATTTAGTTTATTCATTATCCTCACCTCCAATTTTGTAATAGATTCTACCATACAAAAGTCCTGATTTCTACCTCGAAAATGTGAACGATCAGTCTAAATAGTCAGCATATCCGCATTTTAGTCTACAATGTTCCATTTCCAATGCTGTAATTACTCGGTCACGATTTTTGGATTTCAAACTCTTTTTCCAAACAACACGAATCCATTTTTCCTCATCCAAATTTTCAACCGTTAGACCAAGCGTGGTTACCAGCATCTTTGTCTTTTCGTATGGAATCCGAACAGAAGCATATTGTTGCCCCAAAGGTTCTGTGCTGTCATCTGCCAGAAGAAGAATGTCGATACGTTCGTTTATTAGCTTATCTAAGAGATGATTGATTTGTCCACTACTGAGAAAGAACTCAACATGAGGAGCAGATTCAGAACAGCTCTCTAATGCAGATGCAATGGAATTCAACAGCATCGGGGTTTCTGCTGCAATATGAATCTTGCATTGGCTATTTCGGTTACCTTCGGCGATTAGGCGTTGGTTTTCTTCAATGAAATCTCCGAATCTTGCAACAACATAGTATCCAAATGCAAAAGTTGCCAACAGAATTAGTATTAAAAATAGATCCTTCATCAAGAACACCTCCTTAGCCTGATTAAAAAAGGATTGATTATATGCGGAAGCACTTGTGGACGGCTTTTTCCTGTCCTAACACAAGAATCGATTTATTTCGACCAAGCGCGGTATCCGGCGTAATGCTCATATTTAATCTTCCGTTCTCACGGATACCAAGGATGTTGATGCCAAACTTTTTACGAATGTCTAACTGTACAATGGTTTTTCCGTTCCACTCAAGTGGGGTTTCCAATTCGAAAATAGCGTATTCGTTATCCAGTTCAATGTACTCCAAGATATTCTCAGAGGAACAACGGACTGCTGTCCATGCAGCCAACTGCTTTTCAGGGTAGACCACTTCATCTGCGCCATTACGTAGCAGAAACTTTTCCTGTATCTCACGAGATGCACGGGCAATAACCTTTTTAGCGCCCAATTCTTTCAGCAGATAAGCGGTTTCCAAAGAGTTTTGGAAGTTATCTCCAATGGCAACAATACAGGAATCGTAATTGCCAATACCCAGAGAAGCGAGGAATTCTTCATTGGTGCTGTCCCCAATCTGTGCATTGGTAACATAAGGAAGCAGTGCATTTACACGTTCCTCACTGGTATCTACTGCCATAACCTGATGTCCCATAGTGTGCAGCTTCATAGCAATAAACTTGCCAAATCGTCCAAGACCAATCAATAATATCGATTTCATAACAGAACCTCCTTGTTCTTAACCTACCGAGATTTTCTCGACAGGGAGTTTTGATAATGTGTTTTTTGTTGCCGGCAGTGTAGCGAAGATCAGCGTCAGCCCACCAACTCTGCCGATATACATCTGTGCAATCAGAATCAGTTTGCTTATAGCCCCAAGTTCCGGTGTGATACCCAGTGTCAAACCGACTGTGCCAACCGCCGATGCACTTTCATACAGGCAAGTTACAAGCGGAAGATTTTCCAGTTTACTGATTGCTATGCCACCAAGAAGAAATAACGAAATATACATAAAGAACACCGTTGCCGCATTTTTTACGGTATCATCATCGATGCGTCGCCCGAAGAAACAACCATTCTGACGTTTTTGAAAGACTGCCGCTGCGACAGATATCATTACTGCAAAGGTAGTAACTTTCATACCTCCTGCCGTAGAACCGGGCGCACCGCCGATGATCATCAACAATGATGTAATCATCTGTCCAGTTTCGCTCATTGCATTCAAGTCCACGGTGTTAAAGCCTGCTGTTCTCGGCGTAACAGCTTGGAACAAGGCTCCCCAAAAGCGTTCTGCAAACGGAAGATGTGCCAGTTCGAAAAAGAAGAAGTAGACCGTTGGAATCAGTATCAATCCTGAGGTAACAGTAAGGATAACTTTGCTTTGCATACGGTATCGCTTTATGTGGATGCCGTTGGTGCAAATATCTCTCCAAGTCAAAAATCCAAGTCCGCCGATGATAATCAGTAGCATGATTGCCAGATTGATAATTGGATTTGCAGCATATCCCATCAAAGAATTAAACAGAATACCATCATTTACAATGTCAAAACCGGCATTACAGAAGGCTGAGATAGAGTGAAATACTGCCATCCAAAGACCTTCGCCAAATCCGTAATCCCCGATGAACACAGGAGCCATGATCGCTGCGCCCAAAAGCTCAATAATTACGATGCCTTTCAAGATGAAACCAGTGAATCGGACAATGCCGCCAACCTGCGGTGCGGAAATTGCATCCTGCATTGTGCTTCTTTGCATCAAGGAGATTTTCTTTCCTGCTGCCATTGTAATCGCAGCAGCTACTGTGATAACGCCCATGCCGCCGATTTGAATTAACACAATAATGATTGCCTGCCCAAACACTGTCCAATGTGCCGCCGTATCATAAACCACAAGTCCGGTCACACAAACCGCCGAAGTCGATGTCAGCAGACAATCCAGAAACGGTGTAATCTCTCCACCTTTACTGGATACCGGCAGCATCAGAAGCAGCGCACCCAACAATATGACAGCGGCAAAACCGAGAATGATCATCTGTGAGGAGGATAATTTACGTTCCAGTTTCCCCATCTCAACACCTCCAACGTTCGTTTTCTTAATTGTATTATTGCATTTCAACCATAAAATGGGTATTAGCGTGCCGGTTATGGCATTAAATTCGCATTAAGATAAAGACCATCACTGGTTCTCAAATAGAGAACCGTGATGGCCTTCATTTTTAACAATATATCAATTCATTTAAGACGATTTCTTCCGCAGTATTGCGGATATTATTACAAGCACCTACCCAACCCATCTGATCACGAGATTTTAATTCCTCATTTACGCCTTGCTGCTCCTGTATTTGTTGGATCAGCAGTTCCATTCTCTGATGAGCTGTATCATCAATGCTATTTAAGTGAGATATCAGTTTCCCGCCGAGCAAAAGCTCTGTGTACAGTCCCAAGGACGATGCTCTTTTATGTAGGCTTTACGCATACGACCATACTTTCCATAGTGGGGTTCTTCATCAACCGGCAGTTCCAAATCCGGATAATACATTCCATCTTCGCCAAGCGTGTAGGTTCCACCCATCTCTTTGAATATTGGCTTCATGGAAATACTCCAATCTGTTCACTTTATTGCTACGTTATGTTATAATACCACAAGACATATCACATATAAAAATAAGGAGGATATGAAATGCGGAAAAATGATGACATCATAGCTATCTATTCCCGTAAGTCTAAATTTACCGGAAAAGGTGAAAGTATCGGTAATCAGGTAGAGCTATGTAAAGAATATATTCGTGTGCATTTTGGCGATGCAGCTGTAGA
>OGZV01002554.1_pt1 | contig 14081 bp, 10 predicted proteins | sample 1576861 | NCBI WGS metagenome assembly OGZV01 (sample SAMEA3541501, study PRJEB24748) | human gut metagenome | biome: human gut; feature: human-associated habitat; material: faeces | place: China | collected 2012
CTCATCACTGGTATATAAAGTTTAAAAATTGTACTGATAATCTTATTCTTTGACATTCTGCCAAAAGAAATCAAAAGTCCTAACGGCAGAGAAAATATCAATGTCACTGCAAATATCCACAGTGACGTAACCATTCCTTCTCCTAATTTTTGTAACATGACTGATGTTGCCATACCAAAATTCCTCCTCGCGAATCATTGTCATCGCTTTTCAAGAAAAACGGGCCACCCGTTTTCAGGACGACCCGGTCTTTCCAGTTAGTCTGTTTATTTATTTTCCAATTGTTGTGATATCTTCACCAAACCATTTTGTAGAAATCTTTGCAAGTGTTCCGTCTGCCGCCATCTCTTCCAGCGTCTTCTGAACCTGATCTTTTACAGCATCATTTCCTTTTGCAAATCCAACTCCGTACTGCTCAGAAGCAATTTCATAATCGAGAATCTTAAATTCTGCAGAACGTGATTCAATCTGATACTTTGCTACTACAATATCCATTGCGACAGCATCAACAGCTCCTGATTCCAGATTCATAAATCCTGTATTGTAATCCGGAATGATCTCTGTTGAAAATGTAGAGCTAAGTTCTGTATTATCTTTTAATGCTGCCTCTGCGGAAGAATCTGTCTGTACATCAACAGTCTTTCCTGCAAGATCCTTTTCGGAATTGATTCCAGAATCTGCTCTTACGACAAATACCTGCTGATTATCAAGATAAGGCTCTGACCATGTATATTCATCTTCTCTTCCATTCATGGTAAATCCGTTCCAGATACAGTCAATCTCTCCGGATTTCAAAAGTGCATCTTTAGAATCCCAGGCAATCGGTTCCGGATTGAATTCCCAGCCATTGCGGTCACATACTTCCTTGGCCAGCTCTAAATCAAATCCTGTATACTCACCGTCGTCTCCTACAAATCCCATCGGTGGAAAATCCTGATCGAATCCTACCGTAAATGTATCTCCTTCTTTTTTTTCTTCAAATGTAGCTGCAGAATCTTTTGAATCTGCCGATTTACTACTGTCCTTTCCACCACAGCCGGCAAGAACCGTAACAACTGCCAGTGAAAGTGCAACTAAAAGTGCAGCTCTCTTTTTCATCTTTATTATCCTCCTGAACTCAAAGCTTTTTTCGCAAATCCCGATTCGAATTTAACCTTGAGAAATACCTTTTTCTTTCGAATCTCCTATTGCTTTGCGATGCGGTGTAATCTTTTATCAATTTACCAATTGATTACTTTACCACGCTAAATTGCTTTGTTATAGTAACATATTCAGGACTTCTTGTCAATCCTACGGTTCTCGCTTTTCCACGTAATCAGCTTCTCATCAGAAAAATCCAGATCATTTTCCTTCTTTGCTTCCTCCATCTCTGCTTTAATCTTTGCAGACATTGAAAGAAACATCGAATTCCCGGATAACATTTTTACATAATCTTTTTCCGGAAGTCCCCGATAGCAGCAATAAATATATGCTTTCAGCATATCTTCTTCCTCACAGATGCTGTAAGCCTCCTTAAACATCAGTGCTGCTTCTTTATAAAGAAACAGGTATCCATAAGCGCTACCGAGACAGCCGTATATTTTTCCATAGAATTTTTTATTCACGGACTCATCCCAGTCCTGACTTAAAATGGATTGATATACCAAAATCGCAGACTCATATTCTCCTGATTTCATTAAACTGTCCGCCTTATACTTCGCACGTTCTACATCTCTTTGGTTTTTCAGCTGTTCCAAAAGATTCTGAATCTTCACAATCTCTGATGGTGCATAAATCACAGATCCTTTCAATATTGTAAGTACGAACTCTTCTAATGTCGCATTCTGATCCAGATCACGGCGCAGATCCTCTGCCATTTTTGCAAGACCAAGTTCGTCTTCCAACCAGTCACACAGTCTCCGGTTCATAATTGTATAATCAATTAAATACAAATTATTACACAGATAATAACATAATTCTTCAATTGTATAAATTCGCATATGCACCCGGGAAATCTCGTACGGGCGCTTTGCACGTTTACTATGACATAGAATTAAACTGCCCATTGATTCCTCCTAACTGAATTGTCTTCTCCATCCGGAAATCTGTCGGAGTGAAGAATTCGCCAAATCCCACATCGCGAAATGTCAATTTACAGGTACGTTCATCTAAAAACATAGCCTCTACTTGAAGTCTTAAAGAATAATCTGTTCTCTTCGGAAGACCTTCCAGCGATACTTTCTCCACCTGTACTTCTTCGTCTACCAGACTTTCCACTAAAATTTCAATATCAGAAGCGTCCTCCAGGAGCACTTCCCACTGTCCATCTGCTTCATACCAATGCGTTCCCCATGTCACAAGCGGATACCACCCCTCCTGACCATCCACACGCATACGCAGACAAATCCTCTCTGTCAGTTTTGTCTCATCTAAATAAATCGGTCCGTCATCATTTGGCTCGCATTTCCGGATAGATTTATAGCAGGCTCCCTTGCTGTAAAGATTATTTCCCATAAAGGCACGTCTGCCGTTACAAAGCACCCGGAGAGAATTCGGGTACCAGTTCTTCTCAAATCCTTCTCCTGTTAAATATACCGAAGAAATAACCTTTTTTTCAAACACATTTTCAATCATAGACTTGAAACTTTCGTCCGGGCTCTTTTCCTTATTCATAATCGGATAAAGCGCTTCCAGTTCCTTTCTCTGGGCATTTGCCACTTCATCGACTGTCACAAATGAATTCATGCCGTGGCTTGCATCCACTCGGAGCCTTCGAAGCATATATGCCTTGATTCGATCTTCATCACAATAGAACAGTGCAGATTCATACTGCCATAATTCTTTTGGCTGAAAAATCATATACTGGCAAAAGCTTTCTTTATAATCCTGAACATTGATGATTTCCTTGTCTACGCCAATATGTTGACCGATCCCTTTGAGCATCTTCGCCATATCCACGTCCGTCTCCGGAGTTGTAAATGTCAGATACTGAATATTTTCAAAATCCTGAAGTGTCAGACTGATGTATTTTGCAAGGAGCCACACTGCATCATAAGTCTTTCCGGCAAGGCTTACTTTCTCGCGGCGCTTTGCCTTTCCATAAAGATCCGTCTCCGTGCAGTCTTCTCCTACGACCGCCAGTCTTTTTGCCTCTTTTCCAAATACCCAGCGGTCTTTAAAATATCCCAATACAAGAGGAATCAGGTAATTATTGGACGAAGCCATCATTGTATCCGGCTCTTCCATAGAGTCATCATAATAGCTGATCTGGCAGCCCTTCTCATTGATGTCATAGCCAATCACACAACCTCTTTTCATTACCATTCCTCCTTTCTCTTTTTGTTGTATTTATTCATAAAGTTTGAACATTTTTTTTGCAAGTATATCCTCTTCTTCATACTCCATCATAGCCTTGTTACGGTTTGCCGGTGTCATCTGGACCATGGCGTTGATTCTTCCGAAACGCCCAGCTAAAATTGCATGATCATTTCTGATAATCTGCTTTTCTGTATTTGTGCTCTCTTTTCCATCAGACTCCTGGATATAATAATCCAGTTCCTCATCTGCATAGAGTACAAACTGTTTCACATACAGATTCTCAAATACCGGAACAAGCATCTCTGAATGATAACCAAGTGTTTTCTTACCGGAACCCTTGATTTTATAGAACAATTTTACTTTACTTCCTTCTTTTGCCTGATAAGAAACTATAGTCTTATCATAAAGCTGCACTTCACGAAGCCACTCTTCCTTGTATTTCATGTACGCTGGAAAAATAATCTGTTTTTCACACATTTCCCGTAAGAGCTGATGCAGAACGGCTTCTATGTCTGCCGGGTAATCACTGCCCGCATAATAACATAAAAGTGCCACTTTGCAGACATCCGGAAGTTCTTCTTTCTGGTCACATTCTCTGGCAATAATACGAAATACACATGTTTCAAGTTCTCTTCCATAGAGAATATACTCTCTGGAAACAAATGCAAGATATGCCTGTTTCAGCCGGAAATATGCTGTGTCAGACAGATAATAATCTTCGAAAATTTTCTCTTCATCAAAAATATTTTCCGAGAACAGCATCTGTGTAATAATACGCTCTGCTACTTTATAGGACGGAATCTCATATTCCCGCATAACTTCCCAAAGACGTTTCATATCTCTTGTTGCACCACAGAAATATTCACCCAGATATGTCAGCGTCGCCTTATCATATTGCTGTTTCTTGAACATTTCAAATGTCAGATAAAGGAGAAATGCATCTTCTCCCGGATCTTCCTCGCGGATTTTTTCGCTGCAAAGACGAAAGACCTTTCTCTCATCTGCACCGGTCAGTCCGCTTTCCCGTAACGTGTCAAAAGTCACTTCCACGACCTCGCCAGTCTTCTTCCACATACCGGCCTCGTCCTCATATTTCTTACACATTTCCATGAATCTCGGTTCGTAAAATAACCGTTTTGTCTCATAAGCAATAGAATCTGTGTAATATCTGCCATCCATGGACTCCCATACAATTCGGGATTCTTTATCGTAGAGCTGAATGATTGCACCGGTCTCTTCGTCATACGGGATACGCTGCCTGACGGCACCATCTTTTTCAATAACAAGAACGCAGCGCATATGTGGAACTTTCGTGGAAACCTCATAAGAATAGCAAATATCTCTCATAGCTTTCATTCGTTTCTCGTCCATTTCCTCTGGCAGGCAGAAACGTTTATAAAGAATCTTCAATGCCTCTGTAATATGGCGTTTCATGAGCTGCTCCCATGTAAATGTCACAATCTGCTCACGGTAATTTAAGAACATTGCCTGATCATCACTGTAAGTGAGAAGATTTGCATATAAAAATGCTTCTTTCCGGTAATCCAGTGTATTACCATGCATAAAATACAAATAAATTTTCCGTGGAAGCGGTCCGCGCATACGTGTCTCGTCCATGGCAATCATATAATACTCATAAAGTCTGGCAATCCGAAAATCTTCCTCCACTGCTTTCTGATACCATGGAAAATATTCCGATGATGTCTTATTTCCTTTGATCAGAAGAGTGCAGATTGTATTCAGAATCATCGGCTCTTCGTACATATTATAGAGGCGCTTTAAAATCCGATAAACCCGCTCATTAAATGTCTTCTGCTGGCTGGCAAAATTCGCTACATAAAGGGCCAGTTCCTTCGTCATAAGGCGGTATTTTGATGCAAATGTCAGTACCAGAAGTTCAAATTCTCCAAGTTTTCGAAGAAGAATCGGCTTCTCCTTGTAGCACAGATATGCCTCCAGATAAAATAACACGTCCTCTGTCCCATACTCATACTGCTGTTCCAGAACTTCCAGCTTCTTATATGGATTCTTGTACTTTGGATCCATCTGGATGATCATATAGAGCAGAAGCCATGAATCCTGATGCCGGATATACGTCTTCTCCAATTCATCCAGCACACGGTCTGTATGCGCTTTATTATCCCGGATCTGAGCTGTCAGAAAGAGATAATAACAATTCGTGATCGGGTCTTTACCAATGGCAAAACGATTATAATTGTAATTTTCAAGAATCCATTTTGCTTCTTCGATACGGTCACCCAGCATGTAAATATGTGCCTGCACAAGTTGATATAATTCGCTCTGCGTCTCAATTCTTCGAACCGCAGTCATTTTTTCCACTGCGCTGTCCACCCATGTCTTCAAGTCAATCCGTCCGGCCACAAATCCGATATATTCTTTCAATATCTGAGCAATCAAAAGCTCCGGCACATGGTGATTCTCATCATATTCCTGATTCTGAAGCACTTCTACTTCATAGCTTAACGTCTCATATGGAGTCTGGAAACGGATTACGCCGTAATTACGCCCTACATGAAGGAATTCCGGGCGTACAAAGTATTCAACTTCATAGTTGTTACCTACAAAGTCTTCTGTAGAAATCTCCTGTCTGGACACCTTTAAGAAACGTCCCTCCGTCTCAATGTGGATTGGCACATAACCCCATGTATTTTTCATCAGAGTCACAACACCTTTTGTAGACTCCAAAATATCCTCAAAGAGCATTCCTTCTCCCGGAAGTGTCAGGAAAATACATTCCTTCTGCTTAATTCCTACAAGAAATTCTTCCATTGCCTGCTCTTCCAGTGACCATTTGCGCATATTATCATAGAGATAAAAGATACGTTCATTCTCATATTTTAAAATGGCATAAAAATCTCTGGAGCGGAATAGTCTTGCCGCCTCAGAATAATCTTTTACTGCCAGCTTTCTGAAATCATCTGTACTCTGTACCTTGCCATAGGTGGTCATCACGTAAGGTTTCTCTATGATTGCCGTAAATGACAGTTCATATTCTCCACCGGTACATACAACTGTGAATTTACCTTCTTCTACGTGTCCTGGTTTTAAACCACGCCCATCATATGTGAATTCCACTCTTGCCGGATTTCCTTCAAATCCGGAATCCTTGAGCTTAACACGAAAAGAAGACGGGTAAACTAAGCCCCGTATCACATGTTCATTCTCACTTTTAATTATGAAACTCCCCCGGTATACTTCCCCTTCACCGATTATCAGAACCAGATTCGTTTCTTCAAATATAACTTCTGGACGACCGGTCCGGAAGTTCCCTTTCGAAAATTTCTGGATTTTGTTTTTCAAGTCCTACACCTGCTTCTTTCGTTGCATTTTTCTGAAAACATACTATAATGAATTATAGCATTGTTTTGTCCTGAATGGCAATACCATGAAAGGAGTATTTAGAGTATTTATGGATAAAAAGAATCAAAGACCTGAATTTCACGGCAGTGATCTGGAAAAAATCGCTGCATATTACCACATTCCGGCATCCGAAATTCCAGGCATCATTAAATTCGGTGCCAACGTGAACCCTCTTGGACTGTCCGAATCTGTAAAAAATGATCTGGCAGGGCATCTGGATATTATTTCCTCCTACCCGGATCGGAACTACACTTCACTTAAGAAAACTATTGGAGAATACTGTCACATTTCCCCTGAACATATTGTTGTAGGAAATGGATCAACAGAGTTAATTTCTCTGCTCATTAGTCAGCGGCAGGCAAAAAAAGCTCTTGTTGTAGGGCCAACTTATTCCGAGTATGAACGCGAGCTTGCCCTCACTGGAGGCACAATCACTGAATATAACCTGAAAGAAGATTTAAATTTCCAGTTAGATTTGGAAGACTTCTTCGCGTCTATGGCAGAGGATGTTGACCTGCTGATTCTGTGCAATCCGAACAACCCGACATCATCCGCAATTAAGAATCGTGATATGAAACATATTTTAACCTTCTGTAACGAACATAATATCTTCGTCATGATCGACGAAACTTATGTTGAATTCACTCCAGACATAGCGGAAATTACTGCCATTTCACTGACTGATGAATTCGATAATGTAATGGTAATCCGCGGTGTATCCAAATTCTACGCAGCACCGGGACTGCGCTTCGGCTACGGTATCACAAGCAATCATGAATTTTTAGAAGCACTGCTTATTCACCAGAACCCGTGGAGCTTAAACAGCGTCGCAGCCTATGCCGGTGAGCGCATGTTCAAAGACAACACCTACCAACAAACAACAAGACAGCTTATCTGCTCCGAACGCGACCGCATGTACATGGCCATACAAAACATGCCGGCTTTCAAAGCATATAAGCCTTATGCCAACTTCATACTTGTACGCATCTTAAAAGAAAGCTTAACTTCATTTGATATTTTCGAGGCAGCCATAAAAGAAAGAATGATGATCCGTGACTGCTCATCATTCAAAAGTTTAGATGGCGAATATATCCGGTTCTGCATAATGAATCCAGAAGATAATACACATCTATTAAAATTGTTGGAACAATTCTAATACAATTCAATTGGGGACGGGGTTTTTTTGAAAAACCCCCGTCCCCAACTGAAAAGTAACTTGTCCCAAATTGAAATTGTGTATGAGGTGTTGAATTGGAGTATACAAAAGCGACAATTGATGATATGGAAGAATTCTATGATCTTGTTCAAAATACGATTCAAGAAGTTTATCCAAAGTACTATCCGGAGGAAGTGGTAAGGTTCTTTAGCCAGCAGCATTGCTGGGAGAATTTGGAACGTGATCTTGAAGAGGAACGCATTTATATCCTTCAGGATGGAGAGTGTGTGATTGGTGCCGGCAGTTTTGAGGGCAACCATATTACTCGGGTCTTTGTGAGGAAAGATTATCAGAGACATGGCGTTGGCAGTCTGATCATGCAGCGGTTGGAAGATGTGATTGCCAGAGAATATGAGTCGGTACGTCTGGAGGCTACGTTGCCTGCAGTAATTATGTTTGAAAAGAGAGGGTACCGTACAATTCGCCATGAAAAGTGGACTGTGAGAAATGGGGCAGTGCTTGTGTATCCTGTGATGGAGAAAATATTGCGTAGATAAGAGGACATAAGGGAAAATGAAGACGATTACTATAGAAGATGTAGAGAAGAAAGATATAAATCAGGTCACAATTTTGGATATCCGTCCGGAGGATGCTTACTGTAGAGGAACCGTTGAAGGTGCAATCAATATTCCGATGCAGGAAGTGGACAATCGAAGAGATGAGATTCCGAGAGATAAACCAGTATATGTACTTTGCCACACCGGGGAGTGGAGTGCTTATACAGTAAATATGCTGGAAGAAGCAGGATATGAAGCGTACAATATTGAAGGTGGATATCGTTCTTTTCTACGTATGATGCTTGGACGTTTTGTGGAAAATGAGACAGTCATGGCTGAAAAACAGAAGGATATTGAAAAAAGTATTATTAAAAAGTTCCGTAAATCTGTCTGGTGCAAATTTACGAAGGCAATTCGGGAGTATGAACTTGTAAAAGACGGAGATAAGATTGCTGTCTGTATTTCTGGTGGAAAAGATTCTATGCTCATGGCGAAACTTTTTCAAGAGCTTAGAAAGCATGGAAAAGCAAATTTTGAACTAGTCTTTCTTGTAATGAATCCAGGATATAATGCAGATAACTGGAAGATTATTCAGGATAATGCAAAGGTCCTTGGAATTCCGTTAACAGTATTTGAAAGCAATATTTTTGATACTGTAGCAGACATTGACAAAAATCCGTGTTATCTCTGTGCAAGAATGCGCAGAGGTTATCTTTATTCACATGCGAAGGAGCTTGGATGTAATAAGATTGCATTAGGACACCATTATGATGATGTGATTGAGACGATTCTGATGGGAATGCTATACAGTGGAAAGATTGAGACAATGATGCCTAAACTTCATAGTACGAACTTTGAAGGTATGGAGTTGATCCGACCAATGTATCTGATTAAAGAGGCGGATATTATTGGATGGCGAGATTATAATCAATTAAATTTTATCCAGTGTGCATGCAGGTTTACAGAAAATTGTGCAACCTGTGGCGGAGGACGTGGTTCCAAACGTGATGAAATGAAAGAACTAATCGCGCAGTTCAGAGAAGAAAGCAATCTGATTGAAAAGAATATTTTCCGAAGTGTTCATAATGTAAATTTAAGAACAATCATTGGATATCACAAAGATGATGATATTTACAATTTCCTTGATGACTACGATGAACGTGGAAAAAAGAAACATGAAAAAATGTAATTATTCTGTCAGTTTGAGGGTTTTATGTGATACAGGAACACATACCTGTATCACACAAAAATTTAGATAGTCAAGAATGCCTCGGCATTCTTGCTGCGAGGTGCGCGTCATGCAATTGCATGATATAGTTCCTAAGTCATCTCAATATATTTTATTCTTTGGTGATGTATTTAACCATCTTAGCTAATTTAATTCTGCAATTCTAGATACTCCAACATATATTTCTGAGATTTTATACCATGTTTTATAATCAACAATTCCAGTCACTGGAAGACCGAAGATTAACTGAAATTTTCGTACAGCAGCTTCAGTGGCAGGACCGAAGATTCCATCTGCATCAATCTTAGGAATTGCTGGATAGGCATCAGATATAACAAGGAGTTGCTCCTGCATCTGGCGCACCTTGTCACCGGTGGAACCGATACTTAAGTCGTAACCGGGCCAGGACGATGGAATACCGGAAATTGCACTGGCAGTGTTAATATACATGTCATCACCGTAGTAGTAACGCAGAATTTGGATGGGAGTATAGCCTTGATCACCTAAGGTCTTTGAACCCCACTGTGTCATCCAATTTGGACATTGAACCTGTTTTCCATCGCAATACTGTGTAAGTATCGGCTGTCTTACATTTGGTCTTGCAAGATAGTCGGCAAATAATTCATCTACGATGATTGAAATAGAATCGTAAATATTCCGTTCAGGAATCCATTTGTGGTCAAATGCAGTGGAAGATGTAATAGTAAAATCATAGCCCTGGTTCCGGTACCATTCTGTATAGACCCGATTTAATGTAAAGGACATAATTGCCAGTACATTTGCGCGAATCGTATTGGTGGGCCAGGTTGCATAGATTTCACTGGATGCCACATTTTTGATGTAATCTTTGTAACGGACATAATAATTTTTAGCGGTGGAGTCTCTCGGACTTCCATCATGAACAACGATGTATTCAGGAATAACGACCCGGCTTAAGACAATTTCACCGCTTTCGGTTAATGGTTTGATTTCTTCCTCCGGTATTTTCGCCGGGTAATTTCCATATAATGTATGTGCAGGTATCACATAAATAGAATTTTGATTTGTGTCAGGAATGAGCGGACGCATGGAAATATTCTGGATAGCTGTGACTGTGGATAGAATCTCAGCACCTGCAATCTGGATAGATTCATAGCCTGCTGCTTCCACAGAAATTGTATATTCAGAATAGGGCTGCAATTCGTTTGTTTCATCTAAGCTGTATTCAATTGGAGGTGCAGGAAGATTAATGGTGTCGGTCTGACCGGAAGAATCTGTAGTCAACTCTTCCAATGTCTCATCAGGGACTCCAGTGTATGAAATCGAAATACGTGCATTTTCAATAGGATGTGCATGAATCCTGGAAGTCAGATTTATTTTCAACTGCCCCAAATCCGGCGTGTCGGTTATATGAAAAATGCTCATAATAAAAAATACCTCATAGAAACTAGATTACTTTTATTGTATGATAGAGAAAGAAAATGTGTGAGATGTGAAGAAAGGATTATAGATGGAAAAAAAGAAGAAAAGAAGACGCCATAGAGGTTTGGGATTCCTGATTTTAGTAATGGGAGTTTTGATTGTCTGTGGAGTATATCAATACAGGGAATATGGCAATATAAAAGATGTCATGCTGAAATTAATTGGTCAGGATCCGGTGATATATCAGCATGTTTCAGAAGAAATCGTAGAAATGGACGGTAAATTTTATTATCAGCAACTAAGTGAAGAAGAGCAGACAGTGTATCAGGAGCTTTTGCAGGGGCTTTTGGAACATGTAGAGCAAATTCATGTGCACAGCCAGAAGCCGGAACGTGTTAATGAACTTCTTGTTTATGTGTTGAATGATTATCCAGAGATTTTCTGGAGCGATGGGACAGCTTCTTCCACAGCCTATTCTGGACTTCAGAATTATACGTCTGTGATGCCGGGATATTTGTATACGAAAGAAGAATGTGAGAAAAAGAAGACACAGATTGACATGGAGGTGTCGGAGTGTCTGTCCGGTATCAGTGAAAATGCTTCGGATTATGAGAAGATTCTTTATGATTATGAGTATATTGTGAATCAGGTGGATTATGATGATGCAGCAGAAGATAACCAAAATATTTGCAGTGTATTTATTGGAAAAAAGTCAGTGTGTGCCGGTTATTCTAAAGCAATGCAGTATCTCATGGAGAAGCAGGGGCTGTTCTGCACTTATGTTACTGGGGAGGTGACAGAATCTTTCAGTGATGGTGATGGTCATAAGATCCCTCATGCATGGAATTTGGTGAAATGTGACGGCGATTATTATTATGTGGATGTGACGTGGGGAGATCCAATTTTCCAGGAGTCGGAAGAGGAGGCTGAAAATGTAATGGATGACGAAATTCGTGACAATATCAGCTACGATTATATGCTTTGTGATGATGATGAGTTGTTTCGGACTCATACGCCGGATTTGGAAGTAGAACTTCCAGATTGTACGAAGATGGATTTGAATTATTATGTAGTTAATGGAATATATTATACAGAATATGATGGTCAGACGGCGCTTAAAGCAATGAACCAGGTGATTTCGGCGAGAGAGACGAAAGTTGTACTGAAATATTCCGATGAATCAGTTTATAAAACTGCAAAAGAAGACATTTTAAATAACGAGGTGAAGCGTGCTGCACAGAATCTGGCGCAGTGGTATCATTTGACAGAAGTCTCTTACAGTTACATAGATGACAAAAAAATGAATAAAATTACAATTTTCTGGAAATATTCTTAAAAAAAGAATTGAAATATATCCCATCCTAAATGCTAAAAATATCAACCGGATTTTAAACGAAAAAGTATGGATAAAACCAATATAACAGGCATATTGACGAAAAAAACAATTTTTTAACGTAAAATAAAAACCATTAAAATTAGCGACTATTTTAATGGTTTTTGTCGAAAGTAGATAAAAAACTGCTAAAAAATACTTTTTTTGGGTTGAAAAAGGATAATAAGTATAGTATACTTTTAACAATTTGGGAAGCTTTAGAGCAGACTAGAAGTAACAGAAAGGATAAGGGTGAATATATGAAAGCATTTCTAATTCTAGAAGACGGGACAGTCTTTGAGGGAAAAAGTATCGGGACGACGAGGGATATGATCAGTGAGATTGTTTTTAATACGTCAATGACCGGATATCTGGAGGTGCTGACAGACCCTTCATATGCCGGACAGGCCGTTGTGATGACTTATCCACTGATAGGAAACTATGGAATCACACCAGATATGGAGTCAAAGAAAGCATGGCCGGACGGATATATTGTAAGAGAATTATCCAGAATGCCAAGTAATTTTAGATGCAACGGTACAATTCAGGATTTCCTTGCTGCACAGGACATTCCAGGAATTGAAGGCGTGGATACAAGAGCATTGACGAAGATTCTCAGGGAAAAGGGAACCATGAATGGTATGATTACTACAAATGAGAATTATAATTTAGATGAAATCATTCCAAAACTTAAGGCGTACACCGTTGGAGATGTTGTATCAAAGGTGACCTGCGACGAGAAACATGTTCTTCCAGGAGAAAAATTTAAAGTGGCACTTATGGATTTTGGAGCAAAGAATAATATTTCAAAATCTTTAATTCAAAGAGGCTGTGAAGTGACTGTCTATCCGGCAGACACAAAAGCAGAAGAAATCATAAAATCTAATCCGGACGGAATCATGTTATCCAATGGTCCTGGAGATCCGGAAACTTGTGTTTCTATTATAGAAGAGATCCGAAAATTATCAGAGACAGACATTCCAATATTTGCAATTTGTCTGGGACATCAGTTGATGGCTCTTGCATATGGTGCAAAGACATACAAATTAAAATATGGTCACAGAGGTGGCAATCACCCTGTAAAAGATCTGTCTACGGGACGCGTTTACATTTCCTCGCAGAATCACGGATATGCGGTTGATTATAATACTATGGATAAGAATGTTGCAGAAGAAGCATTTATCAATGTCAATGATGGAACAAACGAAGGATTAAATTACATAGGCAAGAAGATATACACTGTACAGTTCCACCCGGAAGCATGCCCGGGGCCACAGGATTCTACATTCCTGTTTGACAGATTTATTGAGATGATGAAGGGGGACAAATAAGATGCCAAGAAATAAAGAAATTAAGAAAGTACTTGTAATTGGATCTGGCCCTATCGTCATTGGTCAGGCAGCAGAGTTTGACTATGCGGGTACACAGGCATGTCGTTCTTTGAAAGAAGAAGGACTGGAAGTTGTGTTGTTGAATTCAAATCCTGCGACTATTATGACGGACAAGGATATTGCTGATAAAGTATACATAGAGCCATTGACGGTAGAAGTTGTTGAACAGCTTATTATGAAAGAGAAGCCAGACAGTGTCCTGCCGACTCTGGGAGGACAGGCAGCGTTGAATCTTGCTATGGAATTGGAAGAGCGGGGGTTTTTCAAAGAACATAATGTCCGCTTGATCGGAACAACA